>ERZ808275.476-NODE-476-length-16148-cov-5.695955_pt1 | contig 16148 bp, 17 predicted proteins | sample MGYA00520894_ERZ808275 | MGnify/ENA primary metagenome ERZ808275 (study PRJEB31516, sample SAMN03275598) | gut metagenome | biome: mammalia-associated habitat; material: feces | host: Papio cynocephalus | place: Kenya | collected 2012-08-03 ...
TATTGTCAAAAGAATACCTGCAAGATTATGAGGATGGATTGTTTTATGCTGTCTTGATATCGACAAAGAACCATTATCCAGAATTAACTATACCTATACAGGATGCTTGGTTGAATAAGCCTCTGACAAAAAGTTCTTTCTTTGTGACTCATATTATAGACCAATTCAATGTTGATGAGGTTATGGGTCGTACTAATACTTTTCTAAAAGAGTATTTCTTCGATTACGTCGTTGATGAAATCATCAAGAATGTAATCAGTGGTAATGAAGAATTGGAATAGTAAACTTATGAGCCATCGTCTTGATTAATTATAGTAATTGGTGGGTTTGGCCTGATGGCTGCCGCGTTCTATTTTTGGCTTGATACCAAAAAGGGAAAGGCATGGTTGAAGAACCTGTAAAATGGTGTTTCCCGATTTTGCTGACAAGTTTTGCCGCTGAGTCGGGAGATATAATGAATTTGGGATTAGGAAGAATAATCGATCCTTCGTAATTTGTGTTAAATCCCCACAATCCCTTGGAGGTTTGATGAAAAAGTCGTAGATTTGCAGAATTAACAGAGTTTAAACGTTTAAAAATAGGAGGAAAGAGTATGCTTATGACTGGCAATGCTATAAGAAATAATGTAGTTCCGATATGGAATGAAGTCAAAAACTGGAGTCGTGAGGATAGAGCTAATCTTTACGAACTCTAGGAAGTGTCGCTGAATGAAAAGCAAACGCCTAATGATGAGGTTGAAAACGTGTTGAATCAGATAGATGAGAATCTGATGAAACAATGTTTTGAACTTGCTCATCAAGATTATTTGGCTGGAAAAGGAACTCCTAATTCACAAATAGTTGATGCGATTAAAACAGAGCTGGGATGGAGATAATTTGGTCAGATTCTTCAAAATATGATTTGAGGAATATTGCGGAATATGTTGCGGATACCTTTGGGCAGAGAACTGCTATTAAGGTTTTGGAGAAGTTGCAAGCTAAAGTTCATGGCTTGCTGTTGTTCCCTGAGTCTGGCATCTTGGATAGGAAGTATTCTACAAGCTAATATACGGTTCATCATTTGAATGTGGATCCTAATGTGATTTACTATATGCTATATCCTGATGCAATTGTGGTTGGTGTAGTTGTGCATCATAAAATGTCACCAAGTAGAATTGATGACATTCAGAAACGTTTCTTGGAGCATTACCAAAGATAAAATCCCCTCCGACTCTCACGAGCCAAAGGGGAGGGAAATCTACATTCTCATGGACAAAAAATCACAAACACAATCTCTAAATATGAAAGTCGATTTCTTCGAGCCAGTTCCTTACGTCGAAGCATGGACATTCCTTGCGGACGTTGGGGAGGTCTCGATGGCCTAAGATCTCGGCATCGGGGTAGTCGAGGCAGAGGGAGTGGAGGAGCTCCTCCATCGTTACCTGTTGCGCCAAGGTTCGGGTGTCGGCTGGGCGACCCTTCTCGTCGAGTCCGCCTTCGTAGCAGATTCCGATGCTGTGGGCGTTGTAGCCCTTGGCGTGGGCTCCCATCCGACTCTCGGGACGGCATGGGTACAGGGTTCCATCCTTCGTGATGTAGTAGTGATAACCGATGGTGTCGAAGCCGCGGGCTTTGTGGCAGGCTTCCAAGGCTTCTACCGTGAAGTCTTGGTTCACACGGGTTGCTGAACAGTGGATTACGATTAAACTGATGGTTCGGTTGTTGGTCATAACAAATTCTTTTTTATGATTTTTATTTTTCTTATTTAATAATATTTTTCCCAACCACCCCGTCCCTCCTTCATAAGGAGGGCTCCACCGCTTTTCCCAAGCCCTTTTCCCCTCAGGGGACAAGGGATGTAGCTGGCTCTGCTATAGCGCCGCCAGAGTTTTGGTATCGCAAGCGGAGCCTTTGCCCCTACGGGGCTTGCGATGGTTGTTTTACGCAACAGTGTTGCGATTGCTTTACGCCTAATCGGCGATTTTTGTGCGGTGTTACACCGCCTTGCTTAGAGCTTGCTTGTCGCCTTGTTTAGAGCTTGCATACCACTTTGCTTGGGGGAGTTATCCCTGGCAAGAGCTGACGCAGAATGCTGAGGCGATAGCCGTGAGAACGGTGATGATGAAGTTAATTACTGTTTTTATGGTTTCCTTTTTCATGATAATGAATCTTTTACGGAGGGCTGCCCTTTCGTTATACGATAGGACGCTGCCCTCCAGTTATACAATATATATACAATGAACTTAGTTCATTTCGCTCGGACCGTCACTGGAACTTGATCCGCCGCCTTGGTCGGTGTCTGAGCCTCCTGTGCCGCCACCTGATGGGGTGGTAGGGGAGTCATCCCCTGTGTCGCTGCTTGCATCGCTGTTTGCGTCGCCTGCGAGGGAAGTCGCCTTCTTCAAGGTGGCATCGAGCTTGAGCTTGTCGCTCATCAACTCGCCAGTGGCTCTGGCACGAAGTTTCACGCCCTCGATGTTCTTGGAGATGGAGAAGTCCTTCTCGGTGTCGGCACCGACCTTGTTCTTGATGCCGATGGAGAAAATCGCCAGGTTGTCGATCTTCACGGCGATGCCCTGGAGGGTCAACTCCTTTACGCAAATCACCATGTCGGTGAGCATACCTTTGATGGCACCAGGGGAGAAAGGCGTGTTGTGGCTCGACATGTGGTTGGCGAGACCGTCTATCCCGATGGTCTGGGTTACTACTGGGTATGCGTAGTACTTGCCGTACGCATTCGGCATCTTCTCGTTCTTGTTTTTCTTTACGTTGTAGAGAATCATGGTTTTGATTATTAAAGTTAATACTGTTTAGTGAAGGATTCACATCCTTTTAAGGGTGTTCCGTTTCGGGAGAACCCGATGTTGGGAGACCCAATTCGGGCTGCGCGCTCGCCCTCGGTTTCGCTAAAGTCGTTCTCTCTGAATGACATTGCAAAGATACGAAGATTTTATTTGCCGATGTCGGCAAACGGCGACATTGGGCTTAAACGACGTTTTCTTTTAAAATTTCTTTTTCAAAATAAAGATTATTTCTTTGATTTCTCTGTCAAGAGGGAGATGTTTTCGACACCCCTGTCCCCCTCTTGCGAAGAGGGGGTCCTTAATCCTCTCCCAAGCCCTCTCCTTTTCCAAAAAGGAGAGGAATGTAGCTGGCGACGCTATAGCTCTGCCAGAGTTTTGGTATCGGCAGCGGAGCCTTTAGATAAGCTCAGCTGCACTCGGCAATTTGAAAGCAAGCTTTCATTGCGCTCGCTTGCATGAGCTTTGCCCTAAAGGGCTGCCGATGGTTGCCTACGCAATAGAATTGCGATTGTTGTGCGGTGTTACACCGCTTTGTTTATAGCTTGCTTGCGACTTTGTTTATAGCTTGCTGTACACTCCTATAAAGTGTTTTAGTTGATAACTCAATCAAGGCGGTTTACACCGCACAAAAAATTGGCGAGGGCTTTGATGACCCGCCAACCTTATAGCGAAGCGGTTAAGAGCGACGAGTAGGAGCGGTTACATCCCCTCCCTCCTGAGGAGGGAAGGGGCTTGGGGTAGGGAGGTGGAGCCCTCCTTATGAAGGAGGGACGGGGTGGTTGGGAAAATTAAGTTTTAGGGTTCCCCTAAGTAATACGTGATGAGATAAACCTGCTGCTTCGACCAGTATTTCGCATTCTTGCCTATGTGGCAAGATGCAAGATTATACTTCAACTCCTTGATGTTGTTGATCCAACGGTTCAGGCGTTTCAACGCCACATCGGGATATGCCTTGGGAAAATAGAGCATCGCAAGCTCCGACTTGCCGTAACTTCTTAATTCAAATTCCATTTGAAATAATGTTTAATATGTAATGTTTACTTTAAGACAAGGTATTTACCAATGACTTATTGAGCCATCGTCAATAAGTCACAGAGAATTCCCGGTAAGTCATTGACGAGTGCTAAATAAGGCATTTGAATTCTTCACTCTTCACTCTTCGTTCTTCACTTCCCATGTCCCGACGTTGGCCTCGTTGTTGATCTCAGCCCCTTCCTTCTCGATGACAAACCAGCCGTTGCCCTTGCGGCGATGGGCCTTCGGGAATCCTAACCTTGCCATGATGCTGCCGATGCTCTGGTGCTCGAAGTTCTTGCGCATCGCAGGATTGGTACAGATGCGCTCCACAATCTCCGCCGTGTAACGGAACTTGATGAACTGCTGTGGCGTGTCGGCATTCGGAACACGATAGAAACGCTTGATTTGCTCCTCGGCATAGTTGGGCACCATGAAGAGGCTGTTGTGCTGCTGCATCTCGATGATGTCGTCCGGGGTGAGCCAATACACCCAACCGTCCTCGCCACGCAGCTTGCGCTCCTTCACCTCCTTGCCCAAGGCAACGCACTGGGAGTAGATGCCCACGTAGTCCAACGGCTCGTCTATCGGACTCACGATGCTCTCCACCATCCAAGGCGAGTAACGGCGGTTCTCCAGATCGGTGATAATCTGCTGGTTGTTGGTCGTCCCCGCTACGGAGGCACGGTGGTCGAGGTCGCTGCGGAATCGGTCGTAAGGGCGACGGATGGAGAAATGAAGCTTGGTCATGTTGCTCTTGAAGGCGTTGAGGTTCTTGCCGAAGGCGGTGTCAAACTCGTCGAGGCACATCAGAATCTTGCAGGAGAAAGCCTCCATGAAGTCCTTGTCGGTATAGACCGCCGCCGACTCGTTGAGATAATAGTCACGGAGCTGTGGTGGCAGGAGATAGTTGAAGAACGTGCTCTTGTAGATGCCGCCCTTTCCGACGAGGATGAGCATCACCTGGTTTACCACGTCGGGAGTCACCCATCCCACCACCATCGCCACGAGCCACTTGCGGAAGTACTTCCTGAAGGTCTCCTGGTCGTGGTGATAGCCCTCCTGGGGAATGATGTGGATGCGGTCGGCAAGTTCGCCGATGTAGTCACGCTTGCCATCCCAGAGAGGCAACGCCCGGAGGTAGTCGTCCAAGGGGTCGCACTTCAAGGCGAAGTCGCTGTGGATGATGGATACGAGCTTCTGAATGTTGACGTTCATGCCCTCTTCCTCCATCTCCACCCAGAGCGAGTTGAGGATGTCGTCGTCGATGTTCACCCACTTCAGGTATTTCGGCTTGTCCACCAGACGGCTCGTGATCTCGTGTCTGCCCGTCACCATGTTGCGCTGAATCTGGTATCGCATCGAGAGCCACTGCTTGATATACTTCACGGATGTCTGGCCACGATACGACTCTCCCTCACGGAAGAAGTGCCAGTTGCCGAAAAGCTCGGTCTTCTTGTAGCACGACTTCATGACGGCTGCCGTGTTGGCATAGTCGGGTGAGAAATGGGTGTCGGCATAGTCGAGGGCTTCCTTGAAGTCGATGCCGTAACGGTTGCAGATGCTTCCGAAGTGCATCACATACTCGTTGTGGCGATGTGGCTCGAAGACGAAACCCCAGTTCTGGAGCGTTTCCAGTATGTGCTTCTCCGCCTCTTCCATCGAAGGCTTCTCGGTGGAGAGCTTGCCTTGCTTGCCACCGTAGCCCTTGGCTGAACGGCTGCGAGAGCTTGCCGATTTCTTGGCGGTCTTCTTGCGAAGCAGCTTGGCGGTGAAGTTGGCGAGCTCCTTGTCGGTGAGTGTGAGCGGTTGGGCATCCCAGTGGAAGTAGGCATGTTCATCGTGGGCAAGACCGGAGAGGCGGAGGAAATCCACGCACTGTCGGTCGGCCTTGATTCCGAGGAGGGTGTCGAAGAACGACATCGCCTTCTGGAGCATCGCCTGGTGGAGTTCCACGTAGGACAGCTCGCATCCCTCGGGGCGCTGATAGCTGACGACGATGCGGAATCCCCTGCCGCTGATGGTGCGATAGGCAATGATGGAGTAGGCGGCAAGCTTGATGCGCTCGAAGAGAGGCAGCATGGCTTCGATGGGCACATGGTCGTAGTCGAGGCTCAGGCAATTCGCTTCGCCCACCACATTTTCGAGCAATCTGCCCTTGCCGTCCAGTTGGGCGGCGAAACAGACGGCTGGCGACATGGGCTTCACCTTGCTGTCGGCCATCTCCTTGCTCACGGCGAGGGCTTTGCGATAGGCCTCGGTGAGGGCGGCGAGGTCGCGGTTACGGAGAATGAAATCCTCCAACTCTTGACGGCTGCTGAGAGGTCGGCTCATCTTGGAGTCGAGCGAAGAGAACACGGAAGGCATGAGGCCGTCGTTTGAAGCCGTGAACGTCTTTTTTATTATATCCATTATTCTATTAGGTTTTACGGTGTGAACCGATATTAATACTACTATTTCTTTTTTATTTCTTTCGCGTATGCGTATGAAAGTAAGAAACGAGGGTTCACCCTTCACTTCTGTCTCGGATGTCCGATAGACAGGGTAGCTTCGGGGTGTGAGCCTATCCTTCATGGGTGTTCACGAGGATGTCACGGAGGGTGGCAAACGGTGAACCTTAAGCATGTGCGAAAGTCCAAAAGGTGAACGCAAAATTACAGCAAAAGTCGGTTGGTTGGCTGACGGTTGACGTGGCGAGGTCATTTGACCGCCATGATTTAAGATAAATAAACAACAGATTACATAATTAAATTCAAAACAATGAAAATGAACACAAACAAGAATGCCAAGAATGGCACAGTGAGTAATGAGGGAACGCAGGTTCCTGGTAGAGCCTAAAACAGGAAATTTTACCTGAACGACTTCGGTAAGCAATTGTTGAAGGATGTCAGACAGCTGACCAATCCCGCGACCAGCAATGCCTATACACGTCAAGAGCTGGATGCGACATTTGGTTTGGGTCGTTCAAGCATAGAGCACATGAAGAGCGACCATTTGGAGGTGACGCTGAGCACGTTTGTCAATGCCGCCTACGCCCAGTTGCTCCATGTGCCCAAGGAGAACCGCTTTGTCTCGCTGCTCCGCATCTTGGAGCAGATACACGAGGAACGTCTTCGTGAGTTTGGCGTTGACGAGGTATTCCCCGATGGCATCCTGTCGGAATATTGCCGGATTATTCGAGGGCAGGTGGAAGGATAGGGAAAATTTTATATCATTCGTGGTTACCTGAAAAGGTAGCCACGAGGCTAAATCTTATCTACCTTTCTTGTATGTTTCTGGTAAACTTCAAGGTCTGAGATGGCTTGATAGTCTTGGACAACATTCGCTTGGCATCATGCTTCTCCATGCTCCGATGTGCCATACGGCAGCAGTGGTGTTGAACCGTGTCTTTGTTGCGGACTCTTTACCGTGGATAGTCTGTTTCTTGGTGGCGTATGTCAGTATTGTGGTCTTAGCCTACTGGTTGACAGTCGTGATTGAGCGATATTGTCCTGTACTGTTGGGTAAGTGAATTTCTTACATGAATTATCATCAAAAATGTAAAACGATATAAAATGAGGCGTAATCTTAGAGATATTTTTAACATAGAAGAATCCCATGCTCCTTCTATGCATTTGGATATAGCACTTGAAAGTGCTATGGATGGAAACATGATCAGTATGAATTATCATCTGACGGAATTGCTTTATGATGAACTGTCCCAGATACCCAATAGGAACAATACAGTATCTGCTTTTAGGTTTACCAAAGTTTCTTTCAAAAAAAACGAAGCAATAGAGGATAATCATGTTATACATGACATACTAAATAATTCGCTCACACTCTCAAATCCGTCAAAGTTTAATGATCCGATGGATCCAATATTGCGTCAGTGGATAACTATGCAACAAAAAGAGTGTAAAGATAAGGCTGAGAAGAAACAGTATAAGATGTTGAGTGGTATCTTAAATGATAATTTGAGAATGTCATGTTTGGTAACACCTAAAACTAAGCGTTATAAGCCTGAAGAAATTTCAATACAAGACTGTAGTTTGTTAATGTGGGCACATTATGCAGATATGCACAAAGGATTGTGTATCCAATATGAGATAAATGATGCCGTACTCTGTAAACATAATGATTCTTCTCATTTGTTGAAATGGGGGGATGTCCGTTATAGGGATTATAAACCAATCAGTTCTGACATAACAATTGATAATGCTCTCTTGGCAAAAGCGGATTGTTGGGATTATGAAAATGAGTCTCGGCTAATCTATTATGGCAAGAATAAAATGTCTGATGATTATGTGACATTGTCAGGATTTCCAGTTAAGGCCGTTTATCTTGGATGTCGCTTTAATCGCAAACATATTGCTGCGGTAAAGACTCTATTGGAAGCTAAAAATATACCTCTTTGTATAATGAAATTTTGTAAAGAGGACATAACAAAAGTAAAACCGTATAGAATTTTGTAAAAATCCTTTATGTCAATTAATAATTTGTCATGTTCGAATATTTCTGGCAGCAATAGTTTCTTATTTTGATCGCAACAGAATATATTTATGCGTTACTTGTTCAAAACAATCGATGTTGACAAAGGTGATTATTGATAATGTAAAAGAATTTGCTATAATTATAATGGAAATAAAGCCAAATGTGAAATTGGAACCTCTTTACGAAGATGTTCTCAATGTAGTTGGAGGGCAGTTTTTGCTTTCTACAGCATTTAAACGATGGTTGTTGAAAGTGGGGATTGCTGACGGTTGGGATAAATGTAAGAATATAGTAGAAGATTATTGTGAAGGAACAATAATCTATGGTGATAGACAGGAAGCTTATGCGTGTTCTACTTTAGTGCTGCTATTGAATAATTTTTATGAAAAGAATGAACAAGAAAATTTTATAAAATTTGTGCATGGTATCTTGAATACTTATTCGCAAGAGAAAAATGAAAAAATAGATGTTGATCTAATTTTGACTGATTTGGAAGTTGCAGGTATTGAAACTGTGTATTTAGAAAATTTTAAAAAGAAATTTTCATCTAATGATTCAGTGGCTTCCAATAAATCTAATGAGGGTAAACTCTCAGAAGAAGAGCATGTTCGTTCGCTAGAACAAAATTATAAAAAGGTAGTACTAAAAGAAGCAAATTTTTTAAGTGCGATTGAAGCTTATCATGAGTGGCATAGTGCAGCAGTTGTTTATTTTTCTAAGTATTATACTAGTTCAAATGCGGATTATATAAAGTTTAAGAATATTGATAACTCTGGAAATGGATATACATTGAAGCATAATTTTGACAAACTTTATTCTATTTATAATCTTCTTATGGCACAAGTAAATAGTAGAGGCCCAATAATGGCTGGTGCAAAGACCCCAATGGTATTTATTAGTCATTCGTCTAAAGATAAAGCCTTTGTAGAGCCTTTAGTTGAACTTTTAGAAGCTTTAGGCTTTGATGAAAGTAACCTTTTTTGTAGTTCGGTTGATGGTTATGGTGTTGCTTTGGGAGATAATATTTTTGACAAACTTAAAAGCCTCTTTTTAGAACATGAACTTTACGTATTGTTTGTTCATTCTCCAAGGTATTATGGCAGTACTGTCTCGTTGAATGAAATGGGAGCGGCATGGGTTCTACGAGTTAATTATTTTTCTATTTTAACGAAGGATATGGAGTATGGTAAGATGAACGGTGTTGTTAACTCTAACACGATTGCCATAAAGGTTAATAGCAGTGATGCTCGTGCAAGATTGACGGAATTAAAAGATAGTTTATGCAAAGCTTTTTCTTTGGAAAGTATTAGTCAGACAAAGTGGGAACGTAAACGTGACCAGTTTTTACAAATGGTAAATAAAATCGAGTATTCTAACGCTGAAAAGCAAGAGAGCGAAAGGAATGCTTAGATACAAGATGCTTTAGAAAATAACTGATGAAACAACGTATTGATTATATCGACCGCATGAAAGGTCTCGCCATCTTCTTGGTTGTCATGGGGCATGTGTATGGAATGGCTTTTGCACAGCCTGAAGATGTGGCGTATAGAGTTATTAGCTCTTTCCACATGCCTTTGTTCATGTTCCTCTCTGGTCTTGTGGCTTGCTCGGGAGCGACTTTGCCATTCTGGAGCTTGCCTAAATTAGGCAGGAAACTGAGAGGACTGCTTTTGCCATTGCTTGTCTTTGGCATGTGTTTTACTATGACATGGGCTAAGGATTTTGAATCGGGATTGAAGGGTTTCTTGGAATCACCTAACAAAAATGGGTATTGGTACCTGATGACTTTGGCTGTGTTCTATGTTTCCTTGAGTCTTTATCGCCTGAATGTCAAGCGGAAATGGTACGTGGATGTAGCCTTGGCGATAGTATTATGGGGGGGTATGTTTACCTTATGGAAATATACAGCGCAAACAGTGGATTACTTCTGCTTGCTTAATTGTGGTAATTTCTATCCTTTCTTCATGTTGGGTGTTTTCACAACCAAGTATGGATTGTTGGAAAAGATAAAGCAAGCTAATTGGCTCTTCTCGCTTTGTGTGATAGGGTATCTTGCCTTGTTTGTCGTCGAAATACCGATTCATGCCTTGGTGAGTTTGAACAAGCATATCTTCTTGCCATTCTGCATGGTATGTGTAGTCGTGATGCTATTTATTGGAAGGCATGGTAAGACTTCCCGAGTGGAATGTGTGTTGGATTATGTGGGAAAGCGGACGTTGGATGTCTATGTGATTCACTATTTCTTCATTTGGCAGATTCATCTGGCTGGACTTGCGAAAAACTTGGAAGCATCGGGCAATGCTTTGCTCATCTTCGTCTTAGCCATATTCCTTTCTGTCATAGTTACAGCCTTGTCGATTGGGATCGGGAATGTATTTCATCATGGAAAGTGGATTGAAAAGTTTATTTATGGAAAATAACAAGAAAATATTGAAGGCGGTTGCGCCTTTTCATCACCCGGGATACTTGAATTTCAAGCAAGCACCTTTTGAGGCTTGGAAGCAGAATGGAGGAATGGTCGCTAAAGACCATTTCCCTCCGAGATTCCTGCATGGGGTGGTGTATCGCTGGGAGTTGCCTACGATGTGGAGATCGAGGAAGGAGGCGAGACTGCGGTTTGTGGAGCCCGTGTCTCTGTCCTTCGACTCCTTCCCCGACTATGCGAGGTATGAGGTGGTTCCGATGTTTTGGGACTGTTGGCCTTGCTATTTCGAGAAGACGGCAAAGTGGTTGCTCAAGTATCAGGTGAAGACGGCGATATTCTCTTCTCGCCAAACGGCGGAACTGATGCGTGAGCTATTGCCTCATGTTCACATTATATGGTGTCCCGAGGCAGTGGATGATGCTGTCTATCAGAAAGGAAAATTGTTGAAAGACCGTGAGATTGACTTGTTGGAGTTCGGAAGGTCGAATGAGAAGGTGTTTGATGCTAATAAGTTGGAGGCAGCTTTTGATAAGCTGGTTTCTCTTGGAAAACAGTCTTCTCTTGGAAAAGGAGGGGCAGCCGTTGTTTTGAACCATGTCTGCACCAAACAGCATGGCAAGTTCATCTATACCAACGAGCAGCTCTATCAGGCGATGGGTAATGCAAAAGTGACGATAGCATTGCCTCGCAGCCTGACGCAACCTGAGATGGCTGGCGACATCGAGACCTTGACGCAACGTTATTGGGAATGTATGTTCTCCCGAATGGTGATGGTGGGTCATGCGCCGCAGGAGCTCATCGACTTCATCGGTTATAATCCTGTGATAGAACTTCGTGATGATATATCGGCAGAAGACTTGATTCGTGATGTCTTGGAGCATGTCGAGGACTATCAAGCTTTGGTGGATAGAAACTTGGAGACTGCCCAACGTCTTGGCTCTTGGAATGTTAGGATGAAATGGCTGATGGGGGAGTTGGAGAAATGTTACCAAGTACATGAATGTTAAATCGTGGGATTTCCTTGGCGGTTTGGAGAAAAAGTCGTAGATTTGCATTTGAAAAGAAAAATGTTTAATTTAACAGTATTGAAATGAATACAATTACATTAGATAATTACACGTATCGTGAGATCGAAGATTTTGCCAAGGTGAATCATATAGATGTCGCTGACGTAGTAAAAGTTTCTATTCGAAACTTTTTGAAGAAGTTCCAAAAAACTCGTGCGGAAAGCCGTGTGCAAAAAATAGAATTGCCTTCTCATTTGGAAATGTTGGGAGGTTGCCTCTCTGAAGTTGCAGATGAAAACGATGAAAAGTTGAATTATTTGTTGGAAAAATACAAATGAAGAAAGTTTTGTTGATACGAATGTCATTCTTGATTTTTTGATGAAACGACCAGCTTTCTTTGATAATGCAAGGATGATTATGATGCAGATTGCATAGTGACCCGAAATGTAAAGGACTTTTCTTTTTCAGATATAGAAATCCTTACTCCAGATGAGTTGGTAAGGGAATTACTCTAAATGTCTGATGGGAGAGCTGGAGAAATATTACCAAGTGCATGAATGTTAAATCGTGAGATTTTCTTGGCGGTTTAGAGAAAAAGTTGTGGATTTGCATCCAAGAAAGAGTTTAAACGTTTAAATTTGGAAATTATGAACACAATAGCAATATCTGAACCACAACTGTTGGTGACTGTTAATGATGCGAGTTTATTGAAGAAATTGAAAAGTGCCATAGGGATGCTTAATGGTGTTAGCTCAATTTCTGTGTTGAAACCTAAAAAGTCGGGTATTGAGGAAGCTCGGGAGGATATCCCTTTGAGACCGTAGAAAAACACAATTAGAAAGTAGATAAGAATTTTATATAATGATAGGTTGGCAAGACGCAGGTCTTGCTAACCCTCTGCCGTTTTGTCTTCTCGCTTGGGAAGATGACTTTTAAAAGATAAAAATATAAATTACATGATACCAAAGATTATTCATCTCTGTTGGTTGTCGGGCGATCCGTATCCACCAGAGATTCAAGTGTGTTTGGATACTTGGAAGAAGTATCTGCCAGATTATGAGGTATGGGTGTGGGACACCAAACGTTTCGACATCCATTCCACGATGTGGACGGAACAGGCTTTCGAGGCGAAAAAGTATGCTTTTGCAGCAGACTACATTCGTCTCTTTGCCTTGTATAAATACGGAGGAATCTATTTGGATTCCGACGTGTTGGTGTATAAGAGCTTTGATCCTTTATTGAAGCTTCCTTATTTTATAGGGCATGACCAGATACGAGGTTTCGAGGCGGCGGTGATTGGTTGTGAGCCTGGATGTAAGTTGGTGAAGGATATGCTGGATTCATATAGTGGAAAGTCGTTCGTGAAAGAAGATGGAGGTTATGACATGCTTCCTCTTCCTTGTCGATTCCATCATGTGTTGACGGCATTAGGTTATCGCTTTTGGAGAATCAAAGAGTTGGAAAGTTTCAATCCAAACAAATATCGCTTGGAAGACAAGCAGATGTACGTCTTCGATAAGGACTTTTTCAATAGTCGTGATGCTGTGGAAGTTTATCCGACAAAGAAAAGTTTCTGCGCTCATAATTATGCTGGTAGTTGGCAGAAACAACAGCAAACGAAGAGTCTTAAAAACATATTGCCAAAGTGGTTTGTAAAACTGATTTATGTTGTCGGACAAAAGACTTGGGCACGAAATAAATATAGTTGGTTTCAGATTCCTTTTGAGAACTAAAGCCTGAATTTTTAGATTTGATTTTATTCAACATTCAAATAATGAAAAGTATATCTCGTTTTTTTACCCTTTATTGGATTATTTATTTCCCTACCTGTATCGCCTACAATGACCTGCCTGGTTTCTCCAGCGTGGATGAGGCGATGACTGGTGTCTTGTTGCTTTACACCTTTATGATGTATAGCAACCGCAGTCTCAACAAGGCTCCTTGGAAGGAGTTTATGGTATGTTTGGGATTGATAGCCTTCTATACCGTCTATTCCTTGCTCTTCGGTGCCAATGTCGCCGATGCGGTATGGCTCGACTTGATGCAGGAAGTTCGCCCTTACGCCATCGTCTTCTGTACTTGGATATTGAATCCACGGTTTACGAAGACGCAGAAGAAGTGGATGTTGGCGACGATGGTGCTTACGCTCGGTTCGTGGATTGTGTATCATCCCCAGACGTTGGATAGCCAAGTGGAGGCGGAGTTCCCAGTACTTGGTCAGTTGGCGATATGTACGGGTATGGCATGGTATCTCTTCACGGAGAACACGAAGCGCAATCGTTATATCGCCTTGGCATTGGTGCTGACGGGTATGTTGGCGCCGAAGTTCAAGTTCATGGGAGAGGTCGTTTGCTTCATCGCCTTCGTGTTCTTCCTAAAAAGCCGCTTGAACTTCAAGTCGCCGAAGACCATGATATATTGCGCTTTGGTGGTGACTGCGGTGTTAATGGCAACATGGACAAAATTCGATGCCTATTATGTTTCAGGATTAAGCAACGAGGCATTGGCTCGTCCTATGACTTATAAAACTGGTATAAAGATGCTTTGGGATTATTGGCCTTTTGGCTCAGGTATGGGCTCGTTTGCTTGTAATGGTGCTTGGAAGTTTTATTCGCCATTGTATTTCAAGTATAATCTTACTGGAATTTGGGGATTGTCTCCCGATACAGGCTTTTTCATCTGCGATGCGTACTTTCCAACGCTGGCACAGTTTGGTATGGTGGGCGTGTTCTTCTTCTGTTGGTTCTGGAAGCGCCGGCTTGCTGCCATCGACAAAATCGTCGATTTGAAATATTATCGTGTGGCGATGATTACCTTCTGTTGTCTTGCTATTGAGCAGACCGCCGACTCCTCTTGGCTCTCAGGCAAGGGTATGGGATATTGTATGCTGTTGGCTCTCTGCTTGAATGCGAATAGAAACTTGATGGAAAAACTTCAAAAACAAAAGAAATGACTAAAATACTAATGTCTGCATACGCTTGTGAGCCAGGCGCAGGTAGTGAATATGGTGTGGGATGGATGGTTCCAACCACAATGGCTCGTAAGTATCCCGAATATCAGGTTTATGTGTTGACTCGCTCTCGATGTCGGGAGAAAATAGAGAAGGCGGTAGCGAGTGATGTTACTTTGAGTAACTTGCATTTTCTCTTCTATGACATCCCTTCTTGGATGTTTTACAAGAATGAGATGAAGAGCAGGTGGGGCGAACAAATCAATTATCTGCTATGGCAGTGGATGGTGAGAAGGTTTGTGAGGAAAATACACAAGAAATTGCATTTTGATGTTTTCCACCACCTGACTTTCAACCAGTATCGTACTCCATCCCCAGGCTTTTGGCTTGACATTCCTTTTGTGATGGGGCCAATCGGTGGGGCGGAGTGCATCGCCCCTGCCTTTTGGCAAGACTTGGAAGCCAATACGCTCAAAAAAGAAAAAATCAGACAGCAAGGAAAAGACCTGAAAATATTTGAATGGTTTAATACTCGAAAAAACAATCCTAAGGTAATACTTTGTTCTTGCAAAGACAACTTGAAACGTTTGATGCCGTTTGGCAAGGATAGTCGTTTCAAGCTGATGCCTGCCATCGCCTTTGACCCAAAGGACTTTGGGGAAATTTCCCAAGATTCTCCATCTTCGGTTTTTGAAATGATCTATGCAGGTAAGGCTTGGGATTGGAAGGGTATTCATATCTTCCTGAAAGCTGCTCGTCTTGCATTTGTGGAGCATCAGAAAAAAGAGACCTCGCAAGATTGGCAAATCAAACTCATTGGTATCCGTTTCGAGGAGGAACAGAAAATGGTAATGGGATGGGTGAAGAAGCTGGGATTGGAAAAGCATGTCACCTTGATACCGTTTATCCAACGTGCAGAATTGTTGAAGAAGTTGGCTGGTTGCTCGTTGAGCGTCTATCCTGCCTTCCGCGACTCTGGTTCCATGTCTGTCTTGGAGGCGTGCGCCTTGGGGTGTCCTTCCATTTGTTTTGACGCTGGAGGACAGGATGTTTTTTCCGACGATATATTGCTAAAAGTAGCTGTGGGTGATACTTATGATGAAACGCTTAACCGCTTCGTGGGGCAACTGCTTTGGGCTTATGAGCATCCACAAGAGTTGAAAGAGGTGGGACTCAAGGCAAAGGCTTGGGTTGAAGAACATCTCACATGGGAAAAGAGAGTGGAGGAATTTCATAATATTTATAATGGAATAATATGACTTGGATTTTTGAACATATAGTTTATCCCCTTTTTTCTTGGCTTGGGATACCAAAAGATTAGAACAAAAAATATTTCTCTTGTAGATTTTTTAGGTGTTATTGGATATACTTATTTATGTCTAAAGTTTTAATGGTTGGCTCTGCCGAACAGAGTGGTGGCGGAGTAGCGAGCGTAATCAAGTTGATGAAGACCATGCCGTTTTGGAAGAAATACCAGTGCGGATGGCTCGGTACGCA
>ERZ808275.480-NODE-480-length-16057-cov-4.791276_pt1 | contig 16057 bp, 8 predicted proteins | sample MGYA00520894_ERZ808275 | MGnify/ENA primary metagenome ERZ808275 (study PRJEB31516, sample SAMN03275598) | gut metagenome | biome: mammalia-associated habitat; material: feces | host: Papio cynocephalus | place: Kenya | collected 2012-08-03 ...
AGTATAAAATCCTTAATTTTTCTTTATTTTTTTGCTTCCAACTGTAAAAGACCCGTTAGAATGCTTTTTATTTGTGCTTAAAATAACGAATATAGTTCATACTTTTAAAAATGGTAAAATTTGACAATTGTTCAATTATTATTTATAATTGCTTTGAAAATGTTTAAGAATACACAACATTTTATCTACTTTCGTTTCATAAAATGAAACAAAAAGAATGGGGAGAAATCATGAAAAAACAGAACATTTTGTTTACGTTTGTTTTAGGGTTACTACTATCTTCTTGTAATCCTTATAGCCCAAGTAGTAGTGGTTTAACAAATTCAAAAACAACGATATCAAATAATTCACCAATGAGTATATCCCAAGTATCAACAAGTTCAGTGCATGTACATACTTTTGATGAAACATACATTTATGATGGCTATTATCATTGGAAAGTTGCAACATGTGAACATGATGAAAAAGGAAATTATGGACTACATAACTATGTAGAAGGAAAATGTGCTGATTGTGGCTATGTTGAAGCGAGTAATGAGTATTTATCTTTTGAAGCAATAGATGAAAAAACCTATGGAGTTAAAGGATGTAATAAAGAAGCAGTAGAAATAACTATACCTTATTTTTATGAGAATAAAGAGATTGTTGTTATTTTAGATAAAGCATTTCAATTTTATAAATCTTTAACTACTATAGAGATTCCAAGTAGTGTTACAAATATTTATGAGTACGCATTTTGTTTTTGCACATCTTTAACCAGTATAGTAATTCCAAGTAGTGTAACAAGTATAGGGAAGGATGCATTTGCTAATTCTTCTTTAGACAACGTTTATTATAAAGGAACAATAGAGGATTGGTGCAACATTCAATTTAGTGACCTTTATTCTTCACCAATGTCCTCTGCCTTAAATTTCTATATATTAGATCAAAATAATCTTTATCAAGAGATAACTAAAATAGAAATTCCAAATACAATTACCGCGATTGGAGATTATCAGTTCAGAAGTTTTAGCAAAATTACAGAAATAATTATTCCAAACAGTGTAACAAGTATAGGTCGTTCTACATTTGAATATTGTACGTCTTTAACCAGAATAGTTATTCCAAGTAGTGTAACAAGTATAAGATCTGGTGCTTTTTATGGCTGCACTAATTTAACAAATGTAGAAATCCAAAATGGCGTAACAAGTATAGGAGGTTGGGCATTTTATTATTGTAGATCTTTAACAAGCATAGTTATTCCAAGTAGTGTTACGAGTATAGAAAATCATACATTTTTTGGTTGTAACTCTTTAACAAGTATCGTAATTCCAAATAGTTTAACAAGTATAGGAAAATATGCATTCTATGAATGTAGATCTTTAACCAGTATTATTATTCCAAGTAGTGTAAGGCGGATAGATGCTTATGCGTTTAGCGGTTGTACTAACTTGACTAATGCAGAAATTCAAAATGGAGTAACAAGTATAGGAAGTTATGCATTTGAAACTTGTACGTCTTTAACCAGTATAGTTATTCCAAGTAGTGTAACAAGTATAGAAGAGTATGCATTCAAAGCTTGTACGTCTTTAACTAGTATCATTATTCCAAGTAGTGTAAGGCAGATAGGTGCTTATGCGTTTAGCGATTGTGATTCTTTAACCATTTATTGCGAAGTAAAATGGCAAACAAGTGGTTGGAATTCTAATTGGAATCCTGATAATCGTCCAGTTGTGTGGGACTATAAAGGATAAGTTAAACTTTGTGATTATTTTATCCATAAAAATTACTTAAGTCTCATTCTTAAACAATAAAAATACAAAAAAATGAGGATAGCGAATTACATCTTTTAAACCAGATGTCTTTTGTAAAAAAACAAAAAAGAGGACTACGAATTACAAGAGTGTAAGGCAAAGTAATTCATAGCCCTCTTTTCATTGTGGATAGTTTTACATCTCTTTCACTAGTAACTAGTGTTACTAGGACTTTATACCGGCACTAGAAGTGCGGTATGCGTTTAGAAGTAAATGTAACATGGCCACAAGATGATTGAACCTAAGCACTATTTTGTTTAGGTTCTTTCTTTTTTTAAAAGTGAGGTGGATAGTATATAACATGAATTTTCCCTTTTTTAATTATAGAAGTAAGTTATATAAAGAAAGCCACCCCGATAAGTTTATATCACCCATTCCATGATTTCATCAACACGAGTTGGATGAATCATAGAATCGGGTGAGTCGTCAATGATGACATCTGCTTTTTTCTTATCATCAACAAAGGTTACATGATTTTGGTGTAAAAGCATTAAGTCATAGATAGACATACGTTTACCAACCGCTCGTTTTAAAAGTGGTCCTAGCGTAGCGTACCCAGCAATACAATTATCATCTTGACATACATCACACCAGATCATCTCCATGTTTTTTAAGTCAATGATAAAAGCCATCGTAAGTGAAGAATTCGCGGTTAAATCGAATTTCGTATGAACGGATTTAGGATCAAATATAGGTCCACGTTTTCCATGATGCTTTCTAAACATAACGCCAGAGAAACATTCAGGAATTTCGTTAAAGTTTTGATCGGTAAACACCGTATTACATACGATAATATAACGACAATGTTCTTTCGCTTTTTCTAAGTTGATATCGATAAATTCACTTGCGCCTTTAGGAGCGGAAGTGATATCACCAGAATGGTAAGATTTAAATTCTCTACCAGCGCCCATATCATGCCACGCTAAAGAAGCAACATATTGGAAATCTTCATCGTAGATCTCTGCGGATAAATCAATATCTACGCGTTGACCAGCGATATTTTTCCAATAAGTGAAGAACCGTAAGACTGTATTATCTTCAGCGTCTAAAGCAATTTTAGAGCCAAAAGTTAACGTTTTTAAACCTTGAGATTGGTTCTTATTATTTAAAGGAACCATATAGTTCTTCATAACGGGATCCAGATAAACATTTTGATATGGAGGAAGAGTAGAAAAACGTTCTTTTAAACTATTTTCTAAACAACCAACAATCTTATTTAATGTTGATTCGTCATGGAAACAACGCTTTTCTGGGATTTGAATAGAAACAAAGTTACTGACACTTCGATAAGAAATAAAACGTTGTTCCAATAACTGATTACGATTTTGATAATACTCCCATAATTGAATGATTACAGGAGTGGCAATTGAAGACATCACAAGTGAAAATTGTGATAAGATTTCTTCAACACTAAAAGAAGAATTACGAAGTAAAGAATCAAGCATTCTAGCAAAATAACCTGGTTTTCTTTTTAGCAATGTAAAGACTTCTTTATCTCCAGATTGAATACCTACATTTACTTTCGAAAAGAACGTACCATATTGATTCGTTCTTAAGCGATAAGCACAGTCATAGATGAAAGGATATTTTCCTTTAAATTCGCCAACATGAAGCATACGAAACGCTTTTTTCCATAAGTCTTCATGAAGAGCAAAATCATCCATGGCATCTTTTTTATATTGCACTAAAGCATTTAAATAGGATAAAAAGATTTTTCTAGCTTTACGGTCAAGACTTTTAAAAGTAATAACGCCTAATAAAGAACAATACCCAGAAATCGCAGCGTAAAGGCGTAATACATCGGTTATTTCTTTAAAATGATCGATAGAAAGATAATCAAAAAGAGCAGAGACTTTCTTTTTGTCTTCTAAAATCATTAGTGCATAAAGCACTAAGTTTTCTTTAAAAGCAAAAGTCGTTGGTGTAACGAACTCCGGATATTCTTTTAAAAATACTTTCATTATGTCTCCATCTTGATGAGAAATTGTATGATTTCCTTCTAAAAGAGCAGTGAAGTATTTTCCTAATAAAGAAACGCCATCTTTTTCCTCAATAACTTTTAAAGTGATAGGATGAGCCGTTATCTTTTCTTTTGTCTTCTTTAATGTTTTTATATCTTGCGCCATGTAACCATATTCCTCTTCGGTCGCTGTCATGTAGTGTAACATGGCGCGTAAGATATACTCATCATCACTGATGTTTTCCATGTTAGGAAAGTTACGATAAAAATAGATATGTTTTACACTAGCGCCTTTACTTTCTTTTAATAAATCAAAAGCGTGAAAATAGAATGCTTGGACTTCGCTCAAATGTGTATTCTTTAATAATTCAATAGAAGAATAATCTAAAATAAAATCAAGATCAGCAAAGCTTTTTAAAAGAACACTAATATCTTCATTTGTGGTCGTGCCTTCCATTTTTTTATCGATAACTAAATAACCTAAAGTTAACAATTTTTTTTCAAGTGCTTTTTCCATTTTTTCATCACTTCCTAACTTACAACTCTATTGTAAAATGAAAAAATGAATAAAAAAATGTGCAAATACAATTTCTTTTTGTGGTATAATTAAATCGAAAAAATGGCAGTTATTGCCAAAAATATTTAAAAGTTTGAGTATAAATAATACACGGGAGGAAAAACCATGTTAAAAATAAAAGTAAATTTAGATGAACGTTGCTACAATACATTATTATCCGATATGAAACTCTTTTCTATCGTTAAAAAAGATGGCACCATTAATAAGAATAAATTTATGAACTTACTTTTTATCAACTTCTATGATAACTATATGGAAAGAGTAAAGCATATGAGCGATTTGGCGAGTTCCATTATGCAAGAACTACATATTGATACAAGACTCGCTAACGAATTCGCTATGCTATTTCAAGGAAAAGAAAATATGGAAAAAGAGGCAAGCTATGTCTATAGCATTACTTTTGTTTTAACTACGGAAAACGATTATATTTTTGAATCCATTATGACGAGCTTTAAATATCAAACTACCTCCCAATTCTTCCGTAATTTAGTTATTGAATATTTAAAACTCCCACAATATAAAAGAGAAGAAGTCATTTTTAAAGAGAATGTCACCCTCATTCAAAAAGCCATTGAAGAACAAAAAATGGTACGTCTTTTCTTAGAAAAAGAAACCATTGAACTTGCCCCTTATCAATTAGGTACTTCGAAAGAAGAACTCTATCTTTATTTATTAGGAAAAACGAGTAAAATCAATTACTCCGTTCATATTTCTAAAATAAAAAAAGTCATCCTTTTAAATAAACCATTTAGACTTTTAAAAGAAGAAACAGAATTATTAGATGACATCATTTTTAACGGCATTCAGTTTCCTTATCAAGAACCCTGTTATGCCGAAATTAAATTAACCAAAATTGGTAAAAAGATGTATGAAAGAAGATATTTACATCGTCCACCCGTAAGAAAAATAGAAGGGGATATCTATTATTTTTCTTGTGGCTTTGAGCACTTAATGTTTTATTTCCTTGCTTTTGGAAAAAATGCCATGGTGATTTCTCCTAAATCATTAGAAAGAAACATGAAGTATGAACATCTTAATGCCTTTAAAATATATAAATCGGAATAAAATAAAAAAATGAGGAAAGCGAATTAACCTCTCTCTTAAAAAATTAAAGTGAAAACAGATAATTCTAAGCCTCATTTTTGTTTCGGGCAGAAAGCGTTATGCTCCTTTTAATATCATTCATCCATTCACTCAATTGGTGAACAGAGCTTTAAAATGTTCAAAATAAACATAACAAGCCGCCCAGTTCAATAAGTCCAAGGACCTATTGCAATTCCCTAGCCTATGAAACTTACTTTCTTCATAGGTAGGACGTCAATATATCCACTCCATAACACTCACTGTGTTCATGGGTTGAATCAAAGATTGATCAGAGTCATCAATTACATATTGCGCCTCATTTTTATTTAAAACAAAGTGCATATGTTCTTGGTGCATATTTATTAAATCGAAAAGTGTCATATGACGTTTTGTTGCAATATATGCCAAAACCTCATCTTCATATTCTTCAGAATTTGGAAGTCCACTTGCTAAATCACACCAAATAACTTTTTGTTCTTTTGTGTCGATAACAAAAGCATTGGTATATGTCACTTTAGAAACGAGAGGATAATAAATTACTGCATCATTTGGAATATAATCATTATCCTCACTTGCAATCTCATTTTGAAAAGAAAATCCAGCATAGCATTCGCTAATTTCATCAAATTGACAACTACAAGATTTAGGATGAACCATAAGACTAACATAACGACATATTCTCTTTAACCACGCAAAATTTATGTCGATGAAAGTGGTACGATCATAAAGAAGTTTATCGCTATTTGGACAAAAGAAATGAATTTTTTGTTTCATTCTTTTATCATGCATTAAATCATCAAGACTACGAAAATTCTCATCGTAAATATGAATATCAAGAACCATTCTTATTTTTTTTGCATCAATGGAACGAGTAAATAAGCGAATAATTGGTGCGGTTACTTGAAAAGAAAAAGCTGTACCAAATGATGGATGTTTTTTTGTAAGTGGTGCATTTAGTTCATAAAGAGGAAGGGCATATTGTTTCGTAACTTCATCTAAATAAACATTATGAAAAATATCGCGCTTAGCGTAATGCATTTTTAACCCATCTTCAATTAAAGCAAGTATGGAAGAAATCACATTATTTTCATAAGGATTTCTTGTTTCGATTTGTGAAAAGAAGTAGTATTGTCCGTGTTTAGAATAAGTGACAAATCGCTCATGGGGAAGCAGAGCATTACGATTTTGATAATACTCCCATAAACGAATGAGTTCTAAAGAAGAAAAATAGGGGATCACTTGAGAAAACTCCTCTAAAATTTCTTCATAAGAAAAGCCACTATTTCTCAATAGATCATCAAGTTTTTTTCTAAAAATAGTAGGGTTCTTTTTAAGAATGCTAAAAACGGCTTTGTCTTTTGAAGCAATTGCGGTTTCAATCTTTTTATACGTAGTTTCATAGGTGTCATTTCTTAAATCTTGAGCACACTTAAAAACATGAGGGAAGAGATGAGCGTAATCTCCCACATGAAGTTTTTTAAACGCTTTTTTCCACTGTGCTTTATAGCGATTAAATTCATCTATCACATTTTCATTTTGTTTTACAAGCCGTTCTAAAATTGCTAAAAAGACTTTTCTAGCTTGACGAGTCAAACTATGGAAAAAAGTATGCGTGATTAAATAGTGATGATTCGAATATTCAGCATAAAAATGTAAGACATCGGTGATTGTTTTAAAAATCTCAATAGGAAAAGATTTTAAAAGGGCAGAGTAACTCTTTCCACTTTTAAAAAGGATTTTTGTGTAAAGCATTAAATTGATGCGCCTTGCAAAATTTTGCGGTTTTATTTTATTAGGGTATGTTTGCATAAACAAAGTGATTCTTTCTTGATGAATAGGAGAAACGATTTCTTCCTTTTCAAAAAGAGAAGTGTAAAAATCACTTAAAATTCGAATACCTTCTTTTTCCTTGACGATGTGAATTGCATGAGGGAAAATGGAAGAATCTCTTGTTCCAAACATTACTTTATATAAATCATTTATTTTTGCTTCATAGTCCTCTTCATTTTCATCGATAAAAGAACAAAGTTTATCTAAGTACACTTTGTCATTTGAATGATTTTTTAAGGAAGGAAAATCGCTGTAAGATTCAATGAATTTATTGTAATCATTTTTAGTCTTTTTTAATAAGCAAAATGCATGTGAATAAAACATTTTTATTTCTTTCATAGAAGCATTTTTTACGATTTGATTCGAAGAAAAGTCTAAATAAAAGCCGAGGCTTAAAAGACTATGATTGAATAAAGCTAAAGTCATAGTTAAATTCTTTTCTTTATTTTTAGGTTCAAAAACTAAATAGCCCAAACTTGCTAAATCGCGTTCAAATGTTCTTCTCATGGGTATCACTTCCTTACACCACTATTGTAAAGGAAGTAAAATGAGAATAAAATGCGCAATGTAAGTTTTTATTTGTGGTATATATTTCCTTTATTTATCGACAAAATATAAGAAAATAATAAAATTTATGAGTATAAATAGTACACACATAGAAAAAACAAAAATTTTATTTTATTTCTTTTTGAAAAGAAGAATAGAGAAACCAAAGAAGAGAATAACGCCTTTTCTATCTTTTATAAAAAAAGGATGGATAAACATTTATAGCTATGCTATAATTTGGGCGTACGATGAAAAGAAGTAGTAACAAGTCTCTTTCTATTTAGGGAGGAACAAGAGAGTGAAACTGTTCTATAGAAATGCTTGTGAATTCACCTTGGAGTATAGACGAAATGTCCGCTGGTTGCGTTATCACCAATTAAGTGCATCTTCATAACCATGATGATGAATAAGGATGGCACCACGGCATAAGTCGTTCCTTGGTTGGATCGACTTTTTTTATTTTGATAGGAGGAAACTTGATAATGGAAGACCAAATTAAAGAACTACATGAAAAAGCAGTTGAAGAAATTGAAGCCTGCGACGATTTAGAAACCTTAGGCACAATTCGTAATGCTTACTTATCTAAAAAATCTCCTTTAATGGCGTTAATGAGTCGCATGAAGGAATTATCAGGAGAAGCAAAAGCGGCTTTTGGAAAACATATTAATGATGCAAAAAATGAAATTGCAGAACGCTTAGAAGAAAAGAGAAAAGCGTTAGAAGAAAGAAAAATTGAAAAGCAATTAGAAGAAGAAACCATCGATATTTCTTTACCAGGAAAAGAAATGAAAAAAGGAGCCAAAAATCCTTTCTATAAAATCCAAGATGAAATTATCGATATCTTTGCTTCTATGGGCTATGAAATCGTTGAAGGACCGGAAGTGGAAAGTGATCATTATAACTTTGAATTAATGAATATTCCTCATGATCACCCCGCTCGCGACATGCAAGATTCTTTCTACATCGATGAAAATACATTAATGAGAACCCATACTTCACCAGTACAAGCAAGAGTCATGGAACAAAAGAAAGGACAACCGATTCGTATTATTTGTCCAGGAAAAACCTATCGTCGTGATGATGATGACGCTACCCACTCTCATCAATTTGCCCAAGTTGAAGGGTTAGTGGTCGATAAAGATATTAACTTAGGTCATTTAAAAGCGACCCTTGAATTATTTTTAAAGAAAATGTATGGCGAAAAAAGAGAAATTCGTTTACGTTCCTCTTACTTCCCATTTACCGAGCCTTCGGTAGAAGTGGATATTTCTTGCTATGAATGTGGCGGAAAAGGTTGCTCCGTCTGTAAAGGTTCGGGCTGGATTGAAATCTTAGGTGGTGGCATGGTTCACCCTAACGTTTTAAAAATGTCTGGTTATGATCCTGATGTCTATCAAGGCTTTGCCTTTGGTATTGGTATTGAAAGAGTAGCCATGTTACGTTATGGCATTGATGATATTCGCCGTTTCTATCAAGATGATGTGCGTTTCTTACATCAATTCAAGAAAGACTAGGGAGGTAAAGTACGATGAAAGTCAGTTTAAAATGGTTAAAAGAATATGTTGATTTAGAGAATATTACCCCAGAAGAAATTGCAAATAAATTAACCTTTGCTGGTATTGAAGTAGAGGAATATAGCTATCTTGCTAGAGGTACCAACTTAGTGATTGGTCAAATTATTGACTGTAAAAACCATCCTGATTCCGATCACTTACACGTTTTAAAAGTGGATTTAGGAATGAAATATGGTGTAGAACAAATCGTTTGTGGTGCGCCAAACGCAAGAAAAGGTTTAAAAGTTATCGTCGCTAGAGTAGGCGCTAAATTACCCGAAGTTACCATTCAAGTCGGCAATATTCGTGGCGTAGAAAGTCGCGGTATGTGCTGTTCTTTAAGTGAACTCGGTGTTGATAAAAAATACCTTACCGATTATCAATTGGCAGGTATTGAAGAATTACCAGATGATGCTCCTGTTGGAGAAGAAGATGTTTTAGGTTATTTAGGTTTAGATGATGTCGTCTTTGATTTAAAACTCTTAGCCAATCGTAGTGACTGTAACGCCATGATGAATGTTGCTAAAGAAGTTGCGTGCTTATTTGACCGCACTTTAACTTTACCGAAACCTGAATATCATACGAATCTTCAACCCACCGCATTTAAAGTAGGTTCCACTACCGATAAATGCCCACAATTCTCGATTAAAGTCATTCGTGGTATTCAAGTGAAAGAATCCCCACGTTATTTAAAAGAAGCCTTAATGGCGGAAGGTGTTCGTTCCATTAATAATCTTGTCGATATTGGAAACTACATTATGTTAATGACTGGACAACCTTTACATATGTATGACCTTGATTTATTAGAAAAACAAGAACTCATCGTTCGTGATGACTATGAAGGACCATTTGTGGCATTAGATGAAAAAACGTATGATGTCTTAAAAGGCGATTTAGTGGTTACCTCAAATGGTAAACCGATGTGTTTAGCCGGTGTTATGGGTTCGTTAAGTTGCGCTGTGACCGAAAATACCAAAAATGTAGCGATTGAAGCCGCTAATTTCTCGAGTGCACAAGTCCGTCGTACTTCCATTCGTTTAAATTTAGGAAGTGAATCCAGTGCTCGTTTTATTAAAGGTATTAACCCACATCAAGCCGATGATGTTTTAGCGTATGCCGCTAACATGGTCATTTCTTTATGCGGATGTACGAGTGAAGAAGAGACCGCTACGTATGATACGCTAAATCATGAACCTACGATTATTTATACCAGTGCTTATTTAATTAACCATCGTTTAGGGACCGATTTTAAAGAAGAAGAGATTATCGACGTTTTATCGCGAGTAGGTATTAAAGTTGAAATTGATGATTATATTAAAAATCTTAAGGAGATTGAGGAGGTTGATAAAAATCCTAAATATAAAGATTTAAAAGCCATTGTTCCTTCTCATCGTATCGATATTACGGGAAACGCGGATTTATCTGAAGAAGTCATTCGTATTTTAGGTTTTGAACACGTAAAGAGTGAACTTCCAACTTTACAAACTTCTTTAGGTGGTTTAAAAGAAAACCAAATGAAGAAGAGAAAAATTCGTTACTTCTTATTAGATCGCGGTTTAGATGAAATTTTAACTTACACCTTAGTGTCTAAAAAAGAAAATGAAATGTTCCATATCTTTAAAGAAGAAGACGCTTATACCTTACTTCACCCGATGACTGATGATCATGCTGAAGTGCGTAAGTCTCTTTTACCATCCCTATTAACCACGATGCAATATAACGTAGCAAGAAAAGCCAAACGTTTAGCGCTCTTTGAAGTCAGTGAAGTTTATACCAAAGCTTCTACCCATACCCATTTAGCTATTGGCTTATATGGAAGTGATGCCTATCAAGGTGAATTACAAACCATGCCATATGATTTCTATCATATGAAAGGTATTGTAGAAGGCATTTTAGAATTATTAGGCATTGAAAAAACAAGATATCGTATAGAACGTTATAAAGAAGCGAAAGAAAACGGCTTCCATCCTGGAAGAAGTGCAGCTTTATATATTGGAAAAGACTTTGTCGGTGCATTTGGTGAACTTCACCCAACCTTAAAGAAAGCCTATGATTTAGATAAAGCACCTTGCTTAATGCTTGAACTTCTCTTAGATGTTTTATTAGAAGTGAAGACCAGTCAAAAGAAGATGGTCGCTCCCTCTAAATTCCCATTTGTGGAACGTGACTTAGCGTTAATCGTTAAAAAAGATATTCCTGTCAGTGACATGATTAAAACCATGAAACAAGCGGGAAAAGCTTTAGTGAAAGATGTCATTGTCTTTGATGTATATCAAGGTGAACACATCGACTTTGGTTATAAATCTGTGGCGGTAAAAGTCATTTATCAAAATGATGAACGCACTTTAGAAGAAAAAGAAATCGTAGCAGCGGAAATGGCCATTAAAGAAGCTTTACTTAAACAACACGGTATTGTTTTAAGAGGATAACAGCATGAAATTTCAATTTTCCATTTTACGTCATAAAAACCACATGGAATTAGAAGACGTAGAATCCTATACTTCAGAAGAAATTCAAGGAATTTATTCTTTATTAGATATGGAAAAAGTGCATGTCCACGCTGAACTCACTTTAGAAGGCGAAATTGCACATATTGAATTTCACATTCAAACTAAACTCTATTTAGAATGCGCCTATACTTTAGAAAAAGTGGATTATCCTTTAGATTTCATAGAAGAATTAGATTTCTCCTCTTCGGATTTATATGAAAATGATGAAAATATTGTCTTTGTTAAAGGCGATGTCATTGATTTACATCCTTATATTCTCGGTTTAATTATCACGGAAATTCCGATGAAAGTTGTTAAAAAAGGCGCTACGTTACCTAAAGGCGGAAAAGGTTATGAAGTGATAACGGAAGAAGAGTATTATAAGAAAAAAGAAGAAAGCGTCGATCCTCGTTTTAGTGCCTTAGATAACTGGGACGATGATGAAAAATAAAGAGGCTACGGCCTCTTTTCTTTTTAGTAATTTACAATAAAACGGCTAAGGTGTTATAAAATAATTTTTGATAAAAAATGTTGAAAATAGTATACAATAAAATGAAGTCAATTTATGCTTTCATGGAGGTGAGTAGAGATGTTAATTGAACGATTAAAAAACAAATTTAAAGAAAATGAACCGATATTTACAAGTGAAATCCTAGCATTATTCAACGACTACTCACGAGCCTATGTATTTAGATTAATTAACCAAGAAAAGAAAAAAGGTAATATCATTTGCTTTATTGAAGGCGTATATTATTTGCCAAAAAAGACGATTATTGGCATTTCTACAATTACAGTAGAAGATATAGTTAACAAAAAGTATATTGAATATAATGATGAAGTCTATGGTATTTATAGTGGAATCAATTTACAAAATATGCTTGCTTTTACAACTCAGATGTCAAATATAATTGAAATCATTACGAATAATGAATCAATGAGACGTCGAATAGTATTAATTGATGGAAGAAAGGTTATTTTAAGAAAATCACGTTGTTTAATTAATAAGGAAAACGTTAAAGCTTATACAATATTACAATTCTTTTCTGAAATAAAATCATGTGAGCAGTTAGATAAAAGAGTAAAAAACGCATGTATTTTGTATATGAAAAAGAACGAAATAAAAAAAGAAGATCTTCTAGCTTTAGCTAAGTATTTTCCTTCTAGAACAATAAAAAATTTATTGTATAGTGGAATATTATACCAATTCTCGCAAAGATAAAAAATTTAATATAATGATATGATTAGGTAACGTTTTTTTTATTTAACAAACAGTTATTGAAAAGAGTATTATTTTAGATTCTTTCTATCTAAACTTGTTATGGAAATTCCAAATTTAATATTTGAGAGAGAAACTTCTCTCTAAATGTTATAAAATAATTAATCGTTTTTTTTGATGATGCTGTTATTCCCTTGATTCAAACTATTAAACATCAAAAAGGTAAAGAAATGAAGAAAAAATATAAAAAATTTTGGATTCAATTTGCTCAATAAAAAAACATACAAAATCAAAAAAATTATAATTAACATTTAGCAGATGATTTAAAAATAAATATACAGCAATGCGTGAATTCACACTTACTCATTGAAATAGTTTTTATAGTATACCTTTTCCTAATGAATCTAAAAAAATCATTAATCATGCAATTTTTAATCTATAATAATATTGAATAAAAACATATGAAAATATTTTATAAATAGATATGAATAAAATAAAAAAATTGATTCTATTTACATTTTAATTCTATAATTTAAAAATGGCGTAATAAAAATATAAAAAATTTTTTTCATTATATCTAAAAATCCTTTATTTTTTATTATTATACAAAATAATTATAAAAATATTGAAAAATATTTGAAAAAAATTTTTTTATGCTATTATATAAATATAAGGGGGAATAAGAAAATGTTAACAGAACTTAATGAGAAAAAAATTATTAATGTAAGTATTGGAAAAATTACTTTTTATGTAAATACGAAGGATTTAACATCGTATTTAACTATTCCTTTACCACAGACAGTAGAAAAGAAACCATTTGGTTTACAATTATTTTATAATTTAAATAGTGAAGATGTCGGTCAATATGCTAATTTTGGAAAAGGAATTTCTTTTTCCTATCAACATTCTTTTCTAGATAAATCAAGTGAAGAAAATAGTTTTTATGTAACGGATGTTCTTGGAGTGAAAAAAACATTTGTTAGAGAAAATAAAACTTCTAGTGTTTATCTTAATGAGTTAAATGGAGAAAAACTTTTAGTTACTTCTAGTGAATACATTTTAATGGATACGAATGGAACTAAAATTACATATAAACGAAAATTACAGCGATTAAGCAAATATGAAACATTAAATTCGTTTAACTTTGAACATTTTACTGCATCTGGAATGTTGTTTAAATATTCAAATGATAATTGCTCCGTTGAATTTATTTCCAATTTATCTGATAAAAAAATAACCCAGATAAATTTTAAGCAAATTACAAATAAAAATAGTCGTACAAATTACCAAGTATTTTTAACCTATGATTCTAATAATTATTTATCCCAAATAGAATATAAAGAAGGTAGTACAACTCTAGAAAAATATACTTTTACACGAACAACTTCAACGGTAACAATTGAAGATGTTTTACTTCATAAAAAACTTGTTATTACAACCTCAGGTCAAACAAAAACGATAAGTAGTTATGTCAATAATGTTTTTATGGGTATCCAAACCATAAGTGTTTCTGGAAGCAAAACAACATTAACAGATATAGAAGGGAAAAAGACACTGTATTTTTATAATAATTTAAATCAATTAGAATATGAAGTTAATGAAAATGGATGGGTAAGAACCCATCGATACGATCGATGGAACAGAGAAATTGAAACTTCAAGAACGCTTCAAATATTTAGTCATAAAACACTAAGTGAAAATCTATTAGAAAATGGCAATTTTTCATCTGACTCGTTGAAGTATGAGGTGGATGGAGTTACAACATTTTCTGATGCAATAGGAACTTCAACCATATTAGATGATAAGTTTGTAGGAAAGTGGTTGAAGTTAGAGCCTTCATCAGGAAAATCAAAAGCTAGTATTTCTCAAACCATAACCAAGGCAGGACATAAAGGTGATCCATTTACAGTGGTTTTAGTGGGATATAGAGAAAAGCTTTCATTTAATTGTTTATATACTTTTGTTGTTTATTTTTATGATAATTTGAATCAGCTTGTAGGAAAGAAAAAGAAAGCAGATGGCTTTGTATTACCTAATTTATATATTAGCACTTTTTCTATTGAGGCTCCTCAAGAATATAGCAAAATAAAGGTAGAAATTATTTTTGATGGGAATCAAAAATTTTATATGAAAGAGCTTGGTTTATATGAAATAAGCATAGGGAAGAAAGTTACTTATGGATATCATGGAGCGATAAGAAAAGTCCAAACAGGTAATGAAGAAGTAAGAACTACAATGGATCAAAATAATCGCCTTTTATCATTAACTTCTTCAAGTTTCAGTGGTGACCTCGTGCAAGAATATAACGATAGAAATCAACCAACCAAAAGTGTTGATATTTTTGGTAATACCACAGAAATGGAATATGATGAAGACGGCGAAATTATTTCACAACGAATACAATGTGTAAATGTTTATTCGGTTAGTAAAAGAAATATTAGTTATAGTTATGACACAATAACAACAAAAACAACAACAGAAATTGATACAAGAAATCAAACAAGTGTAGAAGTCATTGAAATTAATTCTAATTCCTTAAGAAGTTATTTAGACCCATTATCCAAAAAAGAAGAATATGGATATAATGACTATCATGATTTAATTAAAGTAAAAGAGAGTAAAGATGGAACAACTTTAAGAGAACAAAATATTACTTATAACGCTAATCGGCAAATTCAAAAAGTTGTAAGTGGAAATGGAAGTCAAATTGAATTTGACTATAATAATTATGGATTACCTGATTATATTTATGTAGATGACACGAATACACAAGTAGAATACTATGCATATGAAAATGATGATAAGGCGAATCAACCTAAAACAGGGCGAATTAGTTATAAAATTTATGGCGATAACGACTATATTGAAGAATATGGATATAACGAAAATGGGCAATTATTATATGTAGATGGCGATAAAGTGGACGAAAATGGATTTCAACGCGAATATGCTTTTACTTATGATAAAAAAGAAAGACTAACGCATGTTTATGGAACGAATAATAAACTTA
>ERZ808275.481-NODE-481-length-16050-cov-4.179118_pt1 | contig 16050 bp, 10 predicted proteins | sample MGYA00520894_ERZ808275 | MGnify/ENA primary metagenome ERZ808275 (study PRJEB31516, sample SAMN03275598) | gut metagenome | biome: mammalia-associated habitat; material: feces | host: Papio cynocephalus | place: Kenya | collected 2012-08-03 ...
CCTTGCGCCGCGTACATTTCGTCAAAGGCGAAAATGCGCCCCGACCAGTGGCTCTGGATTATCCCGACGGGAATGGACCATTCCGTCGCCACGCAGCGCAAATGGTAGCGCGCCATTTCGAACAGCTCCTGGATGCGGGCGTCCGGAACCAAAATGGCGCTTTCCCGTCCATACGACTCCCAGTCGGCGACATGCTCCGCCCGCAACGCGCCGTAATCCGCCAATGGCGCAGCGGGAACGGGCGCCGGCGTAACGGCCGGCAAATGTTCGTCCAGGTCGTCCTCGTAAACGATAAACCATGTCACCGTCCGGCTCTCGCCCGGCTTCAGGACGAACGTGCGCGATGCCGCGCCCACCAATCCGTTTGTTTCCGACTGGCACGGAAGCCCGTCGGCCGGACGGATGGAGATCGTCTCGTGCGTCACGAAACGCCCGTAGCACGTCGCCTCCCATGTCGCCGCACCGTCCGCGAACCGCCATCCGCCTACTATCCGTTCATGTCCGGGTGCGTGGTAGACCGCGCCCAGCCTGATCTCGCGCGGCTCCACAGAAGCGTTCTCCAGGCATTGCTTCAGCGCGATGACATTGCGTGTTTTGGCGACAAACGCTTCGCCCGACAACTTTATTCCCGAGGCATATTCCGCCTGGACGGTGGTCAGGGCGCGGCGCAAATCCAGCGTCTGCTCCCAGGTGCGGGGCGTGCGCTGTTCCACGCCGTCGACCGAAAGGAGCGTCCGGAACGCTCCTTGGGGCATGAGTTCCCATCCGAAGCGGGATGCCCGGCCCGGGTTGTCGACCAGACGGCGGCCCTCCCAGTAGATGCCGGGCTGAAGCCGTTTGGCTTTCAGTTTTTCGCTGTCTTCCGCAATGCCCAGCCGGTAATCGACGAAGATGTTGAGCCGACCGTTGGAAAGCATCGCCGGGACATAGTCCGCCGGCTCCTTCCCGTCAACCGAAACCACTTTCCGCAAGGTCGCGTCGGCGTAACCGGACGCGGCAAACGCCAAAAGAAAACCCAGAATCGCGTATTTCATATCATGCCTTTTTCAAATGCAAACCTCAATCGCCGAACGCGTTCTCCCGCAACGACCCGCCGGTGAAATAGAGAGGCGAACCGGAGAGCGGAACGAGATATTTCGTCCCGTCCCGCTTGGGGAAGACGCGCAAGCCCTGCACATTGTGGAAGACGACCTGACTGGACGAGAAATCAAGCCACCGTTCGCCCGACGGGCCGACCGTCCATACGAGACCGGCTTCTTTCGCGTCCGGACGCGTCCATTGCGGATAGTAAATGCGGCCGGAACGATCCTTCCAACGGACCGGCTTCTGGACCGATCCCGCCGGACGATGTTCGATAAACGTCTTATAGGCGCCAAATGCCGGTTTCGGCGCAAAATTGGCGTGGACGATTCCGTAATGCGAGTGGACGCCCCAGGCATCCGTCTCCTTTGACGCGAATTCGTACCAGAACACCTTCTCCACCCGTTCCGCGGCGAAAATACCGAGCGCACGCGCCGTCATGCGCGCCTGCCGCTCCTCGCTCGAAGCGCCCGACGTCCATTCGACGCGCGTATTGACGATCACGGCGCCTTTATAGTCGCTGTTGAACTTGTAGACCGCCGCGGCAACGAGCTCCACGTCTTTCCCCTGGGCGGAAAGAAGCGGAATGAACACGTCCTCTTCCTTGAGCAGCGCCGGCGTCAGAAAGCGCGAAGCGGCGTAAGTCTTGTTTGTCGGGGCGAACCCTTCCATGGCTCCCGCCGGTCGAACCGTCGCGCCCGCCGGATAGCGCGCATCCAGCCACCAGGCCATTTCCCGGATGCGCAGGCGCGCACGGTTTTGCGCGTTGTCTGCCTTTGCGTCGGGATAGGCATGCCCCTGGCCGTCCATTCGGTAGGCGTTGAAAAGCGGCATGCCTCCGAAGTCCACGAACACGCCCCCCGCCTTGACAAAAGCCTCCAGCGCTTCCATTCCGTCGGCCGGATAGTCCTCGGTAAACGGATGGATCACGACATCCACACCGCCTTGCGCAAGCCGCGCGGCAAGCCGGGGTCCAAGACAGGCCTCCACCGAGGATCCGGGCGGCAACGCCTCGCGTACGGCCTGGACGGCATCCGCCAAACCATCCGTCTCGGCCGGAACGTAAAGCGCGCGCCAGGTTTCCATTTCGGGCCGGGCGGCGGCGAGCCCCGCCCGCAGGACCTCGGCGTCGTTGATGCGGATCTTCTGCGAGGGCCAGCCCATTTCCGTAATCCAGACGGGTTTCGCCGCGTCGCCGTATTTGGCCATCAGACTCTTCAATTGATCCAGCCAGGCGTCGACCCGACCTTCGGGCTCGCGCTGGTTCGTGTAGGGGTGCACGTTCATGATGTCGAAGTACTGCGCCCCGCCCAGTCGGTAAAGTTCTTCGATGAAGTCGAGCGGAACGCCCGCCATGCCGCCCAAGGCAACCTGCAGCGCGGGGTCGTTGCCCTTGACGACCTCGTGCGCCTTGCGCAAAACCGCAAGATAATTCGTCGGATTGGGATCCTTCCAGAACGGATTTATGTTCGGCTCGTTCCAGATTTCCAGGACGGGCAAGCGCTTGCCGTAACGGGACACCACGCGCTGCACAAAGTCGCCCCACGCCTCCAGATGTTCGTAGGCCGGATAGGCCCACTTGGGCGGCTCGTACAGAATGGGGAGCATCTGAAGCCCGGCCGCCTCGCAGGCAGCGACGATCCGGTCGTAGCGCGAGAAGTCCCAGTCGCCGGGCGTGCGTTCCAGCGCCCGCCAGTCAAAGTCGCTGCGAATCCACCCCGCGCCCATCTGCTGCGCGAGCGCGCATGTCGGATAAGCCGGTTCGTCGCGCGTCAGATGCGCACACACGCCGTAATCGCCCGCGGCGTGCGCGCTTGCGGCCGCAGCCGCAAGCACGCACGCGAAAATCGAAGCCATCAACTTCATGAAAGCGTCCCTTTCGTCGTTTCCGTTCGTTTACTCGCCATCGGCCGCATTCGCGATCGGCAACGCCAGGCGGAAGCCAAGATCGTCGTTCCGTTTGTCGGAAGACACCTTGTAGCTGCGCGCCGCGCTCCGGCAGGCCGTCGCCGTCGAATAGAAGCTGCCGCCGCGGCGGACGCGTCCGTCCGAAGAAGTCTGGTTCACCTCCCCGTTGAGCGCAGAAATGTCGGCCGCGTACCAGTCCAGACACCATTCCCACACGTTGCCGTACATGTCGTAGATTCCCCACGCGTTCGGGGCATACGAACCGACCGCCACCGTCTGCTTGGTCTCGCTGTCGCTGTTGTAGGAAACACGGCCAAGTTTGGCGAGATTGGCGTCTTGATCCGCAGACAGAATGGCAGAGCCGTCGCCCCAGTAGCCCGAACCGTTCCCCGCGCGGCTGGCGAACTCCCACTGGGCCTCCGACGGCAGGTCGAACGCCAAGCCCGTCTTCGTCCGCAGCAGACCAAGGAACGAATCACTGTGAGGGATATTGGGATAGTCGTAATTGAAATCGGCGGCCGGAACATTCGAATTGCTTGTGCCTTTCGCATTGCGCAGTTCGTTGTAGCTCACGCGCGTGGTCGGACGCATCGTGCCGTCGGTCGCAAAGGCTTCCGGATAACGAATGGTCTGCACCTGGACATATTGCGATTGCGTCACCGGGAACACGCCGATGTAGTAGTTCGCATCCAGCGTGACAGCGTGCGTAGCCTCGGTCTTTCTGTCATGTCCGATCTCGCTCTCCGCGCTGCCCATCGTCCACTCGACGCCCTTGGCGGGGATCTTGCGCAGGACGAGCTTCGTCGTGCGGTAGTCGGGGTTCGTCAGCAGCCCGCCCGGCAGGCACCCTTCGGACGGATAGTACGTCTCGGTGTTCGCTTTCGCCGAATCCGCGAGGTCGACGACCATGTAGTCCGGCGGATTGTCGAGCGACCACGCCGTCACGACCGCGCGCGCATTGTCGACCTTGTGGCCGCGCCACGACTGGTCCGCGCGCCAAATGATCTTGCGGTTTTCGCCGGACTCCACCTTCTTCCAGACGTCGCCTGTCGCGAAACGGATGTTCTCGCCGCCGATCGAAACCCAGTCCGACTCGGTTTCCGTCGCGTTTCCGGTCTTGTTCGTCTGGATGTCGAACGTCACGATGGCCGGCGCCTTGGCGAGCGAATAGGTTATCGTAACTTTGCGGCTGTTCAGGTTCTGCCCCATGGTCACGTTCGAGACCTCCGGGACGGCCTCCGCCATCGCGGCGGTCGCGAGACTGGCAGCCAATATTGTCAGTTTTTTCATTGTTTTATCTCCTTTGTTGGATTGTTGAAATTATAGCGATTATCGAAGTATTACGCAAGTGCCCCGCGGACGGAAGTCCAGCGTGGCGATTGCGTCCGCCTGCGTCCGGTCGCGCGCCTCCAGCGGACCTGCGTCCGAGGCGCACCAAAGCGCGCCGGCGCACAAAGCCCCGGACTCCGACGCCGCCGACGCCGACCCGGCGACCGCCACGGACGCCACGTCGCCTTTTGTGATGCAGGAGCCCGCTCCCGCCGTATGCGCGGCTAGCGCCACGCAGCAGAACGCCATGAGTGATTTATCTGTCATCGTGTTTCTCCTTGTTTGTGATTTCCATGACGCAACCCTCGTTTGCGCCAAGCGAAAGACTGCCTCCGGCATAATGGCCGTTCCATACCCGCGACACTTTACCGGAGACTTGAAGCGGGAACACCATCGTCCGCGGCGAATGGTTGACGGCTACGGCATAGATCCGCCCGTCCTCCGCCGGATGCTCCGTCAAGCCCAGTTGCGGGTCGGCGCGCGTCACGGCGCGCTTGACGCCGGCGCGCGCAGCCGCCAGGCGGTAGACGGGCCATGCGGCGAGCTGCGCGTTGCTCTCGATAGCCCCGTTGACGAACAGCAGGCGCCCCTTGCCGTACGCGTATTCGGTCATGAATGGGCGTCCGTCCCGGGTCTTCAGCAGCACGGAGGCTCCTTTGAGCGACAGTTCGCGCGTGTAGGGTTCCGTGAAAGCGAACGAATCGGCCCCGCAATCGACATTGAGCGTGCAAGGAGCCTCCCAATGGTTCTCCACCTCTATTCCCGCGGTTTCCGCAAGATCGGACAGCACGGTCCCCTCGCCCAGCGTCACCAGCGCCGTCGCCCCCGCTTTCACCTTTTCGCGCAAATCGTCCCACGTGCTTCCCAAATACGCGTTGTATGTCCGACCCGAAGGCAGAATGTAGAACGGCGCATCGGGCAGCGGGCTCTCGGCGAGCGTGTAGCGGACGTCGAATCCGGCCTGCTTCGCCAGAAGCCAGGCGCCCAGCGACGTCCGCCAGGCATGCTCCTGCTCGGAGACGATCACCGTCGCGTCGATCCGCCGCGGCGGCAACGCCTTGAACGGCAGGGAATCCAGAAAGTCGCGGAACTTCTTCATTTCGCGCGCCTGGGGCTTGGGCGTGCCGTCCGCCTTGAAGACGCCGAGCTCGCGCTCGATGGCCGCCCAGTCGTAGGGCGCGAACTTCAACTTGTTCTGGTCGAACGCGCACCACCACATGTACGATTTGATCCCCGCCGCCCAGCAGCTGAAAAGCGCCGTGCGCATCGAAGCCGCCGCGCGCGCTTCGGACACGATGCCCGGCCCCATTGAGCCCGCCTCTTCCACAAACGCCGGCTTGGCCGCGAGATCCGCGTACCATGTCGTCTCGCACGCCGCGTGGCAGCCGTTGCGCAGCGTGTCGAACGGCTCGGTGTTGCACCCGGGCGTCCACAGCGGATACGGGTGGGTGGTCAGGATGTCCGTCAGCTCGCCCTGGTCGCGCACGTTCGTCATATCGTCCGTCTTGGGCGACACGCTGTGCATGCCGCTGACGACGGGGCGCGAGGCGTCCGCCAGGCGGATGCTGGACGCTATCGCATGCATCCAGTTCCGGAATTCGGCGCGCGTGGCCGTGCCCATCGCGTTGCATTCGTTGCCCAGATCCCAGGCGACGATGGCGCGCTCGTTCTTCAACGCCTCCACCAGATAGCGCACGTAGCGCGTCTGCCACATGATGGACTCGGCGTCCGTCAGCGCATTCTTGCGTTCCAGCGCCGGCGGCACGAACATGCGCCCGCTCATCCAGCCCGTCACCAGGCCGACGACAAGCCCGAGATTGCGCTTTTCGGCCGCGCGGCAAAGGAAGCGGAAACGCTCCACCATTCCGTCGTCCACCGCGGCGTAATTCTTCAACGCACCGTCGTTCTGCGTCCAGCAGCGGAAAACGCCCCTGCCCCTGAAGGCGGCGGTCAGAGGCTGGAAATCGGGCCACAGCGGAAACACACGCAAAACGGTGATGCCCTGTTCCGCCAGACGATCCAGATCGCGCTCGACCTGCGCGGCGTTCCAGTTGCGCCACATGTACATGCCCGCATGGCTCGCCCAGTAGTTGACGCCGATGTCGAACCCTTCTTTCGGCGGGAACGCGCGCGGCGGTTCCGCCCGCAAAACCGCCGGCGCAAAAGCAAGCGAAAGAGCCATCGACAGCAATCTTGTTCTTTTCATGTTTACCTTTCCTTTATAGATCTTGCATTTTCAGCTCGCGCGGCGCAAGAGCGACGCGATATTCCCGCCCCTCATGGACGAACCGGACCGTGTGCGGCTCGCCGGACAGATTGGCCAACGCCGCGCGAAGCTCCCCCGTCGCGCCGGACTTCCACACGTACCCGGCGACACCCGGCAGTTCGCCGCGGATGGTCGGTGAGAGCGGCGCGTCTTTGACCTTCCACATGTAGAACTGCTTGCGTCCGAGCCATGTGACGGGAACGGGCTTGACCGCGTCCAGAAACGTCAGCTCGCCCTCGAGCGTACCATACGCGAAGCAGTCCAGATGGGCTTGCCGGAATTCCGTCAAGCGCCGGACGAGCGCGCACTTCTCCGCATCCTGCAGGATCAGCGGATGGTACCAGCCCAGCGCCTGCCCCCAGACGAGCTCGCGCGCCTGCGCCGCCCAGAAGCTGTCGATGTCGTCTTCATGGTTCTCGGGCGAGCAGAAATAGGTGGTATAGCCCGAATAGACGGCATGGAAGAACGGCACGTCCTGCGGCGTACGCTGCGTGACCTGCAGATAGCCGTCTATCACGTTCATCCACTGTTCGCCGCTGCCCTCCACCGTCAAAAACGCGCCTTTCCGGGCATACTGCGCATGAATGCGCGCCAGCAAGGCCTGATAGCCGTCATAATACCACGTGCCGCCGCCTGTCGGGTGGCCGTGCGACGGACTGTAGCAAGGGACGCCTGCGCACGCACCGATCTGGTCCATGAACAGGGATTGCGTCCCCAGCTCCAGCACGCGAGAGGCAATGGAAGGCAGAATCTCGTTCCAGGCAGGCGACCAGGGGCACATCGGCGCCATGGGCGGCGTCAGGTTTCCGTACTGCTCGACATAGGGCGTCCCGTCCGCCTGGGTCAAAGCCGACGGCCGCGCCAGGGCGAAACCGACCAGATTCGTGCTCCACAGACGCCCGTTCACGTACGGCATCGCCTCCGCGCCGATTCGCCGGCAATAGGCCAGGCATTCGCGCGTCCCGGGCTGTTCGGGAAAGTACTCCGGGTAGTTGACGTCGTGCGGAGAATGCTGCCACAAGTGCCAATGGATGCCGACGGGGTGGTTCGGGAAGCGCGCTTTCGCCTGCGCCAACGTATTGGAGACCTCTTCCGGCGAAGCGTGCGTATTCAGCCAAAGCGGAATCTCCGCCAGCCGCCGCGGATAGTCCCGACGGTCGAGAATGCGCCCTTTCGCCGTCCACGGCGCCGTCAACGCCCAACGCCGGTAACGCTTCGCAGCCTGCCACCAGTCGCCCGCGAGCGCCGCCACCGTCACCTCGTAGCGCGGTCCTTCCGCCGCCCGCCCGGGCAGCCCGGCGTTTTCAACAGGCGTCCTGAAGCTGACGGTGTTGTCCTTCGCGATTTCAAGCGTCTTGAGGCGACCCTGCGAGTCGTGCGCGGCGATATAAAGCCCGGCGTCTCCCTTGAAGAAGGCTGTCATCATGGGATAATAGCCATGGCAGCCAAAGGAGAGATCCTCTTTCCCTATGCGGTTGCGGACCAATTTGGCGCCGAGATCGGGCCGCGGCAGAAGAACATCCGCCGTCCCTTCCGCCGCAACGCGCCGCAGAATCGGATAGCGCGTCTCCCACAGCGCATAGTTGACGCTGTCGTTCTGTACGTCGAGAGACCAGCGGCTCTCGCCTTCTTCGGTCAGACGGACGGTCGCGCGTACGGTGAGCGCGTCAGGCTCTCCGGGGAGCGCAAGGCCTTCCCATGCAAAGGCGCATATCCCCCCCCCCCCGAGTGGGTATGACGCGGCGCGCACGGCATGCAGATTTGCCGTTCAATGTGACAAAAGAGCCGTCAACGGCGGAGCGGAGCGTAATCTCCCAGAATCCGCAATCGCCCGTCTCCTCGACAAATGAAGCGTTTGTGTCGAGGCAGACTATCGACTTCAACGCGAATCCGTGCGCGGCGTCCGCGAAATCCAGCTCCAGACGCCTGTTCCGCAAGGTTGCCGTGCCGGGGGTCTCGACAAACGGGGCGGGCTGGAAGAACGAGCCGTCCGGGCGCTTCAAGACGTAGCCGAGCGGTCGCACGGTCTGGCCCAGCCACAGGTAGGGCGTTTCTCCGTAATTCGACACGATCTGCGACCCGTCTTCGAACGACGTCCGATAGACGTCCGGCGCAAGTTCGTCGTGCCGCGTCATAAGCTCCCGCTGAAGATGGCGCACGGGCGCGAACTCCTCCCACGCTTTCTTGATGCGCGGCACGTCGGCGAACTTGTAGGTGTAGAAAATCGGACGGCCGCCGAACTCGATGTTCTTGAGCGCCGCGCGCGGATTCTCGACGCCGTCGCCCTCCATCCACCGCGGATCCCCGCTCTTTTCCAGTTTGTAGAGGCACTTTCCGCGCGTATGGTTCTGGCACCAGCGGTCGGACGTATAGAGAATGATGCCATGGTAGACCAGCTCCCACAAAGGATACACGCCCGCCACAAGACCGGACTGCTTTCCATCTTCCAGCAGCTGGAGATCCCGTTCTATATAGTTGATGTAGTCGAGATTCGCCGCGACATGGTCGTACCCCGATTCGGAAGCCGCGCCGCCCATCAGACGCCGCCCCTCCGCCAGGATGCGGTTCTGATACGCGGCCGTCTGCTCCGGCGTGCAGGGATGCCGCGGATCGCCGCACCGCTGGGGATATGTCGCCGAATAGACGTCTATGTAGTGGGGTCCGCGGATTCCCAGCGCCGCCATCTCTTTCATTTCTTCCGGGAGCCAATGCTCCCAGGCGTATTTCTGGCAGACCCAATAACACTGTCCGCCCGCCCAAAGTCCGCCTTTGTCGAACGTTCCGTCGGCGCGTTTGCACACCCATTCCGGGTTCCACAGCCGCGAACACATGTAGCCGTCCGTGTTCGTGGCGTGCAGCGCGAACTGGTAGCCGAGCGCCTTGGCTTTCCCGACGAGCCGCAGAAAGGCATCCGCGCCGCCGGCTTCCGCGCCTACGGGGAAATGCCCCGGCACGCGCCCGTCGTAGCCGCCGTCCTGCCAGCCGGCCGAACAGACGGACAGCTTGTCGACGCCCGCATCCTTGAGGGCCTGCAGAAACTCCTCCGCGACGCCGAAGGGCATGTGGACGGAGACGGGCGGCTCCTCGCCTTTCTTGAAGAAGAGTTTCGCGTCGCTTTCGTCGGGGATCGGCTTCGCGGCATGCGTCTGGATGCGCACGACCGGGGCTTCGCAGAGATACGCCAGCTCGGGGCTGCCGGGAATGCGCTCTTTTATCGTCCTGACGCCGCCGTGTTCGCGCTGGTACCGCTGGTAGGCTTTCGCAAGCCCGTTGTTGTCCGCCCGATTCCCGTCCAGCCGGCGGAAATCGATCACGATGTCGCTGTAAAGGTTCGTGAAAAACGCACGCACGCGGTCGCACCGGAAAGCCGGATAGACTTCGTAGGCGCCGTCTTTTGCGCGCACGGTGAAATCGTAGTCGAAGCGCCACGATTTGACGTGGGCGTACCACAGCGTATCGCCCTTCTTCACACCGAAGACCGGCATCAGTTGGCGTTCTTTCACGTACAGCCCGTCGTCCTGGTCGAAGCGGCCGAAGGTTCCCCTTGCCTGGATCCAGTAACCGGGGTCGCCCTTTTGCGCGCGCATGAAACCGGGGATCACCTCCACGACGCGGGCGTCCGCCGGGATTTCCTCTTTCGGAAGGACGAAACGGAGGCCGCCGTCTCCGATATCCGCCATCTCGACGGAACGCAACTCGACACGGTCGTCCCGTCCTTCATCGCCGCAGTGCATGCGGACCGTCGCCGTCTCCGCCCGGACGGGCGACATGCGCAGAAGCGCAAGCCCGAGAACGGCAAGGAGCGCACGGCCAAAAACCGCGCCGCACGCCCGCGTTCCGGCGGACGGCCGTCTTTCCATCGTATATGCAACTCTCATCGTCATGGTCGATATTATAGCATATTCCTTCGCCTGCGCAGTTCTCGTATGCGCAAAAAATCTTTTACCCGTTTGCGACCGATTCCGCAACCCGGTTCCGTACGTCTCAGGCGTGGTAGTAGGCGCACGACGTGGGCGGGCGCACGTTGGTGAGCGTGCCCGCATAGTGCCGCAGCCAGTGATCCTGCTTGGGGTGCGCCAGCGCCGCCGCCTCGTCCAGCTCGATCCCGAGTCCGGGACGGTCCGAGGGGTACATGACGCCGTCGGCGAACTTCACGTCCTCGTCGACGACGTCGCCGCGCCAGGGCACGTCGTCGAAGAGCGTCTCGTGGATGCAGTAGCCGGGCGTGGAGACGCCGAGCGCGAGCGTGACGGCGTTGGCCACGGGGCCTGACGGATTGTGCGCGCAAAACGGGATATGGCGCGTCTCGCAGATCGCCGCGATGCCCTTCATCGCCGTGATGCCGCCCGCGTGGGAGGCGTCGGGCTGCAGATAGTCGCAGCAGCGCGACTCCACGGCGTCCATGATCTGCTGCGTCGTGAACAGCCTTTCGCCGCACGCGATCGGCGTACGCACCCGCGAGCGGACGTCCGCCAGCGCGCGCAGGGTGTCGGGGATGACGGGCTCCTCCACCCAGAACGGATCGAACTCCTCCAGCGCGTGGCAGAGGCGCACGGCCGTCGGCACGTCGAAGCGCCCGTGGCACTCGATGAGGATTTCCGCCTTGCCTTCCGTCGCCTCCTTCACGGCGGCCACGCACGCCATCGCCTTCTTGAAGTCGGCGGGCGGCAGCTGGCGGTAGTTCCTGCCGAACGGATCCCACTTGAGCCCCTTGAAGCCGCGCGCGACCGCGGCGCGCGCCTTGTCGGCGAACTCCGACGGCTCCTTCGCTCCGGCGAACCAGCAGTTGGCGTAGCACGGCACGCCATCGCGGCACTTGCCGCCGATGAGCTTCCAGACCGGCAGGCCGAGCGCCTTGCCCTTGATGTCCCACAGCGCCATGTCGATCGCCGAAAGCGCGCTCGTCAGGACGGGCCCGCCCCGCCAGTAGGCGTCGCGGTAGTTCCGGTGGAATATCCATTCCGTGTCGAACGGGTCGCAACCGACGACCGCGTGCCGGAGATCCTCGATCGCGCCGGCGAGCGCGTTCTCCTTGTACTCGAGCGTGCCTTCGCCCAGGCCGCTCACGCCCTCGTCGGTCTCGACTTTCACGAACACCCAGTTCGTCCGGAAGCAGTCGACCGTAAACGTCTTGACATTTGTGATTTTCACTGTTCCACCACCCGATTCTTGTTGAAGGTAAAGAAAAACGAAACCGCCATCGCGAGCGCGCCCAGGACGTAGACGCCCGCCATCACGGCGAAGCCCGCCTCGAAGCCCCGCACGCCGTACCGGTCCGCGAGCCCGCCCAGGACGATGCCCGAGAGCCCGCCGAAGAAGAATGCGATCATGGTAAGCAGCCCGACGGCAGTCGACCGGTAGCGCGGCGGCACGACGTCGAACAGCGACGCGTGCGTGTTCACCTCGAAGAAGCCGCGGAACACGCCGTAAACCGCCGCGGCGGCGAGCATGCCGGAGTAGGTCGGCGCGAACCCGAGGGCCGCGAGCGCCGGCGCGCCGCAGAGAAGCGCGGCGATCTGGAAGCCCAGCCGGAAGCGCGGCATGCGCCGCACGAAGCGGTCCGTCAGCACGCCCCCCAGCAATATGGCGCCCAGCGCGAAGAGATGGTGCCCGAACATGACGCCGCGGCCCGCCTCGCCGACGGAAAGCGAATACTTGAGCGCGGCGAACTTGGGCGCCCAGAAGAGGTACGCGTTGTTCACGAAGACGATCGCCACGAACCCCGCCGTCGCGCACAGCGCCGACGGATTCCGGAAATAGGCGGCGAGCCCCTCCGCGAGCGGCGCTTTCGGCGCCGCGGCCGCCGCCGGCCGCGGCCGCGCGGCGGACGGTTCGTCCTTCAGCGCGAAGACGAAGAGAATCCCCAGCAGCGTGCCCGCGAGGCCGAAGGCGATGAAGACCTGCCGCCAGCCGCCGAGAAAGCCCAGCGCGTGCGCGACCAGCACGCCCGAAAACATCAATCCCGCGTAAAGCGCGGCCTGGTGGATGGAGAGCGCGAGCGAACGCGTCCGCTTGTGGTGCGCGGCGATCAGCGCGTAGGCGCTCGGCGCGTAGAAACTCTCCCCGACGCCCGTCGCCACGGATCGGAAGAAGAGCGCGCCGGCGAACCCGCCGATGAACCCCATGCAGACCGTCATGAGCGACCAGGCGATCAGCGAGACCGTGATGATCCACTTGCGCGAAAAGCGGTCGCCGACGAAACCCGCCACGACCGTCATGAGCGCGAGCGTCCAGCTGAGGACCGTGTTGATCCAGCCTGTCTGGACGTCCGTCAGCCCGAGCTCCGCCTGGATGGGCACCGTCAGGAGGCCGAACAGCGCGCGGTCGGCCTGGTGGAAGAAGAAGGCGCCCGACAGCAGTGCGACGAGCGCCCACTTGTAGCGGCTTTCGCGCGGCTCAGACATCGACGTCCTCCGGCATGTGCTGGCAGGAGCACCCCGCGTCGCACGTCACGATCTCGCCGGCCATGTTGCCCGAGTCTTCCGACGCGAGAAACGCGACGACGTTGGCGATGTCCATTCCCGTCGCCTCCTTCCGGAGCGGACAGTTCAGCCGCCGGCGCGCGGCTTTCTCGGCGGGCAGGTCGTTCCAGCGCGCCGTGTTGATGTAGCCCGGCGCGCAGCAGTTGACGCGGACGCCCAGCGGCGAAAGGTCCAGCGCCAGCGACCGCACGAGCGAATTGATGGCGCCCTTCGACGCGCAGTAGGCCGTGCGGTTGCGGATCGCGCGCATGGCCGTGTTGGACGAAAGGAAGACCACGGTTCCGCGGTACGCGCCGCCGACCGTGTAGGGACGTTTCATGAAGAAGCGGTTGCACGCGGCCTGCGTGACCTGGAAGCCCCCCTTCACGTTCGTGTTCATGACTTTCAGGATGGCGTCCGGGTCCATCTCGAGCGGTCCGCCCAGCCCCAGACCCTGGTCCGCCGCGTTGTTGACGAGGATGTCCAGGGTCCCCGCTTCGCGCGCGACGAAATCCATGAGCGCGCCGACCTGCGCTTTGTCGCCGACGTCGCAGGCCTGCGCCCGCACGCCCGACACCCCCATCGCCGCGAGCGCGGCAAGCCCTTTCGCGGTCGAGCCGGCCGTCGAACCGCACATGAAGACGCGCGCGCCTTCGTCCGCGAACTTTTTCACGAGCCACAGGCCCGTGTTTCGGTTTCCTCCCGTCACAAGGACGGTCTTTCCTCCAAATCTTTTCATGACTGTCGCCTTTCGCGCGGCGCGGCCCTGCCGCAAACCGCCTGTTCTCTCCTTTTCGATGTCTGCTATTATACCATAATCCCAGGCCGGGTGCATTCTCGTTTGCGCAAAAAATCTTTACCCCGATTGCGTCGCCCCGCGCAATATGCTATAATGTCCGCATGAAAACGATCTTGTATGTCAAGAGCAGCGACAGACCGCCCTCCATACTCAAGAACAAGGGATTCCTGCGCGGCGCGCACCTGTACGGCTGGCAGGTCCAGTCCGTCACGCTCCCCGGCGCGAAAGCGCCGGAACTCGCGGAACTCGTCGCCTTCTGGAAGGCGGACGCCGTCGTCTGCGACTGCGGCGGATTCTCCACGCCCCCCGACCCGCGCGAAACCGGCGACTGCCCGGCGGTCTGGATATCCTGCCGCCCCGCGGCAAAAGGGAAGAAACCCTTCACCATAAACGACGACTCCGCCCGCACGGCGGACGAGGCGGCCAAGGAACTTCTTCAGACCGACCGCACCGATTGCGCGTTCGTGCACTTTCCCCGGACGCGCGCCTGGTCGAAAGAACGCGCCGCGCGGTTCGAGCAGGTCGTCCGGATGCACGGCTGCGGCTTCCATGCGTTCGCGGCGGACGACGCCATCGACGTCCAGGCTTGGGTGCGCCGCCTGCGCAAATGGATCCGCGCCTTGCCGCGCCCGTGCGGAATCTTCGCCGCGAACGACGTGGTCTCCAACCATGTGCGCGGCATTTGCGCGGCGGAGAACCTGAGAATCCCGGAGGACGTCGCCATCGTCGGCGTGGACAACGACGAATCCATCTGCGAAGCCGCCCGTCCGCGCCTCTCCAGCGTGCTCGCCGACAACGAAAGGATGGGCTTTCTCGCCGCGCGCGTCCTCGCCGCGCGCTTCCGCAGTCCGCGGATGAAACCCGTCCAGCGCACGGTGCCGCCCCTGATGGTCGTGCGGCGCGAATCGACGCGTCCGCGCAGGCAGACCGACGAGCGTATCGTCAACGCGCTGGAACTCATCCGCGAAAAGGCGTGCGAAGGCCTGCGCGCGCGCGACGTGCTGAACGCGCTGGAAGGCTCGCGGCGGAAGGCCGAAATGCATTTTCGCGAAGCGACGGGCCACTCGGTCCTGGAGGAGATCCAGCGCGTGCGCATGGAACGCGCGCAGGAATTGCTCTGCGACCGGACGCGCCCCGTCAAAGTCGTCGCCCAGATGTGCGGCTACGCCTCCGAACCCGCCTTCCGCCGCGTCTACTGCGCGCACTACGGCGCCCTGCCCAAGCGGCGGTAAACGCGCCGGCAAGCCCGTCCCAGTCGGTCGGACAGCTCCGTCGAGCCTGTCCAAAGAGGCGATCAAACGGCTTGAACACCCGCCCCGAATTGGTCAATGGAGGGGTTTGTCCGTCTCTCTTCCTGTGCGGAAACCGTCCTTTTTCGGGCGGCAAGCAACCTGCCGAATACAAAACACCCGGGTGTTTTGATATGAAAGACCCGGGTGTTTGATGGTGAAACACCCGGGTGTTTGATGGTGAAACACCCGGGTGTTTTGGGGTCAAACACCCGGGTGATTTGGGGTCAAACACCGGGTGTTTTGATATGAAAGACCCGGGTGTTTCAGCATCATGAGATTGCCGGATAGATTCGACCGGGTAGTCCCCGCCGTCCCAGGAGGGCGCCCAAAGAGTGCAGGCAAGAGACTCGAACGCTCTGTTCAAGCCTCTCGCCGGGGTTCGGGAGACGCCTTAAAGGCGTCGTTCAAGCCAATCTGCCGCGGACGCATGGGCGGTCTCCATGCGGGGGCGCGCGGACAGGAAGAGGAACTCTCGCCCATCCCCCAAACAAAACGGCCTCCCCCGATCGTGCGGGGAAGGCCGTCCGTTCCATCTGAGACCGGGCGCTAGATGTGCCGGGGCGTCTCGATGCCCAGAAGGCCAAGGCCCGTCTTCAGGACTTCGCCGAACAACGCGACAAGGCGCAGACGCGCTTGCCGCACGGCTTCGGCGCTTTTCAGAATAGGCGAATTCTGGTAAAAGCTCGAATAAAGCTGGGCGGTCTGGAAAAGATAGTCAGCCAGCACGCTCGGCTTGTAGGCGTCCGCCGCGCGCCGCACGGCCCCCGGGAACTCCAGAAGCTGCAACGCCAGGCGTTTTTCGGCCGGTTCCGTCACGTGGAACGCCCCGCCCGCCGCGGCGTCCGCGCCGGCCTTGTCCAAAAGCGAGCAGACGCGCGCATAGGCGTACTGCAGATACGGCCCGCTGTTGCCCTC
>ERZ808275.486-NODE-486-length-15887-cov-5.687216_pt1 | contig 15887 bp, 11 predicted proteins | sample MGYA00520894_ERZ808275 | MGnify/ENA primary metagenome ERZ808275 (study PRJEB31516, sample SAMN03275598) | gut metagenome | biome: mammalia-associated habitat; material: feces | host: Papio cynocephalus | place: Kenya | collected 2012-08-03 ...
GTTCTAAGAACGATACCACTACTTCACGTCGTGTTGTATTCCGTTATCTTCAGAATAAGTATGCTGTCAAGGCTCTCTTCGGTGAGGTTGCAGAGAAGGTAGCTAACCGACCAGGTGGTTACACTCGTGTTATTAAGTTGGGTACCCGTCAGGGCGACGCAGCAGAGATTGCTTTCATTGAGCTCGTAGACTTTGATGAGAATATGGCTAAGACTCAGAAGGCTGCTGCTAAGAAGACTCGTCGTAGTCGTAAGGCAACTAAGTCTGAAGAGGCTCCTGTAGCTGAGGCACAGGCAGAGGCTCCTGCAACAGAGGAGGCTCCAAAGGCTGAATAAGTTACAAAATATCTCAGATAGATTAAGCGTCCTTGTCTTTTGACAGGGACGCTTTTTTTGTTGCTTCAAGAAACTTTTCATCCTTGTAGGGTTTTTCCTATATATTTTTAGGGATTCTTTCTTGTCTCATTTCTGAAGAAAGTTGTATCTTTGCAGAAAATTTAAAGGTTACTAGAATGAAAAAGATATTTGTTTTAGTTTTATGCTCTTCTTTGATGTTGAGTAGTTGCGGTACATATACAGGAAGTGGTGCTTATGCAGGAGCTTCTTTGGGCTCTATCTTAGGCTCTGCTATAGGTGGTTTGTCTGGTGGTCCTCGGGGCTCAGACATGGGAACTATCATCGGCATGGCTGGTGGCGCTGCCGTTGGTGCCGTTTTGGGAAGCCAAGCAGACCAAGCTCAAGCTCAGCGCCAGTCTACTTATCCAGAAAGTCGTTCTCGCCACAGTCAGGGCGTGGATTACTCCGACCGTTCATATGAGGGGGCATCTACTCCCAATGACTCTCAGATATTCGATTCATCCAATAGTGGTGATGACCGAATTTATGATTTTGTTGGTAAGGATTATACTGGAAACTACAGTGCACAGCAGCCTACATCATCTATGCCTAGTGCTAAGATAGATGAATTGGGTGGTAACTTTTCTTATTCTCCGTCCTTGGAGATTTTGAACGCCCGTTTTGTTGATGCTAACGAGGATAATACCCTCAATCGAAATGAAACTTGCAAGTTGATTTTCGAGGTACGTAATTCTGGTAAGCAAGCTGTTTATGATGTTGTACCTACTGTCGTGGAGACTACTGGCAACAAGCATATATTTATTTCACCTAGTGTTCATGTGGAGAAGATTGAGCCTGGCAACACAATCCGGTATACGGCAATGGTGAAAGCTGACAACCGTTTGAAAGATGGCGTCGCTCGTTTCTGTGTTTCTGTGATACAGGGTGGCAAGTCTATTTCTAAGGTCAATCAGTTTGATATTCCTACCAAGAGGTAATGGGATTTCCAAATATATATAGTTGCGCCCTGTAGGGGCAAAAGCTTTATTCCTAAAGTCGGTGAACAATAAAACTTTTGCCTTTACAGGGCGATTTTTCTTACTTTGATCTAGGATGCTGTTCTAGGCTATGAACTTTTGAGCTTTCTGCTCGTTTGTGCTCCATAGATTTCTTGTTCTCATGCTTCGTCGTTTCTGAAGTTTCCTTTTTTATGATAGGTGCCTTTTCCTCTTTCTTCTCGCCCCATTTACTAGGAAACTTATAGTCAGCCTCTGCCATCTCGAAGTCGATGATTGGCAATTTCTTGTCCTCTGGTTTGAACGGAATTGGGTTCTCCACCATTTCCACTTTCACCGTGGCCACACCTTGGGCTATCATTCCAATGGCCTTGGCGGCAGCCCAAGATATGTCGATGATTCTGCCTCGTCCAAAGGGACCGCGGTCGATTACTTTTACCACTACGCTCTTTCCGTTGCTCAAGTTCGTTACCTTTAAATGTGTACCGAAGGGATAGAAACGATGGGCGCATACCAAACTGTCGTGATGGATGCGTTGACCGCTTGCCGAGCGTGCTCCAGTGGCTCGTTTCGAGTAAAACGAGGCTTTGCCATGCTGGTGCTTTTGGGCAAAGCATGGGGCAAGGCAGAGAGCTGTAAAAATTGCTGTTATGAAAGTTTTTGTTTCCATATCATCTTGTTTATGGGCGCAAATATATAAAAAAATGTTGAAAGATGCAAGTAAATATCAGAAAATCAGTATCTTTGCAGTACTAATAACGACAGATATGGAAAATAATGTACCGCAGGAGTGGAATAAGTTCTACTTGAAAGACGTTTCGTTTGTCAATCTGATGATGCGTCGTATCTATAATGTGCTGATTGTGGCAAACCCATACGATGCGTTCATGTTGGAAGATGATGGACGTATCGAGGAGAAGATATATAATGAGTATATGGAGCTGGGTCTTCGATATCCCCCAACCTTCACCCAGGTGTCTACCACGGAGGAGGCTGCCGAGGTGTTGCGTTCCACCGTCATCGACCTTGTGATTTGTATGCCGGGCAATGCCGACAACGATGCTTTCGACGTGGCGCGCGACATCAAGGGCAAGTTCCCGAACATCCACTGCGTGGTGTTGACTCCTTTCTCGCATGGCATTACTAAGCGTATGGAGAACGAAGACTTGAGTATCTTCGACTACGTGTTCTGTTGGTTGGGTAATACCAACTTGATTCTCTCCATCATCAAGTTGATAGAGGACAAGATGAACTTGGAGCATGACATCCAGGAGGCGGGCGTGCAGATGATTCTCTTGGTGGAGGATTCCATCCGCTTCTACAGTTCCATCTTGCCGAACCTTTATAATTATATCTTGGAGCAGAGCAAGAATTTCTCCAAGGAAGCCTTGAACCGCCATGCTGCCACGATGCGAATGCGTGGTCGTCCGAAGGTGGTGCTCGCTCGCACCTATGAGGAGGCTTTGAAGCTTTACGACAAGTATTCCGACAATACCCTGGGTGTCATTAGCGATGCTCGGTTCCCTCTGAAAAATGCAGCCAAGGCTTTTGGCACCTTGACGGAAACATTGCCTAAGCCCAAACATCGTACCGATACCTTTGGTCGAGAGAAAGACCCTGAGGCAGGACTCAAGCTCTTCCGTTATATCCGCAAGAACGATCCTTTCGTTCCGCTTATATTGGAGAGTTCAGAGAGTGAGAACCGTGCCAAGGCAGAGGCAGAAGGCTTCCGTTTCGTCGATAAAAACTCGAAGAAGATGAGCGTGGACCTTCGTCAGTTGATGGAGGAGCACATGGGCTTCGGCGATTTCATCTTCCGCGACCCGAAGACCCATGAGGAGATTATGCGCATCCGCAGCTTGAAGGAGTTGCAGGATAACATCTTCAATATTCCTAACGATTCGATGCTCTATCACATCAGTCGCAACCACATGAGCCGCTGGCTTTGTGCCCGTGCCATTTTCCCGGTGTCAGCTTTCTTGAAGAATGTTACATGGGAGCGGTTGCAGGATGTGGATGCCCATCGCCAGATTATCTTTGATGCCATCGTGCAGTATCGTCACATGAAGAACTTGGGCGTTGTGGCAGTCTTCGACCGCATGAAGTTTGATAAGTACGCCCACTTTGCCCGTATCGGCGAAGGCTCGTTGGGCGGCAAGGGTAGGGGCTTGGCTTTCCTCGACAATGTCATCAAGCGCCATCCGGAGTTTAATCAGTATGAGAATGCCACGGTGCAGATTCCGAAGACCGTGGTGCTCTGTACCGACATCTTCGATGACTTCATGGAGAGCAACAATCTCTATCCGATAGCCCTCAGTGATGCGAGCGACGACGAGATATTGAAGCATTTCCTTCGTGCCCAATTGCCGGATTCGTTGATAGCCGACTTCTTCACCTTTTTCGAGGCGACAAAGAGCCCTATCGCCATCCGATCCAGTTCGCTCTTGGAGGATGCCCATTATCAGCCTTTCGCTGGCATCTATTCCACCTATATGATACCTTACTTGGAGGACAAGTATCAGATGCTACAGATGTTGGCTTGTGCCATCAAAGGTGTCTATGCCTCGGTGTTCTATCGTGACTCCAAGGCGTATATGACGGCTACGAGCAACGTCATCGACCAGGAAAAGATGGCGGTCATCCTTCAGCAAGTGGTTGGCAAGACCTATGGCGACCATTTCTACCCGAACATGAGTGGTGTGCTTCGTTCGCTCAATTATTATCCGATAGGCGACGAGACGGCAGAGGAGGGTATCGCCAGTTTGGCGCTCGGATTGGGCAAGTATATCGTGGATGGAGGTCAGACCCTGCGAGTTTGTCCTTATCATCCTAACCAGGTGCTCCAGACTTCCGAGGTGGACAAGGCGTTGAGCGAGACGCAGACCCAGTTTTATGCCCTCGACATGAAGCACGTGGGCGAGGACTTTAAGGTGGACGATGGATTCAACATCCTCAAGATGAAGGTGAAGAATGCCGTTGCCGATGGCTCGCTCAACTACATCGCCTCCACATTCGATTCCTACGACCAAGTATTGTACGACGGCGTATATGAGAATGGACGCAAGGTGATTACCTTTGCCAGTGTGCTCCAACATGATGTCATCCCATTGCCGGAGATTCTTCAGATGTCGATGAAGTTTGGAAGCGAGGCGATGCGTCGCCCTGTGGAAATCGAGTTCGCCTGCAACATCAATGCCGACAAGACCTGCGAGTTCTATTTGCTCCAGATTCGTCCGATAGTGGATGCCAAGGAGATGCTCGATGAGGATGTGAAGGCGATACCTGACAGCGATTGTTTGTTGCGCTCCCACAATTCGCTTGGTCATGGCATCAGCGAGGATGTGGTGGACGTAGTCTATGTGAAATACGATGACAACTTCTCGGCGATGAACAACTATTACGTTGCCGACGACATCGAGCGCATCAATCGCCAGTTCCTGGCAGATGGCAAGAACTATGTGTTGATAGGTCCGGGACGTTGGGGCTCCAGCGACCATTACCTCGGTGTGCCTGTGAAGTGGCCGCACATCAGTGCCGCCAGAGTCATCGTGGAGGTGGCGTTGAAGAACTACAACATCGACCCGAGCCAGGGCACCCATTTCTTCCAAAACCTTACCTCCTTTGGTGTGGGCTATTTTACGATAGATACGAATATCGAGGATGGAGGCTTCGTAAACAAGGCGATTCTCGATGCGATGCCGGCGGTGGAAGAGACCAAGTACGTTCGCCATGTGCGCTTCGAGCATCCGATGCGGATATTGATGGATGGCAAGAAGCAAGAGGGGGCGGTGCTGCTTCCAAAGGTATGAAGGTGTTTACAAAGTTAAGGATACTTGTCGCTTCTCCTAGTAATACTTGTCGCTTCTCCTAGGGAAAGTCTATGTTCAACGACGCTGAACGTGTGTTCAACGACGTTGAATGTGTGTTCAACGACGCTGAATGTATGTTCAACGACGTTGAACATAACTTTTCCTTAGGCTTGTCGATGATTGCATCTAGGTCTATCGACAATTTTCCTTAGGCTTGGAAACAATTTCTCTTATATTCTTTGGCGTTTTCAAATAAATGTTCTACCTTTGCAAAGTATTTAAAATCAACTGATATGAAACATTTCAGCCTATTAAGCCTATTGATGGCACTGATGCTGAGCGTGCTGCCAGCGTTAGCGCAGGAATATCGCAACCCTGTAATTCCAGGGTATCATCCAGACCCATCTGTGTGTCGGGTGGGAGATACCTTCTATCTCGTCAACTCCTCGTTCCAATATTTCCCCGGCGTTCCTATCTTTCAAAGCAAGGATATGGTGCATTGGCAGCAGATAGGAAATGTGCTCGACCGTGAGAGCCAGCTCCCCTTGAAGGGAGCCAGCTCTTGGCTCGGCATCTATGCGCCTACCATCCGCTACCACGAGGGCACCTATTACATGATAACCACCAACGTGGGCAATGGCGGCAACTTCATGGTGACTGCCAGAGACCCTCGTGGCCCTTGGAGCGAACCTATTTGGCTCAAGCAGCAGGGCATCGACCCTTCGCTTTACTTCGAGAATGGAAAGTGCTACATGGTGAGCAATCCGGGCGATGCCATCTGGCTTTGCGAAATCAATCCAAAGACAGGCGAACAGCTCACCGAGAGCAAGAAACTTTGGCAGGGCGATGGCGGTCGCTATCCTGAGGGACCACATATATATAAGAAGGATGGCTACTACTATCTTCTCATCTCAGAAGGTGGTACCGAGTTGGCGCATCATCTCACCATCGCCCGCAGCAAGAACATCGAGGGACCTTACGAGAGCAATCCTCAGAATCCTATCCTCACCAACTGTAGCCGCCTGGGACAGTCGATGCAGATTCAGGGCACCGGTCATGGCGACTTGGTGCAGGCAGCTAACGGCAGTTGGTGGATGGTGTTTCTGGCTTATCGCAACTATGGCGGCTCTTATCATCACTTGGGCAGGGAAACTTATCTCGCCCCTGTGGAGTGGAAGAAAGAAGAATGGCCGGTGGTGAATGGCGGCTTGCCTATCGACACCTTGGTCAAGGCGAACATCCTGCCTACTGTACCTGTGGAGAAACATCTGGACGCAGGCATGTTTGCTCCAACTACAGGCGATTATGAGTGGATGTACATCCAAAATCCTATAAAGAGCAACTATCAATGGCTAGGGATGTCTCGTGGCGACAAGAATGTAAAGCCTTCGCAGGCAGTAGCTTTGGCGCTCTTGCCTCACGGCACATTGACCGAAAACAATCAGCCAACCTTTGTGGGGCGTCGACAGGAAAGTGCAACATTCACGATGGAAACCCTCGTGGGCTTGACGGAAACAACCGATGCCGAGAGTGGGGTGGCCGATGACTTGGCTGCGGGTCTCTCTGTTTATCAGATTAATGACGGTCATCTCGACTTCGTGGTGACGAATCGCCAGATAGCCGTGCGTTGCAAGTTGAAGAGCATCGATTATACGGTTAAAAGCATCGACCTGGAGAAAAAAGTGACGGTGAAAGGCAGCGACAAACTCCGTTTGCGCAATGTGAAACTCCGTGTTCGCAGCGATGGCAATATGTATTATTTCGACTATGCGCTCAAGGATAATGAGTTCCAAGAGCTGTGTGTGGTCAATTGCAGCTTGATGAGCACCGAGGTGGCTGGGGGATTCACTGGCGTAACTTTGGGCCTGATGGCTGAGGGCAAGAACAGCCAGAGTGGCTCTGGAGTCTTCCAGTACTTTCATTACGACGAGAAGTAGAGTCGGGGGTGCTAACAATGAGTATTAAGTAAAAAGAATATAAATGTTACAGGAAACAAAAGAAACAAAGCAAATCACGGACAGGAAATATCTTGTCCCCTTCATTTTGATAACGTCGCTCTTCTTCTTGTGGGGCTTCGCTCGTGCCATCCTGGATGTGCTCAACAAGCATTTCCAGAATGCCTTACATATCAGTATCACCCACTCGGCTCTCATCCAGGTGACTACTTATCTCGGATATTTTCTGATGGCGATCCCCGCCGGCATCTTCATCAATCGTTATGGCTATCGCCGTGGCGTGGTGTTCGGACTCTTGCTCTTTGGCGTGGGCTCGCTGCTCTTTATCCCTGGTGCGGCAGTAGGTAGTTTCTATGCTTTCCTCGGCTGTCTCTTCATCATTGGATGCGGATTGGTGTTTCTGGAAACGGCTGCCAATCCATACGTCACTGAGTTGGGAGCGAAGGAAACGGCGACCAGCCGATTGAATCTCTCGCAGTCGTTCAATGGCTTGGGCGGCATCTTCGCCACCCTGTGCATCGGACAGTTCCTCTTCAACAATACCGAGGAGGGCGGCAACGTGGTGGTACCTTATACCATCTTGGGTGCGCTGGTGCTCGTCATCGCCATCGTCTTTTCTCGTGTCAACTTGCCCGAAATCAAGCATGCCAACACTGCGGAGGATACTGAGGCAGGCTCCAACATCCGCAAGCTCTTCACCCATCACAAGATGTTCGTCTTTGGCCTCGTTGCCCTTCTGTGTTATGAAGTGGCTGAGATTTCCATCAATTCCTATTTCATCAATTTCGTGACGGGCATGCATTGGATGGACGACCGTACAGCTTCCGTGGAGCTCACCTGTGCCTTGGCGTTCTTTATGGTGGGCAGATTCCTCGGCGCATGGATTATGCGCAGGGTGACGGCAGTTAATATGTTGCTCATCTGCGCCGTGGGTTGTGTGGCTTGCATCTCGGTTGTCCTGATGTGCCTGGGCGAGATCTCTCTCATCGCCCTGCTGTGCAACTACATGTTCGAGGCCATCATGTTCCCTACCATCTTCTCCATCGCCCTTTCCGGGTTGGGCAATCTCACCAAAAGTGCTTCCTCACTTCTGATGATGACACCTATCGGAGGCTGCGGTTTCTTGTTGATGGGACTCATCGCCGACCGCACCCATGTGGTGATGCCTTTTGTGGTGCCGCTCATCGGGTTCATCGTCGTGTTGGCTTACGCTCTACGTCAGTATCGCATGGCAAACCATAAGTAGAGACTTTAAATTGCTATCTAGATTTTGCAAAACGCAAACTTTGGCGGCTTAACTTGAGTGAATTAACTTTTTTAACTCGATTGCAACACGAAAAAGCGAGCTATCATTTTGCGGATTCAAAAGAAAAAAGTAAATTTGCACTCGGTTATCGGAAGGGGCTCGGCAGAGTTCCAACGAGCCAAGACAAATAGAAGAATGTTTCATTAAAACAATAAATTTAAAAATTATGGCAGTAGATTACAAGAAAATCGGTCTTGTGAACACTAAGGATATGTTCGCAAGAGCTATCAAGGGCGGTTGGGCCGTTCCTGCTTTCAACTTCAACAACTTGGAGCAGCTCCAGGCTATCATCCAGGCTTCTTCTGAGTTGAAGTCACCTGTTATTCTTCAGGTTTCTAAGGGTGCTCGTAAGTATGCTAACCCTACTTTGCTTCGTTACTTGGCAGAGGGTGCAGTAGAGTACGCTAAGGAGTTGGGTTGCAACCACCCAGAGATCGTGCTTCACCTCGATCACGGTGATAGCTTCGAGACATGTAAGAGCTGTGTAGACTTCGGTTTCTCTTCTGTAATGATCGATGGTTCTGCTCTTCCATACGAGGAGAACATCGCATTGACAAAGAAGGTTGTAGACTACGCTCATCAGTTCGGTGTAACTGTAGAGGGTGAGCTCGGTGTCCTCGCTGGTGTAGAGGATGACGTAGTAGCTGAGGAGTCTCACTATACAAAGCCTGAGGAGGTTGTAGATTTCGCAACTCGTACAGGTGTTGATTCATTGGCAATTTCTATCGGTACTTCTCACGGTGCTTACAAGTTCAAGCCAGAGCAGTGCACACGTGACCCTAAGACAGGTCGCTTGATTCCTCCTCCATTGGCATTCGATGTATTGGCAGCAGTTGAGGAGCAGCTCCCTGGTTTCCCTATCGTTCTCCACGGTTCTTCTTCAGTTCCACAGGAGTATGTTGACATCATCAACAAGTTCGGTGGCAAGTTGCCTAACGCTGTTGGTATCCCTGAGGATCAGCTCCGCAAGGCTGCTAAGAGCGCAGTTTGCAAGATCAACATCGACTCTGACTCTCGTCTTGCCTTCACAGCAGGTGTTCGTGAGACATTGGCTGAGCACCCAGAGTACTTCGACCCACGTCAGTACTGCGGTAAGGCTCGTGAGTACATGGTTGACCTCTACAAGCACAAGATCACAGACGTTCTTGGTTCAGACAACAAGTTGGCTAACCTCGACTAATCATCGAAGTGTGACAACACGCAATATCAGCGGGAATCTATTTTTAGGTTCCCGCTTTTTTTGTGTGCGTCAACACAATTTCACGCCTTTCTCCGTGTGTTAATGTGTGCGACAACATCATTAACTTTACATTATTTAACGCTGAAAACTTGCACGCTAAATTAGTTTTCGCTATATTTGCAATGTTCAAATGAAAGAAATCATTTGTAAATAAAGAATAGTACCAAATATATCATTTGTATAATTGTAGAAGATGATGGAGGCAACGTGATGTTGCTGGTTTGTTGTTCTCAATGTACGCTCTCTGCGGCACAAGGCTGTGGTCTAGTCATTGGGAATTTAAGATCGAAAGTTAACAATTAGTAAATGATATAAGTATGAAAAAGGTTTTTATGATGGCAATCGCCATAATGATGTTGGCTGTTGGATTTACAAGTTGCAGTGCGTCTGACGATGAAATGAGTGAAATGATAAGTTCTTCTACCACACAGTCAGACTTCTCGTTGATTAGCTACACCATGTCTGCAGGTTCAGCCGTAGGGCAGGAAAGCAATCAGGGCGCAGACAACCAAGAGAAACTGGTTTGCAAGGTACTCGCCGGTGGCAAGCTGATGCTTACCCACAAGAACGTTATCTTCGACCAAGGCACTGACATCAAGTTTTCCACAGAATTGGTTGGCAATAAGTTGATCATTACTGAGACCGGTAATTATGGAAAGTCTGGTAAGTATGGTTATTACACACTCGTTGCCAAGGTTGGAACAGTTAAAGATGGTGACTATGTAATCGTCGTGAAAAGAAACGATCACGTGCGCGAGGAGTTCAATATGACTTATGACTCTTCGAAGGCAAAAGATTAGAAAGTCTATATAAATATATGATTAGTAAATGATAATCTACAGAATGATAATATATTATAGTAAATGATAATCTACAGAATGATAATATATTATAGTAAATGATAATCTATTGAATGATATATAGTAAATGATAATACGTCGCCCTTAACGGCCAGTCTAGTTTATTTTTCTTTCATATTCATACGTTCTATTAATTGTTCTGGAGTGCAGTCCTTTAGCACTACTTTGTTTCCTTTGTCCAGCAGATAGATGGTAGGCATCGCCTTGAGGCTATAGAGGTTGCCTAGGCGTGCGTCTGCGATGATGCGTAGCATGGTGATGTCGGCAGGTATTTGCTGCTTGCTGAGCCATGCAGATACTTTGTGGCAGTTCTCGCAGTCGGGGTCGTACAGGTAGAGTATCACCTTTTGGCTTTTATAATCGCTGAGCTTGTGTTGTTTGCCGTCTTCCAGAGTGAAAGTGAAGTCGGTGGCTATGGTGCCAGGTAGGTTCTTGCTAGCCGCCTTCAAGCGGAAATCTATGCGTTCCTTCTCGGCCTCGTCGAAGTATGGCGATAGAGCCATCTCCTTGAGGAAGAGTATGTAGATGCGGTCGTTGCGCATAGGCGACTCAGGATTCTCGTAATAATGTTCGATGAGGCTCTCAAATTTCTCCTTGGCATTCTTGTTGGTGTAAGCTTTGGCGGAGAATGCCGTGACGCCCTCTGTGGCGATATGGTGGTCGAAGCGGGCGAGGATGTCGATGAAGTTGACGAATCCTTGCTCAGCCATCTCCTTGTCTTGCAAGAGCAGGGTGTCGGCAAAGTTGAAATTGTCCCAGTAGTGCTCGCACAGATAGGAGGCACGCTGTTCTACAGAGCGTAGGGTGTCTGGCACACTGGGGTAGGGAAAATCGCGCTGTGCCTTGGCTGGCGCAAAGGCGTAAGCCAACAATGCGAATATGATGATGAGTCTTGCTTTCATTTTTTCTTTTACTTATGGGAAGAGTTTATATGCTATTGCTTGAATTATCGTTTGCAAAAGTACAAAAAATAATCGAATGTCCCAAGTTTCTTCCCATAAAAAATAAAAGTCGCGGAACCATAGAAGGTGAGACAACTCGGCAACTACAGTTCCAACGACCAGTCTAGTTTTTCCGTTTCCGCAAAATACTTGTTTAGTAAATGATAATTATTATTTTATTAATATTCTTTATTGGGGGTAATATCCGTTATTTATATGTGAACTCAATCTTCTTGGTCTTGCCCTGGTTGAAGTTGTCGGCCTTCAGCCAGAAGCAACCTTTGCTGCCAGATGTAGCGTTCCGTACATTTTTCAATTTAATGGTGTAAGTGTAATTCCTGCTGCCTGGGATTTCCTCACCTTCGTTGCTCCTCTTGATGACTTCAGCCTTATATTTGAACCAATTGTTTGTTTTGCATTCATTGTTGGTTTCTTTCTGGGTGTCACTTACTTCTACTTCCAAGTTTTCTGGGGTTACATCATTCGATGCAATCTTTAGATTCACAGGAAGTAATTCATCTGGATAGTCGCTTGGGATGGTGATCAGGAAATCTCCTTCACTACCTTTGGCAGTACCTATATTGGTAGGACCATTAAACTGATAGTTTGCTTCGTTCACACTGAAAAGATGGATGTTTTTGTTCAACCCATGCACCTTGTCTATAAGGTGTATGACTCCTTCTCTCCAGGTGTTGTCTATTGCGCCTAACTTGTAAGTGATGGTTCCCGTCCATACGTTCTTGCTGTTATCGTATGAATAACTTTCTATCTTGGGGGCATCAGCTGTGCCGAAAGCAAGATTCTTGGTCCATGTAACCACGAAGTCAGATGGCTGCTTTTGGGCGGCATCTTCCCCTTTGTAGGTGAATTGGATGCTTTGCTCGGTGTTAGCTCCAGAGTTTATCGTTTTGTAGGTTCCTCCAATAATCGCCAATTCGTGGTTGCCGTCGGAAACTCCCGGTACAATCTGCTCCACGGTAATCCAAGGATTATTTACAGGGGCTCCTTTTATGGCTTCCTCTGAGCTTCCTTTACCATAACTCTCGTCTAGCTGGTCTATAATAATCTTGTATTCGTAATTTCGCTTGATGGCGTATGGCTTGTTGTCTTTGTCTTGCAGATATATCAGATAGTATTTCCCGCCATGACTCATTGTGACTTTTGTAGGGTCTGTCGGCAAGTTGTTCTCTTCGAATGCTGCTGTTGGGTTGTACATCTGTCCATTGTCACCTTTTAGCCTTGTCGTGTTCATGGCAGGTGTTACATAGTCAACCTTCCATACCCAATTCTTGTCTCCCGTCGTGGGGTCAAAGACGAGCTCGTTTCGATTGAATGGTGCCAATGTTCCGTATGCCACTCCATTGAATACTGATAATTTGAAATCATTGACTAGGTTGGGATTCTTTTCCTTGGCTTCCTCGCTCCAGTCGGCAGATATCTTTGCCCTGTCTCTGATGAGATGAATGATATAATCAGCCTTTTTTTTGCTCTGGTCCAGATAATCCTTTAGTTCGCTAGGGCTGTCTTTCTTGATGTAGCCCCAGTAGCGAGTCATTACGTCTTGGTTTTCTGTATGATTGGTCTCGAAAGTCGTCATGAGAATGTTTTCATGCATACCTACCCATTTCCATTGGTCGTTAAAATTAATGGTTTGGTATTGTTTGGTTGCGTTGGCAACTAAATGGATGCGAGAAGTATTGTTGGGAATTTTGGCTGTGAAATCTCTTTCTTCGGAGCTACCATCCTTGTTGATGCCACCTCCTGATACACCTGCGTTGTCTTGCTTTGCCTGTTCGCTGCTCTCAGGAATTTCATAACTTCCATCTTCATGCCTTTTCAATCCAATGATAGGGTTAAAGTCCTGGATTTCTCCAAAACCCACGAATTGACCTTCATTGTCAAAACAGAATAATTTTAAATCGTCTTTGCTTCTTATTCCTTCATTCATGAACACAGTGCTTCGCGTAGTTTCGGGCTCTTCGAAACTTGGTATGGCGATGCTGAAATGAGCAGTATAGTAACCATCCTCAGCATCACTTGTCGAAGGAGTGTCATTGACAACACTGTCTGAACATGCTGTCAACATCATTGTCAACAGCATAACCATTATGTGTATATATGTGTTAAATTGCTTCATGCTCTTACCTTATTTTATACCTTGCTCTTCAATCTTTTCTATCTCTTCGGATGTCAAATCATGAACGCATCTTACGTATTCCCCTTTAAAACTGGTATTGCTTCTCTGCTCTGATTTGCCTCCATCGAGTGTCCAGTAATATTCGCCTTGTAGCAAATCCTTGTCTATTACTTGGTTGTTTTTTTGCAGCTCTATGATTTGCTTGATTTCCTCCTTGGTCGGAAGACGCCAACCATTCAAGGCAAGCGATTCATTCTTTTTGGTAGTGGCAGTCTCGCTGTATTTTTTGCAATACTCCTTTGCTTTTTCGTTGCAGTCTACAGTACTTACTGTACTATGCCATGAAGAACCAATAATGAGCGCAGGCGAAACCGTATTGTCTGTTGACAGGCCATTCCCATTTATTGTTGGTTGGGCGATATTGATATTCTGTGCTGTCTTGTTTGTTGAGAACTGAACCGTATATAGGCGTTTGCTTAAGCTACCCCCATTTCCACTATCGCTACTGCTCAAGACGTTCATCGAATAGATAGAAGGATATTTCTTAGCCACGACATACTGCTCTACGTCATTTTGGTTTTGAACCCCTACATAAAATGTACAATAGACGATGGTTGGATATTGAGGCATCCCAGCATGGATGTCCACCCAACCTCTTTTGCTATCTGTTTTGTTATTGTTGAATCTGCAGTCAATCTGACCTTGATCCTGTCCTATTTCATTTCCTTCCTTGTCCAAGTAATATGCTTGTGGCTTTCTAATGTTGCACATATCAGAAGCAAACCATTGTATGGTCTTGTCTTGCGTTTGATTATCGTCGTAGCCTTTAATACTAACGACTGTTGGACTTACGACAAGATAACTTGTTTTGCCTGCGTTTACGTAGGTATCTTCTCCTTGTGTCCATTTGGTGATGGCCCATTTCAAGTATCCCAGATCTTTGTTGTAGTCTATATGTGTCTCTGTGTCGAGATATTTGATGTTCGCATTTATTGTATAGATATAGTTGCGCTCCAATTTCTTGTCATCTTGTGGATCACGAACAGGGATGTTGTATGTCTTGGTCATTTCTTTGCTCTTGTCATCTTTGTTTACAAAGGTGATTTCTGCAATGATTTGTGGTGCATCATCTTTTTCTGTCCATGTTGTAGCGTAACTATATGTTGTGACAGCATATTTGTTGGCTTCTATCAGCTGAGCCTCATTTGAGGCTGTATTACTTGTAATGTTAGGAGTAGCGGTTTGTCCAGCGAAGACGGAGGTGTTTGTGTTGTAGTTGGCAAATTTCCACTTTACGTCTTTGATGTCGTAACCGCTAACCGTAGAAATGATGTTCAGCTTGATTTTGGCGGCAGCTCTTACTAGCTCTACCGGGATAGTTTGAGTTTCTTCTTGCCCGATGGTATAATTTCCCATGCTGCTCATTAGGAATTTCTTGTCCGACTCTTTAAGATATGTCTTCCATATGTTATCGTCGTGCATGGTTGCAGTCAAAAGTTCATTGAGGCTTTTGCCTTTCAGGTCGTTTCCGTTTGCTACTGCATAGTAACAATAGTTTTTGCCTGTTTCCAGTTTAAACTCGTCTTTCCAGTTGCCATCGCCAATCTTCTCTGCTTTCCCTTCCTCGGGATTTACTATCTGTTTGTCAATATGCTTATTGTTATTGCTGTCAAACATCTTGAAGTCAAGGGAAAACAAATCTTTCTCATGAAGACCTTCTTCGGCTGCAACTCTTGTATTTTGCAGGTCGTTAATCATCGGTACAAAGTCCAACTGTTGACCTGTAGAACTTGTGCCAAGCTCGTCTTCAGCGGAACATCCTGCGATAAGCAATCCGATGGAGAAAGCCAAGATGCTTTTGGTGTATATGATGTATTTATCTAATTTCTTCATGATGAATGCTTTTTCTTTTGTTTTATAAAACTTGTTCAAAATGGAGATCCTTGCCTGCGTTCTTGCCACTTGTACAACCACGATATTTCAATCCTCGATTGATGATGAACTTGTCGTTCGGATATTTGGTCAAGAATATTTCTGCTTTTACTTCATGAGGCTTGGCTAGATCCAATCTGTTCTTTGGCACGACATAAAAGTAGAGCGTCTTTTTCTCTCCGCTTTCATTGATAATGAAATCTTCTATCTTGTAGGTCTTGCCGATTTCTTTGGGATTTAAAATATCGTCGTCCTTGACAGATACCTCTTTCTTGTATTCTCCTTTCTCGTTGTCGCATACAACAAAGCCAAACATTGGATTGTTTGTTTGGAGAATCCATGGCTTGCCATTGGTG
>ERZ808275.488-NODE-488-length-15856-cov-4.371559_pt1 | contig 15856 bp, 25 predicted proteins | sample MGYA00520894_ERZ808275 | MGnify/ENA primary metagenome ERZ808275 (study PRJEB31516, sample SAMN03275598) | gut metagenome | biome: mammalia-associated habitat; material: feces | host: Papio cynocephalus | place: Kenya | collected 2012-08-03 ...
GCATAAATATCTTTTTCAAAGACTTCCAAAAGTCTATTGCAGTATTCATCATACTTTTTCTTCGTAGAAGCAATCACCGCAATCTGTACTTTCTTTTCAACCATATTTCGACTGAACGAATATATCTTTGGATTGTATTCGTTCTTTGTACTATACGACCATTTGTAGTCCTTCAAATCAGATGATTGGAGCATATATGGCAGTTTGTTAAATTCAATTGTGTCGCCAAATGAGTTGACATATTTAATACAATCAAGCAAATGATTTCACCAGCCTTCCAATCTCTCTTTTATTCCACGAAATATCAGTCCCGGCAAGTGCTTTCTGAATCTCTTCAATTCGATTCGTTCCTGCCATTTCTTGAAGCAGAGTAATAATAGCATCCAACTTCTGGACAGACTCCCCATCCGAACTGCCCGGATTCAGTTTTGCTAATCTTAACGCAATCTGGTCCAACCATCCGGTATTTTTTTCAAGTGGGACAACCGCTTCAGATCCATTACCTTCCAGCAATCCGACCTGACCTCTTTCCAGAACACCGCCTTCCTCTAACTGTGGTATCGTTGGAATGTCAAAGCCAAACTTTCCACCTCCGATAACCGGTACCCAATCCGGAACATCAAATGAAATTTTGTTAATACCATTAATTAAAAAGTTTAAACCTTTGATAATCAGGTTAATCGGAGCCTTCAAAATATCACCAATCACTCCAAACACGCTGGTAAAGAAACTGCCTACGCCACTGAAAACCGATTTAATTGAACTCCACAAGGTTTTGAAGAATCCTACAGTCGCACTAAATGCAGACTTAATTCCATTCCATGCACCTTTAAATATCTTTCCAAAGAACGATACAACCGGACTAAAGACTGCTTTGATTCCATTCCATATTCCACGAAACACGGAAACAAGCACGCTAAACACTGTTTTGATAGCAGTAAATGCGGCACCAAAACATTTTTTGAAAAAGGCAGCCACCGGTCCAAACACAACCTTAATTTTGTTCCATATTGCACTAAACACAGGTGCTAACGCTTCCCATACTGTCTTAATCGCATTGAATGCAGCCGTAAATACCGTTACAACTGCGTTGATAACCGTTCCAAGCGCCGATATAATTGGCGGTAATATCACACCAAGAATATTCACAACTGTGTTTATAATTGGCATAAGGACCGATGACAACACTGATACAATGTTCATAATTATAGGAACAATTGTATTTATGATATTTATAATTGGCGGTAAAACCGTTTGAATCACCTGCATAAGAACACCAACTATGGATTGTATGATTGTCATCAGTGGTGGCAAAACCGTCTGCACAAGATTTGTTATAACCGGCAATATTGTTTGAATGGCACTCATTATCGTTGGCATTATTTGCGAAACAAAATTCATAATAAGTGGAAGAATTGTGTTTATCATATCTGCCAACTGCGGAAGTACCGTTGCCACAATGTTTGCAATCAACGGAACAATCGTAGCAATTACATTTGCCAACTGTGGAAGTACTATCTGTATGATATTCGTCAATGCTGGCAATATCTGTGACAACGTATTTGTAAATGATGTCGCAAGATTGCTAAGCAATGGTTGCAGCGTTCCTGTCCACAAATTAGTAAACACCGTTTTTAACTTTTCAATAACAGGTAGTAATGTTGCCTTCAACCCTGATACAAGTCCGTTCACCTGTTCTCTGAATTTGCTATTGTTTTTATATGCATAAGCAAATACACCTGCTAACGCAGCGATTGCAGCAACAACAATTCCAATTGGTGAAGCAAGACCACCAATTCTTCCAAACAAAGAAATAATCTTTCCAACTCCTGATGTCAATTTACCAACAGTAAGAAGAACAGGTGCGATTGCAGCAACAATTCCGGCAATCTTAACAATTGTCGTTTGTGTACCCTTATCCAGTTTTGAAAACTTATCAACAAGTCCCTGAATATGAGTTACAAACTCTTTGATTTTTGGCACAACAATTTCACCAATCTGAATAGCCACGCCTTCCAGCTGCGATTTCAATATCGTAATTTGTCCACTCAAATTGTTAATCATGGTGTCAGCCATTTTCTTTGAAGAACCGTCACATTCATCAATTGATTTTGTCAGTTTTTTATAATCTTTATCACTAGCATTCACAATAGCAAGAAGTCCGGACATACCAGTCTTACCTGCAAGGCTCGCTGCTTCTTGTGCCTTTTGTTCTGCTGTAAGTCCTGAAAACTTGTCCCTCAATTCTTCTGTAAGCTGTGACATAGGTTTCATTTTGCCACTTGAATCGGTAAGCGAAAGACCAAGCCTTTTCATGGATGCTTCAACAGTATCAGAAGGTTTTGCAAGGTTCGTCAATAAAGAACGTAAAGATGTACCTGCTTGTGAAGCCTTGATTCCGCTGTTAGCCATAAGTCCGACAGCTGCAGCAACATCTTCTGCCTTATAACCAAGGGAACCGGCTACTGGTGCAACATACTTGAAAGTTTCACCCATCAGACTAACATTCGTATTTGCGTTAGATGATGTTGTAGCAAGAATGTCAGCAAAGTGCGTTGATTCATTTGCTGACATTCCAAACGCCGTCAGCGCATCTGTTACAATATCGGATGTTGACGCAAGGTCTTCACCGGATGCAGCAGCCAAATTCATGACACCTTCCAAACCATTAAGCATATCATCTGTTTTCCATCCCGCCATAGCCATATAAGACAACGCATCAGCAGATTCAGAAGCCGAAAACTTCGTCTTTGCACCCATTTCTTTTGCTTTGTCCGAAAGTTTTATCAGGTCGTCACCTGTCGCCCCCGATATAGCCTGCACATTTGACATCTTCGATTCAAAAGAAGCATAGGTTTTTACCGCCGCTGTTCCAATTCCTGCAATAGCTACCGTTGCCGGTTTCATCTTTCCACCAATTCCCGATATTTTATCACCTGCACTTTGCATTTTTGTACCAACCGTTGTTGCAAGCGAACCTGCCTTTTGTGCCACCTCATTTATCTTCGTATTTGCTTCGGAACTGTCCACTGCTATTTTTCCAACCAGTTTAAAAAGTTCCATTTCACATCTCCTCCTTTCCGCCGTATTTCTCTATCTGTCATTTGGATTGAAATTCTTCAAAATATCTCTCGAACAATTAATAGTTGTTTCAAAATCAATGTCTTGCGATTCTACTTCAATCGGCTGCTTCATCAATCTTCTAAACTCGTAATAGTCGTTTTCAAAATCCTTATGAAGCCATGTATCAAACAAGGTATCATTTATCACCCGTTCGTTATTCATATCATGGATTTCACTAACAAACTCTAAAAACCGTCCACAGCCAATCATTGAATCAAGCAACAAAAATGGACTTGCATATCTACTAAATAGCAAGTCCATAAATTGAATGTCACCTATTCGAACAATTCTGAAACAACCTGAATAAAATCCTTGAATTCATCCTTTTTGATTACATCAATTACCATTTTGACAAACGTATTCATCGGAAGTTCTGCAATCTCGGATTCTTTCATTCCTGAAAGTCCTGACAAAAGCTTGTAAATATCTTTTTCGCATCTTGCAATATTGTCTACCACAATACTAACAACATCCATGATAATCGTCATTCCAATCGAATCAACATTATCAGTTCCACCGCTTGCAATCATTTGCTTTACTTCATCAGATTCGAAGCATTTCTTGAATTCTTTTACTCCAATTTTGCTGATAATCTTAAACATTGGAAAAATATCTCTGCTGCATAAATCCCTCAATTCATAAGTTGTTTCTTTCATTATTCAAACATCCTTTCTACTTTGTCTTTACTTCAGATTCTTTCTTTTTTTCAGGTACAGGTTCAACAAAATGTCCGACTGTTTCAATCTGCTCATATCGTGCTTCACTGCAATCAAACACATCATTAACTTCCCGTGGCTGCTTTGTTTCCTTGTCAATAAATGACCTAAGCACTTTCACTTTCATATTCTCCCCCCTATGCTTCTACTTTTGGATAGTAAATCTTCCAAGGCAGCGTATCGAGGTCTGTATCATCTTCAATATCTGCGTGACAAGCAAACGTATAAGCTCCAACAGCGCCCTCTTTTGATTTCCCTTCCTGCTCCATTCCGGAGGTACACAATGTGTTTTCGAAAATCACAATAATGTTTCTGCCATCCAGCATCTGACCAACAAATGCAATATTATCGTAATAATCACCATCTGAAAGCGAACTTTTGGATTCAATGAGTGTATACGAACTGTCTTCTGAGCTTCCATTCTTGCCGATCGTGGAGGATTTAATAATTTCCTCTGTCAACTCAACAAAGTTAATTTCCATTTCTGCAGTTTCGCCAATTTTCTGTTTCAATCCTTTCGTTGGCACAAGCACACCGTCCACTTCAACATCATAAAACTCCGGCGTAATGGACACTTTAGAGCCACCACTCGTTGCTCCGATGATTGACTCTTCAAAGTTCCATCCGCTTTCCGCTTTATACTCTAAATTTTTGTGAATCGTACCGGCACCAAAAAGAATGTTTTTCGGAGTTCCGGTTGTTACACCTGTTTTTCCTGCTTTTGACATAATTACTTCACCTTCCATTCTTTAATTGTTAAATTAATTTGTATCTTCTTCAAAGCAGCATCACCTGTCGGAACAGCGAAACTGTTTGAATAAAAAATAGCCACACCGGAACCACTTGCCGTAATTTCCGTGTGACCATTGACCGCATCAAAATATGCTTGTATCAATTCTTTTATTTCTTCTAAAGAAAGCCATGTCCCCCTTGTATATCCAGTCAGAATAAAGGATGACTCCTGCAAACCATCTTCCGTAGATTGTTGTGTTTCACCATACTCACCAACAAAATATGGATACTTTATTTCTGATGTCCATTCCATAAACTCATAATTCAAACCAAGGCTTTCCATCGAATCCGATATGATTTTTAGGATTTCTTTTGTCATTTCCCCAGTCCTTTCAATATACTTTCAAGTCTTTTCTGGATGGCATTCTTTTTTGCTAAATATGCGGTGTAAAACGGTCTTTTTGCCCTTTTGCCGGAAGTCTCAACATAGTCCACACCGCCTTTTCCATGCACAACTTTCATCCCGTAAGCATCAACTACATTTTGGGAAATCTGACCCTCTGCATTACCAATAGGTATATACCATTTTCCTTTACGGCCATCGCCATTCAATGCATATTCACCGGTTCCAAACTCTTCCCAAATTGCATTTTCCATTGGATTTCCAATAGCAGCCTCCAGTTTTGATTCATCTACCTGGTAAGTCCATTCGCTTTTGGTTTTACCACCGCTAACCTTTCCTACGGCGGTATTCCTTTGCGTCTGCGAAACCAAAGCACCTGCTGCCTCATGAAGAAACGCTACTGCTTCGCTTTTCATATCTGCTTTAATGCGTATATGATTATCTTCAAATTTTACGGACATCCTAATCACCACCTGTATATTTCAAATAGATTTCCATCTGTTTATGTATTTCCATCGGATCATCTATCAGCATCACATCATATGGCTTTGAATTTACCATCATTCTTGTACTTTCAGCCGATACCTTGACAACTTTTCCATCAACTTCAAAAACATCAGGAATCGGCATGTAATCCATCAAGAACACATGCGTAGATTCCTGTATTTTTGCATTGAATGTTGCATACTTGGAATCTCCTGAAGAAAGGTCAAGCCATCCACGCAACGCCATAACATCGTGCCATGATTTGACGGATTCTCCGATTTCATTCTTTGTGGTGGCAGATACTTGAAGGATTGCCGTAATGTTTCCACCAATCATTCAAATCCCTCCTAAAACCTTGCTTTCATGTAAGGCTTCAAAAAACCAAGCAATGACTTTGGATAGCCCATTGAAGAATTATCACCATCCATATTGAAATACGTTACTGAGTGTCTGCTGAGTGTCTCCGATTGGATTCCCACTTTATCACGGTTTTCCAAATCCCATTTCAGCATGTTAATAACTCCCATCTGAACGTCCTTCGGATATTCAATTTTGGTACAAAGAACACGTCCTTCATCCAATACAGTCTCATTCACGGTAAAAATATCCTTTTCCGCTTCTTTGACCGTATACAGCCCTTCGTTTAACTGTGATTCCGTAATTTGCACCGTATCACCAATCTTGAAGGGCGTTATGTCATCGGCAAAGAAAAGACCGCCAACAATATCAGCGGTTCTTCTATATGCTCTTTTCTGAAAATTGTTATTCGTGTATCTCCTGATAAGCAGTTCAAGTGCCTGAAGTTTCGCTTCAAGCACATTGTCTGTCAAGTCAGATTGCACAAATGTTTTAAACTCTTCAACTGACATTATCATAAGGGAGCCTCCTTATTTACCAAACTTACCAAGAACAACCTTTGCCGAGTTTGTAAGTGCAACACCGTAATACTTAGCCGCCGTAATATCATGGCGCTGTTTCTTCGGCAGCCACTCGTGGTCAACCTGCGTATCTTTCTTCAAAAAGATTGTAAGCGCCGGAAGTTCATCTTCCGTATACTCAGTCTCAGGAGAATCCGGCTCCATCTTAATAACAGGGCAGAGATAAGCAGCAGATGCAGCGGCTACCCCTTTTGTAGTAGTTGCTGTTACTACTTTCATAGAGCCTTCTGTCACAACTGCCGGCAGTCCAGAGCCTTCTTTTCCAGAGTCTTCCGTTGCAGTAATCGTAGTTCCTGAGGATGTCCACGTATAGCAGGAAAGCACCTCATTTTCTGAATCATTCAGTTTAGCAGCCAAAGCAGTTGCATTACCGGTCGCAGTATCCGTTGACAACAAGAAATCCGTTCCGGCTACAAATGGTACTCCATTAATAATAATTTTGTCGCCATTGGATGCCTTTGTATCGATTTTGATTGTGTAAACACCGGCAACAACATTTACTGCATCAACTACCTTTACCTTTTTAGATTTCTTAATCCAACATCCTGCAATTTTACCGATTGCACCATTTACTGCAACACCTGCCTGGAATTTATCAGCAGATAAGAAATCCTTGTCTTTCAAAAGTGTTGTTTCCTGTCGAGGATGAATGAACATAACTTTATCAATACCATCCTCTTCATCCTCGAACTTCGTCACACAGTCAACCACAGCATCATATCCAATCGGATTATCTGATTTATTTACTGTAATCGGCGCCGTATACGCTGCGTCAAGCAAATCATTGTCAACTTTTCCGATGATGGAGTCTGCAAGCTGTTTTTCCGACTGTCCTACTGGATTTCCAAGGCCTGAATTAATTGCTGTCTGCAAAATGCCAATGGATTTAGCGGCACATTTAATTGTGAAGGTTGTGCTGCCTGCTGTCAGATTGGTCAATTCAATCTCATCACCATCTTCATTTTCAGGATCGAAATCCTGCGCATCTCCAATGTAATTCCACGAAGGAACTGTTTTGGTATCTCCCGGTACTCCCTGAAGCGTATTATCCACTTTGGCATAAGGAATAAGTTTTGCCTGTGCATTGATTTTCGCTTCAATCATGTCACCCATAACCTGTGGGTTAATAACGTCATTTAATTTTGTTGCTGGCATATTTTTACCTCTTTTCTTTCTTATTTACGAATTCATTGCAGCCGCATACGCCTCCGGATTTTCTTGTGCAATCCTTGCACGTTCCGCATACGGTTTTTTCAGCAATTCACTCTTTGTTAATGTGTCCTCGTTGTTATTGTTAGGAAGCGTATTTGGTGTGATGATTCTTTCACCACCTGAAGCACTTTCAAACATTGCCGGGAACTGCGTCTTGAGACCTGCAAGCATATCATCCCAGCCTTTGATGTTATCATTTTCATCCAGTTCCAGAGATGAATTCTTTTCCTTCATCTTCTCCTTTAATTTGAATGACAAATAGTCAACATCAACGGCATTCTCAGAAAGCAGGGCAACCTTAACTGCGGATTGCAATTTGGTTTCCGCGAGCTGATTCTGCAGGTTTGCAACTTCTGTTTCATAACTGCTAATCTTCTGCTGCAATCCTTCTTCCCCTTTGGTTGCTTTTTTCAAATCAGCAATCAATCCATTTGCAGTTGTAAGTTCTGCATCTTTTCCGGTAATCAGATTGTTCAGTTTTTCAACCTCGGATTCATACTTGCCCTTTCCAACATACTCGCCTTCTGACAAGTCGGCATATCGAACATGCTTTAACTTGTCGGGTTCCTTTGCATTGACCTCGTCAAGTTTAGCCTGTACTTGTGCATACAACTCTTCACCTAACAAATCTTCTAACTTCATATCATTTCCTTTCCCATGCCGACAAACTTGCAGCATGCGTGACAGTTTTATATCCTTATCACAGGGATAGATTCAGCATAGTTTTCATGTCATAAGCCTATTTTGGACATATAAAAAGGACTCCATTTCTGATGTCCTTATTCGTTAAACCAGTGCTTTCGCAATTGCTTCTGCACATTTTGCCGCATCCCATTTCTTTGCATCATCTTTGTCATCAACAAAGCAGCATTCAATCAACATTGCAGGGGATTTTGTTTTTCTAAGCACATACAATGATGTGTTTACCTTTACGCCTCTGTTTGTGATACCTAATGCTTTAGAAATGTTTTTGCAGACCTGTTCGGCATCTTTCTTTGCTTTGGAAGTATTTGAATAGATATATACTTCAACACCGCCCGTTTTTCCGTCGCCTTTTAAATCATTTCTTCCTGAGTTCAGATGGATGGACACATCACGCTTCACTGTATGTGCATTGCATTTTTTCACAATCTTTGTCAGGCACCCTGACTGTGTTGTTTTCTCATCGCATGTGCAGTCATAAGCTGTATGCCCTTCCTTTTTCAGTAATACAATTACTTTGTTTTTTACTTTGCGTGCTTCTGTAGATTCTTTCAGGATGCCAACAGCACCTGATGCACCTTTTCCGTCAGGACAATGTCCTGCATGAATATTAAATTTTGCCATTTCTTATTCTCCTTCCTTTGTTTCAACTTCTGGAATACCTGCAACCGATGTCAATATTGACAAAACACCTGCCAGTGCCGATGCAGATACTACCATCAACCAATTAACCTGATTAATCACTGCTGCTGTTCCAATTGTCGCCACAGCAGTTTGTGCGACAGTCTTGATTGCTCGAATTCCTGCCGCTTTCAACCATGCTTTGTTCACCATTTTCACCTTCTTTCTTTATACATATAAAAAAGACAGCCTTTTTGACTGTCTTTGATATCAATTTTATTATTTATCTCGCCTATGATCTGATAGTGGTTATCACATTGCCGATAAACTTTGCTGTCTTTTTCATAATGGAATTTTCTTGTAAATATTCTATTCCATTTGGTGTTATCCTTGTATTACTCTGTAACCTGACAAGCGGTTCTGCCCCATCAACCGACACAATAGATACGTTCTCAACCAACCCATCTTTGACCATATTCTCCCATATGTATGACCAATAACCATATTCTATTGGAAAATCTTTCGCTTGTGGCCGCAGATATTCTTCCTCTGGTTGTTTTCCATCCTTTATGCATCGATACAAATACGATAATATTCTGTATACCATCAAAAAATAATCATCTCGTGCCATATAATCTCCTTTCAAAAAAAGCACCTTGCAATTAACCGCAAAGTGCTTTTATAATACTTTTTTTATATCAACGATACTGATTTCTTCCGTGTCAATATCACCGTTCCTCTCTATATCAGCAATAAATGATTTTTCATCTTCAAATATTTCAACTATTGATGCCTTACTTCCATCTTGCATCAAGACTCTATCGTACTGTTTAATTTTCATTTTGTCACCTTCTTTCTTGTTATGTAAACACTTGTCAGTCTCTTTTCCCCACATTATATCCTATCAAGAATTGATTCACACATTTTACCATGTTCGGTTACGGAGTAATCAGTATTAAAACCTTGTTTTTGCAAGTATTCCGTCACTTTGTCTTCTATAACTTCATACTCTTCATCAGAAATATCTGTGTCAAAATTGACTGATACTCCAATGTTTTTCATAAATTCGATTTGCTTTTCTGAGAATTTCATATCAATCATCCCATTCTAAATCCTTTAATACCACATATACACGTATTCAGTCGGATATTTGCCATCAGCAATAACTTTCTTAATTGCATCAATTGCTTTGTTAGCATATGAATGTAAATATGAGTTTTCATCTGTTTTACAATACTCTATATTTTTCTCTTTATTTTTATCAATATCAAACAAAATCCTTCCACAATCCAAATCATCACCTTCAGTATGGTAGTTGAACGACACTATATTATTTTCTTTTTTTATTTCATTTAATATTACCATAGTATTCATCAACTCCTTTCTGATGATTATACTTCTTCGTTGCCATGACTGAGCGATTATACTAAGCCTTTTTTTAATATATAATCTTCATAATCGGTAGGGATTCCAATATCATAGTTCTCGTAATAATGTATAAAATCAATAGGAAATGCAAAATCCCCATCTTCAATAATCCCCGCCTGTTCAAGCACTTCACCTGAAAAAATATCTTCAGTCGTCATCGGTGCAACACCGGCAATCGGCAGTGACTTGATATACTTTAATACCCTGCTTTTCTCCATATTGTTTTTGATTTCCCTATACGAATCAAAATCATCTTCACATTTTCCATACTTCATCCCCTTGAAAAAGCCAAAATATTTCATATATGTCACTTCCTTTTGGTTTAAATGTTATCATCTTACCAGAACCATCATACCCAACTTTATATTTACCATCTTGCGAAACATTAAGAACATCATTAGGTGCTTCAACATCAACACCCAATGCATTAGCAAGTTGTTGTTTTAAATGTTACTGTTATTCTTCCATCTTTCTTTTGCCATAAAACAAAGGTAAAGAAATCAATCCAATCGTCGTCGGCTTCATCTTTCTCCCACACAGTTTTAAACTCGTCAACTTTTGATGATGGAATAAGCCAACCTGTTAAATCTTCACCTTCCATATCATTAGTTTCAAAATCTCTTCCATCACCCGCATCCAAGAAAAATACTTTTTCTTTTTTTGCAGCTTCATTTTGAATCAACTCTATAAATTTCTCAAATTTTTTTGTTTCTTGCGTTTTTAACCCTAGCATTATTCACACCACCTTTCAAAATTGTTATAAATTCATTGTTTTTCTTCGTTACAACAACATCATTTCCTTTTATCTTGAACAAGACTTCTTCCTCTTGCCCTCTCCATCTACCTACTCTTTCCTCATCAGGATTTCCAGCTATATCATCAATTATTTTTTGAAACTTTATTCTATCGCTTTCTTTGCTTGGATTAAGTCCAAAATCTGATGCATGCTTTCCAACCTTCTTTCCAAATTGTTTTTCTTTGCTTGCAAACAACTGAAGATTCATTGGTAATATTGTACCACGTTTACCAATTTTTTCAACCGAATTTAGGTATTTGACCTTGAAATCATCAAAATCCTTCTCCTTGTCCAATCCAAAATAGTCCGCACGCTCTCTCAACGTATCAAGTTCGGATTCATCGAGTTCCCATCTTGCCCTCTGCAATAGGCAGCAGCGGCAATTACAATCCTCTGCTGGGTCTCCAAACATCCCCGGTGCTTCAACTGTCATTCCACCGACTTCAAAATCATCATCGACGTCTCTGATTTGTCCATCCAGTTCCCGGTGATAATCTCTTGTGTGTCCATCCAGTGTAGCGTCCCACTGTTTCAGCACGTCAGCACCAGCAGACTTCGCCGTCCTCATTCCATCCAGTGCAGAAGCCTGTGTGATTCTGTGTCCTTCCGTTCTTGCAATACGCATGGAACGATTCAAACCAATCCTTGCAACATTGTTTAGGTTTCTTGTTACATCCTTATAGGGAAGTGCCTGTGCAACTCCTCTTGACACTTCACTAGTGATTCTTTTCTTCAGGTCTCCAACATCTTTGCCTAACTTTGTGTATAAACCTTTAGAAATCTTTGAATCCGTTTGAACAGCCTTCACCATTGCCTTTTGGTCAATTGGCATTATCAACGGAATCCCCTGACCGTGTAAATCATACATTGCACCAATAAAACCGGATGAATAGCAGTCCTGTAAATAGTTATGTATCTTTTCATACTGCCCTGAATTTAACAACTCAAGGGATGCTTCAATTTGCTTCTTCAGTCTATTCTGATACTCTACTTGGTATATCTTTGACTGCATTGATTCATCAACCATCAAAACGGCAACCTTTTGATTGATGTCCGTAAGCGCTTCTTTATATATCTTTTTCAAGTCATTGATGATTTTCTTTTCATCCTTCAGTTGCGACTTCAGGACTTCCTTCTGTCTTTGATTCATCGGCACCACCTTCTTCCGGTATTACACCGTTTAATGTCTGTTCTGCACCCATCAAATCATCTTCCTCTGTTGGCAACTTATCCTTGATGGATTCATAATCAATATCAAGCACAGCACAAATATTCTGCACTAGTGTTTCATTGTCTAGCTGTGCAGCAATAGACAGAAGTGTATTAATTCTTGTCTGCTGTTCCTGCGCCTTCACAAGGTCAATCTGAGCATTCTCCTGTGCATTGCTCATAATCTCATGGTCAAATTCAAAGTATACGTCACTCAATTTATAACCCGTTCCGTTATTGTCATTGATTTCCTGAATAACAACTTTCAAAATCTTTTTCAAAAACTGTTTTAACCTGATTTCTAACTTGCTGCACTTCAAATCAAGAAGAGAGTACGCCGCTTTGATTGCTATGTTGGTTGTCGCATTTGTATCTTTTAACCCAGCCGTATTCAATCCCATACCAAACCGGTATATATTCTTTTCATCCAATTCAAGTTTTACTTGTCTTGCCTGAAACGGTACATCCACGGTTTTAATGTCAACACCGGCACCGGTATCTGTCGATTCCATGCCGATAATTTTCTTAGTTTTCAAATTCTGCTGCAATTCATCCAATGAATCCCCTTCAAAGCCTTTTACTACATGGATTGGAGTGTCAAAATCAATTAAATTGTTTGACAGCGAGGATGCCATCAAATCATAATCGTCTATCAACTCTTTAACGGTTTTCAAACAACTAAACTGTTTCTTGTTGTTATCCAGTCGAAAGAACGGAATGAAACCAAAGTTCTCATAATAGGTATTGTTATCATTCATCTTCTTGTACAGCGTATGAGGCTTTGGATTGAGTTTTTCGGAATCATCCTCCACAATCTTCCCTTCATCTGTCTGCACAAAATAATAGGTTTGGTCTTTATCCCAAACCTGAATCCTTTTGATTTTCTTATGTCCCTTTTCTATCCTGTCAACATACCAGTAAATCACATATTCTGTATTATCATCCGTATCCTTTGCCCTTACCTCAATAACACCAATTGAATCCGCACACATAAAGGAAATTCTATTCTCTGCGTTCTTATACGCATACATATATTCAAATCCTTTCGCCATACAGCCGGTCAAAACCTCGGACAACTCCGCAACAAAATCCTCATTCTGGTTAAAATAAGAATCTAATTCAGCTTGTAATTCGGCATTATTGGATTTAACAAATCCATCCTTTCCGGACAACACATACTGTACTGCCTGGTCAACTAACTCTGTAAAGAACGGATGCGGAATCTTCACATTACTTCTTGTTTTATCCTCAACCAACTTGCCATCTGCATTGTAATAAAACAGCCGGTAATGCTTTATATCATGGTCTCCGTCATAGTACGCCTGCCCTTTCCTTGCAAACATCTTCTTTTCAGACGTTCTATCTTCGTCAATAAATCTTTGTATTTCTTCGATAGTCAACATATCCTTTTCACCTCCTGCTTTAATACAATGTTCTTTTCTTCTTGCGCCATCTTTCCACGCCGTATCTCAATGCAGCCATTGCATCGTCCTGATATGGAACCGGCTCATCCAGATATTCTCCTGTGCGCTCATCTCGTTTCCATTTCCATTGTTGAAGTTCTTTTATGGTATTCACACACGAAGGATCCACGTGAATCATTCTCTTTATCACCTTATCCTTACGAACAATGCCTTTCAGCCAGTCTATCTGTGCCGCTTGATACTTCTTCTCATTTGTTTTTTCTTTTTCTACTGCCTTTGCCCGGTACCCTGCATTCTTCCATGTTTTGATTCTGTCCGGCTCTGCCGAATCACACCACATTTCCCTATCTTCCGGAATATGCGCCTCTTTCGCAAGCGGTATAATCTCCGCTGTTTCCTTTTCAAATACATAAACCTCTTTCAGGATATAAATATCATCATCCTTTATCCCAAGAAGAAGAATTGCATTTGCATGGTTGAATCCAAAGTCTTGTCCAATTGCTACATCATCATAATCCTCCAGTGTTTGCGATAGTTCTTCTACTACCCAGTTATGAAGAATAAGACCGCCAATCTCGCCCCATTCTCCTAATCCGTAAATCTGATAACCATCCGGATCAACTTCTTTTCGTCTTTTCATTCGTGCCCTATACGCTTCATCAATAAAGCGATTCATAAGATACGTTGAATGATGCGTCATTACATTTTCATCCGGAATATCAAAAAAGACTTTCTTTATCCAATGGTTTCTATTCACTGGATTGAAAGTCAGCCTAATCTGGTAAAACTGCCCTTCGGGAAGTTCTCCACGTAATCGGTCATCTATAATTTCAAAGTCGGCTTGCGTCAATTCCGTCGCCTCTTCACACCAAACATCTGTCAGTTTCCCCTTTTGGAATGTGATGGATTTCAGTTTTTCACGCTGCTTATCATCATTCATTCCCCGGAAAATAATCTCATTTCCATTTGCCCTGCATGTCAATTTCAACGGTGATTTCGTTATCTGCCAGTACCGCTCAGCCTTATCACCTAACATTTTATATATAGCACCCGTCAATTCAGCAAATGTGGAATCTCGGTTTGTTATATCCGATTTGCGGATACACACAAGATTTCTCCCCTTATCCCTCATCAAACGAATAATATAATTCTGCGCAGTGTCAACGGATTTCCCCGAACCGGCAGAGCCTTTCATGACTATGTAGCGTTTCGTGCTTCTGTCAACTTCCTTGAAGCAGGGATTCATCTTAACATTTATGTTCAATTAAATTCACCGCCATTAACAAAGCATGCATTTGCTTTTAAGCAGATATCCCCATCTGTATCCTCGAACAAAACAGGCTCACGATTAGCAAAAACCTGGTATTCGTAGTTGTTATGAAGGATTGCTGATTGTTGCTCCACAAACGTATCATTTTGAAATTTTAACGGAAGACAAAGGATAACTTTCCGTGTCTTTTTCTCGTACACAACCACTGTAAACATTATTCATCTCCATAATCAATACTGATGTTCAGTTCCGTATCAACATCTGCTTCAATCTTATCTGTGTATATTCCATATGCCTTTCCAAGAAGTTCAGCAGCCTTGTTTGAATCCTTTATCATGGCAGGGATTTCAACAACTTTCGGAACTGTCTGCTTCACCGTCTGCTTTCTCATTGTTCCGTTTGCATCGGGAGCAAATAACGACTTTTCTTCCTGCAACGTAACAACAATGGATTCCATCTTTTCTCTTCGCATAACCGATGTAAGATACTTCATAACCTCATCTTGTTTGGCAATCAGTTCAGCTTCTTTCTCCGCCATCCGTTCTTCTATGTATTTCTTCAGTTCAGGTTTCTTCAAGTTTTCATTTCCAATTGAATACGCCGTCTTTTCCGAATAGCCACTTCTGATAGCTGCTTGCGTGGCATTTAAGTCAGTCAGGTATTCATCACAGAATCGCTTCTGTTTGGCTGTCATCTTAGCCATCACAATCACCACCTTCCAACAAAATAGCCATGCAGGTAGGAGAAAGTGGACCCTGCATGGCATGAGAAAAGGGCACTGACGTATAATCAATGC
>ERZ808275.494-NODE-494-length-15711-cov-5.082013_pt1 | contig 15711 bp, 15 predicted proteins | sample MGYA00520894_ERZ808275 | MGnify/ENA primary metagenome ERZ808275 (study PRJEB31516, sample SAMN03275598) | gut metagenome | biome: mammalia-associated habitat; material: feces | host: Papio cynocephalus | place: Kenya | collected 2012-08-03 ...
ATAACGAGCGTGGCAGTAGTTCGGGATTATCACTGAAACTAATGGATTATTCTGCATTTTTTTAGTATGTTTATGATTCTAACAAACAACATAAATCTTCTACTTGTAAGAATCTCATATTTTGTAGCATATAATTTAATATTTCTATCTACTGCAGATTCTACAGCTTTTTTAGAATCATTTCGGTATAAATCTGCAAATGTATAATAATACCAAAAAAGTTCCAATTGTTTCATGTAACTTGGAGACAACATTGTTGAAGTACTCAAAGATTTTTGATGAACCCTATAATTTACTGTTACAATATCCATAAAATGGAAATGCACACCTAACTTTAAGGCATTTACCCACTTCGGCATATCTTCTAAATTGGGAATACGTTCATCATGTCTTAGCTTTAGCTCATTCACTTTTTCCAAATTCACAAATGCAGTACTAGCTGGTATAAAATTACGAGCATGGATCATACGTTCCAATTGCTCTTCTATTGTCAAACCAAAAGCAGAATAATCGAAAAGCTTATTTATCCTCTCATTTTGCTCAATATCTGCTCCAAAAGTTTTAACCTTGCTAAAAACAAAGATTGCTTCAGGATGTAGCTCCACGTAATTCATGTTGTCTCTAATACAATTTGGAGCCAACATGTCATCACCTGCTATTCCTTTATAATATTTTGTCTCGCAAGCATCCCAAGCTCGATTGCAATTACCAGACACACCTGTATTGTGTTCTGGTACTATAATTTTTGTTTTAACAAAACGAGCTTTATTTTCCTCTATCCATTTCTTACAGACTTCAATAGTATTGTCTGTTGAACAATCATCTGATATTTGAAGATTTAAATTAGGATAGCTTTGTGCCTTAATGCTCTCCAAAGTTTCTATAACATATTTTGAAGAGTTGTAAGTAGTGACAGAAATTGTTACTACCGGAATATCTTTGTCTAACATACTTTGACTTTTTTATATAGGTATTGGAGCAATGGATCTGTAACTTTTCCTCTTATCTTATCATATATGACACAGAATAAAAAGAAACAAATCAACACCAATACAGATAATAGTAAATATTGACCATATGGTAATGATGAAAGTAATTTGTTGTCTAACGTCACCAAAATTCTATTAGCAGGGTTAAAACATTGCATGATGTACACTGCAAGAGTACTCTTCGCTATAGAGTTGACAAACTTGTTGTGAAATGTATAAAAAGTAAAAGGCATAAAAAGACATACCGTACTCAAAACAACGAGTGGATTGCAATACCCCCAACTTCGCCCTATACCAATTATATACAGACCACTGATACCTAAAACACACATCACATAGCCCAACATCCAACTATTTTTATTTATTTTTTGTAATTTAGGTAGATAAAGACATATACATCTTCCCATCATATACATCAGGACAAAATGAATAAAGGAATAACCTTGTTTGAATCCCATAGTCTCTACGTGTTGAATACATTCAAACCAGAATTCTACGCCACAAAATGTAAGAACCCACCACAAAATATCCTTTCTTTTTTTATCCACAAAAGCATTTAATACAGGAGAGAAGTACATTAATAGAGCATAATTTTGAATAAAATAGCCACTACGAGAGAAACATTCTGCCCATTTGAAAAGTTCTTTCAAGGAAAATGAGTCTATTCTTACACTATCTGCTATATAAAATGGGATAAAGATACCGAATAGCACAACATACAAGTTGACCAAGGATTTCCATTTAAGTTTTATACCAAAATAACCACTAAGTAAGAGAAAGCAATTAACACAACAGACTGAAAATCCACGTATCAAGATTTGCCCCCCCCCATTTGTCCATAAAGGTTATTCCAACTTACATTTTCAGGTATTCCTCCTACAAACCATCCATTCCAATGAATGACAAGGACCAAGAATGTTGCCAGTATTCTAAATAACTCTATGCTTGAATTTCTTTCTTGCTTCATAAATTACTTAAGCTTTAAAAGAATTTACTAACCTTACAACCTCCTTCACTTCATCCAATGTTATTGTTGGTCCTATTGGCAAACTTAATTCTTCATCCGCTAAACGTTCGGCTTTAGGCAAAGACAACTGAGGAATATTCCAAGTCTCTTTTGAATAACATTCCTGCTTATGTGGAGCGATGGGATAATGACATACCGTTCCAACTCCATGTCCCGCCAAGTAATCATGGAGTGCATCACGTAGCCCTCCGCTCACTATAATTGGAAAAAGGTGATAAGCGTTCTGCTCATCAGGCAACAAGTCAGGAAGCGACACCAACGGATTATTGATATGCTCATAATAGTAATGAGCTACCTTTTTACGATGTTCATTATCCTCCAACAAGTATTTCAATTTCACATCGAGCACAGCTGCTTGAATCTCATCCAAACGACTATTGCGGCCTGCGTACTTGAACACATACTTTCGCTGGCTTCCATAATTAGCAAGTGCACGAACCGCCTTTGCTAAATCTTCGTCATTGGTAGCCATGGCCCCACCATCGCCAAGAGCGCCAAGGTTCTTGCCTGGATAGAAAGAGAAACCTGCAGCATCACCAAGGCAACCTGTCATACGACCATCAGCAAATTTACAACCATGGCTCTGCGCACAATCCTCCACAAGCTTCAAATTGTACTTCTTGCAGAGTTCACCTATTCTTGCGGTATAAGCAATACGCCCATAGAGATGTACGATGGTAATAGCCTTGGTTTTTGAAGAAATATGAGATTCTATTAATTCATCATCTATCTCCAAAGTATTTGGCTTAGGCTCAACCAAGACTGGAACCAAATCGTTTTCCGTAATAGCAAGAATCGTGGCGATATAAGTATTTGCTGGTACTATAACCTCATCACCAGGCTTCATCACGCCCAATTCTATGTATGCACGAAATATCCAAATAAGCGCATCCAATCCATTGGCACAACCAACAACATGATTTACACCAATAAACTTTGCAAAATTCTGTTCAAATCTTGTATTTTCCTCACCTTGGAGGTACCAGCCTCCGTTTACAACTCGGCTCACCGCCTCATTTATCTCAGCTCCATGGAGAGCTGTTACGTCCTTTAAGGACAAAAAAGGTATATTTACCATCATATATTATATTAATAATCCTTATAAAAACTTTTCTTTCAAAAATCTTGCAGAAGGTTTCTCTATGCAATAGTGAAAAATATTAGCAATACAAAAACATACCAAAGCAGACAAAAAGATATTTAATAAATTAGATTGATATCCAATAATCATTGCAAAAGATTTTACCCCAGTCCATACAATCAAGAATTGGCTTAAGAAAATAGAAAAGGACAATGCACTTAAATATTTTATTAGCCCCATTTTGTGTAAACTTACAAAGGTGATAGAACTTAGTGAAAACAGTAGGGATACAAAGCAAGGCAGAGCAATCCAACTATACAACATGTAATCATGGGGAATATCTATCCTATAAGCAATCGATACCCCTCCAACTAAAACAAAAATTGTAATTATGCAAACACTTGGTTCTTTTAGAAATGAAATTAACCAATTACTTTTCTTTTCAATACTTAATTGTGCAATAAGTGAACCGATTATAAATTCCAAACAACGAAAGAATGGATTACTATAAATTGTATTTAATGCTAACTTATGAACAATAATAGGACTCCAAAGTAATATACCAACTAATAGCACAAGCATAAACATTTTTGACTTATTCGTCAAATTTTCAGAAATCAAATGCACAAATGGATAGACAGCATAACAAATCAAGATACATGATATAAACCAGCTACCTCCATTATGAGAATAAGGAAACAATGATGAAAAAACAGATTGGATTCCTAATGCTTCTATTGGGAACAAAAGGAGTTCCTGAAAAATAGCTCTTTCACCTTTTTCAATGATATCAATTACCACATGAAGCAAAGCATAAGTATAATACAAGGGTATTATCGAAATTAATCTTTTTATATAAAACTCTTTAATCACTCCCCACCTTGACATATTCTTCTGATTTGAAGTATAACTAATCACAAAGCCAGACAATAAGAAAAAACCAGTCATAGCTATTGCCCCCATATCAACAAATGCATTAAAAAATCCATAATCACATCTCAGAACATGGATATGGGAATGGAACAAAAACACCAATGCGGCCAATGCTATTCGAAGTAAATCCAGCCCTACTAAACGTTGTTGACTATTACCCCCCCAGAATACGTCTGTTCTCGGTTGCTACAGTTTATTTTGTTCATATTTTACATTTATATTCGTTCAACTTTCATTTTCTCTATCGTCGCCTCCAACTTTTTTAGAACATGGATAGAAGCCTTAATTTCTTTTACAGTCAAATCAGGCAAACCATCATGACCATGAGATGATTGATGAAGAGCAACCTTTTGATATATTGTCATTGCCTGCAAATTTTCAGATAATTTATCCACTGTTTCTTCTGTATTTTTAAACTTTTCCACCGCATTCTTTATATTAACCAATTGACGAGAAGCAGGAACATTATGCAATATATTATCTATACTTTTAAACAAGTCATCTAAACATTCTATTCCATTATCTGTCACATGAAAACTACGCAAGCTGCATTTTTGTGAAATTTCCTTCAATAGATAAGAAGTTTCTTCTTTTGCACCAGCCATTAATAGTAAAGTGTATTGGTGTAGCAAGATTTCAAAATACTGTCGAATTTCATTTCCTATATCGTGAGTTCTTATTGGCTCTTCTTTCAAAGCTTCTTCTATTGCATTTATCCTATTTGTTCCTTCCTTTGCATAAACAAGATGCTTGTAATTATATTCAAAAATTCCCTGCCTCAACCAACAAGAATTCAACTTCTGATTTTCTTTCAAAAAATGGTCACATAGGTTATAAAAGCTCGTATTATGAGTGAATAAAATAATTTGAAAATTCGAGAACTTTTTAATTAAATATTGATATAAGAACATACGATTTGCAGTATCCAAGCTGGTAACAATATCATCCAAAACCAATATTTTATGTATGTTTTGCTTCCATGATGGCGTCATTAACTCTATAGACTCCAATACTACCAATAATGATATAAGATGTAGTTTTGCTTCATTAAATAATGAAGATAAATCGTCATCACTTCGTAAGTTTTTATCCGTATCTTCTATCACTATACGATATGGCGCATTCTGCGAAGGATACAAAATAACATTCTCAAAAAAGGAATTCTTCAAGGTGTCATTAACCTCTTCCAAAACACATTCAAAGAAATCTCGGGTTAACTCTGTGTCTATATTATGATTTGCTAAATATAGAGACTTTAATGTTAAATCTAAATCTATAGTATTTCGCACCATTAAACATACTCCATCCAACATATAAACATAATAATTGGAAAAGTCAAAATCATCTATTGACTGCTCATTAATTTGAATTACTGGAGAGTTTGCTGATTTTCTATTTTTATAATCGATTAAAATCTGCCTTTGAGCATTCAATAGTCGTGCCCCTTGATAACTTGCAGGAATAATTTCCTTTTCAATTCGTTCCCTATGGAATATATATTTTATGGCTTCATAAACAGAACTCTTACCCGCTCCATTTTCGCCATAGCACAAAATATTTTTTGGATGTCCTTCTTGTGTTTCTCCACCAAAAGAGACAACATCTTCTCCAAAAGCCTTAAAATTGGCTAATGTTAGTTTTTTCATTGTTCTATACCTTTTACAAAGAAATCTTCCAATATAACAGAAATTCGCTTTATTCTTTCATCATAGAGATGATAAGTAAAGCCATCTTTATCGTCTTTAAGTAGATTTCTAACTTCTTCCAGTTTAGAATTTGAATAGGAATTGTAACGTTGTACTACAGGAGAGCTTCTCTGAGGCATATCTAAAACGATACTATTACCCAAACTATCAAACTCTTCTGATTTTCCCGAAATTCCCCAATCTAAAGGTAATTTTATCATATCAACTGATTTGATAATTTTATCAACTCTATAATTCTGTACAGCTGTCAATTCGGGATACTTTAGATAAAAAGCCAATAAAGTAAGTCCTTTTCTCAACCTACCAGGACTATTCCACATCCATTCATCTATATTTTTTACAAGATAGTCATCTATATTCTGACCAGAAGCAACCTTATAGATAATATTGTAGATCTCAAACTTGACCGACATTGTGGAACCCTTATAATAGCAATAACGCAATACTTTCTTCAAAAAGCATGCCAACTCTTCGTCAGAAGAAGCTTTATGAAAATACAAATATACTACAAAAGCATAAACAGGGTTTTGATTTGTATATGCATCTAATATTTGAATCCAAGCTGCTAAACGAGTATTCTCCGTACTCTTATTTTTATAGATTTCTATTGCATCCAATGTATTCTGTAAAGAATTTAAAACCAACTCATAATCGCCTTTCTTAAAAGGTGACTTTGGGTCTTTTTGAAAGAATTCGCGTAACCGTTTCTCTGCAACGATAATGCCTTCCTTACCTCTTATGATGTGATAATAATATCTAAATAAATCATCAATTTTCAATTCTAGTTCTTCACATCGAAAAGTTATTTTTTTCCATTGATCAATAAAATCATCACCTTTTCCTACAGTTAGTGACATTTGATAAAGACGCGCTTTAAATATATCAGCATCCTGTAAATCCATGCCCCTATTATTAATAGTCTCAAACACCATCAACGCATTGGAACGAGCGACATCCAAATCATCATCCTTCAGAACTATTGGTAGAAGATAAACTTTTCCGATAAAAAAATCTACAAATTTTTTCTGTGTATCATCTGATATTCTTTTAAAATAATCCTTTAAAAGTGCATAGATTGCAAAACCGTTACTCTCCACCTGATTTGGTGTGCTTTTAAATTCAGAACATTCATTCTTAGAAGAGTAAAAAACATATACCTTTTCATAATCTTCTTGCGTATTAAACAACATTGAGTTTATTTGGATTTGGTCTTTAACTTCAAATACATTAGAGCAAATAGTACTTACATAATCAACAGAGTCATCATCGTAAGACTCTACTTGAATCATTCTCTTCAAACGATTATTAAAAGGCATTAATATATGAAGAGCTTTCAGATAGAGCCATAATGTAATGAGACGCTGTTGTCCATCCACAACTTCTGGTTGGTCATCCTTTTCTCCCTCAGCCAAAACAATATTTCCCAAGAAATAGGAATCAACTTGACCTTCAAATGCATCCAAAACATCATCATATAATTGTTTACATTGCTCCATTGTCCAAGAGTAATGTCTTTGATACGAAGGTATTATATATCTATTATCGTTAGCAAATAACGATTTTAGATTTTTCTGTTCTGCAGATAAGTATAAAGCCATAACTTAAAAATATAACTTAATCATTGGGCATAGCCTTTAATAATTTAGCAGGACTTCCCACATAAATTTCATTATTAGGAATATCGTGTGTCAATAAACTAGAAGCACCTAACATGGCATAATCACCAATCGTAGAGTTGGCAAGGACAGTTGAGCCAACCGCAACATCTGAACAAAATCCAATATTTACGCAAGACACAACTATAGCGCCCATTGCAATATGAGAAAGAGCTCCAATACTAACATCATGTCCGATGTTAGTATTAGCTTTTATCATTGCACACTTTCCAATGTGTGTACGAGGAGCAATATAGGCATTATACATCACAAAAACACCAGGTTCCAATGTCACAGAAGAATCTACAAAGGCACTCCTATGAATAATAGTAGCCCATCTTTCATCAGGAATTTTTATCCCACTAAAGACCTCTGCAGTTTTAACATTGCGACCAATGAGATGAATCCCCCAAGCGAAATAATAACCTTCATCTAACAACTTAGGAATATCTTTTATCTTACCTAATACTGGGTAACCATCAACTTCTGTGTCGAAATCATTACAAAAGCCTTTCAGTTCCCACTCGTAATCGTTATACTTTCTACGATTATCATTTATACACGCTTCGATTACGCAGCCATGTCCACTGCCCCCAATAATCACAAGAGGCTTGTTCTTTACCTTATTCATAGTTCTCTAAATTTTACAAATTCCTCATAATTTCTAATATAGTCCTCTTTTTTATAAACATCAGAGGCCAAGACCATACACACAGCTCCAGAAGAGAAATCTTCCAATGTACGCCACATACCTGGTTTTACATAAAGTCCTTGGTATGGACGATTTAAAAAAAAAGTGCGTTTGCATCTTCCATCATCCAATGTCACAGAAAAAGAGCCTGAAGCTGCAACTATCAATTGAGATAAATTTCGATGTGCATGCGCACCTCGCTCCTCGCCCCCAGGAACATCATAAAGATAATAAACTCGCTTCACATCAAATGGAAGGGTATTGCCATTTTCCACAACGCAAAGATTTCCCTTTCTATCACTATGATGCTTGTCCAACTCTATCATAGTACAATCAAACACACTAAATTTCTCCATTTGCTTTCATTTTAGAAAATTCTTCATAATTACGAATGTAGTCATTTTTGTCATAATGGGTGGAAGCAAATTCTAATGCGAAAGAATTTGTCGAGAAATTTATCATCTCACGCCAAAGTCCCTTAGGAATATACAAACCATAATAAGAACGATTTAGTACAAATGTCCTACGCTCTTTACCGTCATCAACAACAACATCAAAGGAACCAGATATTGCAATAACCACTTCTGCCGTATTCCTATATGCATGGCCTCCACGTGCTTCACCTCCTGGCACGTCAAAAAGCCAATAAGTACGTTGTATCTCAAATGGTATTTGAGACAAATTTTCAACGAAAGAGAGATTGCCACGAGGATCATTAAATTTGGGCAACTCCAACATTTTAACATCATGAATTGACATATTACTTTTCCAAATAATTATATAATTTTATTCCATAAGGCAAAACCCTTTTGGGTAATTTGTATACTGTATTAATTCCTATAATTTTGGCATATTCTCTAATACCTCTCACCTTAAAAAAGCAAGCGCAAAAAACATAAAGAGACACACCAACAATACATTGAAGAAATAAAACTATAATATAATGTGCATTAATTAAAGAAAGCAATGTCATCGCTACCCATATAATACTGCAAAGCCCTACTGTTGGCAAAATATCTCTTATTTGGTCTTCTATCGCATACCCAAACAATTTTCGATTTGGAAAAGAATTTATCAATATTGATAAAGGTCCCACAATAAAAGCAAGGCTCAACATTAATGCCATTACACTAAACTGCACTGCTATTAGGACAACCGTAAAGCTCATGATTTTTTTTACTATTTCTATTTTTAAAGATAAATCCGTTCGTCCCCAACCAGCTATAGCTTGCAAGTTCATATTATGAAAAGGATATAATGCCATTTGGAAACATGCAATTTTTATATAGGGAACAATTGGTAACCATTGGTCACCATACATCAGTTTAACTTGTCCGTAAGCAGTACATGCAAATACAGTCATCATCGGAAAGACAATAAAAGAAGAGCATATTATCATCTTACGCATAGCATTGACCATATTTATCTTATCCCCTTGGAATTTAGAAAATGTTGGAAGCGTAACCCTTGCCAAAGCTCCTTCTACAGAACTCATCAATACATTTGGCTGGTTTTGTCCTTTATTGACATAAGCCAAATCCTCTTTGGAGTACATTTTTCCAATCAACAAACCATATATGTTTCTATAAATTGTATCAAGCAAATTAACAAATGTCATTTTCCAACCATAGCTAAACAATGGCTTTAGTGCAGAGAAACTAAACATTAGCTTAGGTCGCCATTTGACAACAAACCATCTCGCTATTGTATTTATTATAGAACCAATCACTTGGCTCCACACCAATGCCCATACTCCATACCCCAAATATGCCAATCCAATACCAATAATAGCAGAACTAATTGTAGTTATCAAACTCACTTTAAAACTTAAATTAAATTTTAAATTACGAGCTATTTCTGCATTTTGAATGGAATTTATACTATTTAATATAAGGGTAACAGATAATAGTCTAAGAATCGGTACTAGTATTGGAACTCCATAAAAATCTGCAATCCAATGTGCTGAGAAAAATAAGATTAGATATAAAGTTCCTGATACTGCAATACTACAATAAAATGCAGAATTGAATTCCAAATCTGTTATTTCCTTTTTTTGAATTAAAGCTAATCCAAAACCACTGTCAGCTAAAACGGATGCTATCCCAATAAACAATGATAAAAGAGCAACTGTTCCATAATCTGTAGGCGTTAACAATCGAGCCAACACCATTCCTATCATGAGCAATAAGATTTGGTTGCTAAAACGCTCAAACAAAGCCCAAATTGTTCCTTTTACAACTTTTTGTTTTAAATTTTGTTCCATCTTATACGTAAGCTAGATAATTTTAATATTATTGATTCGGCTTGAAAATGTTTAAGATAGTTAAATTATTTTAGGCTTCCGTACATTGTATAGGTAGTTTACCTAAAATTTTCAATACTTTTATACTCTTTATTCTCTACGATTCATTATTATTTAGCCATTCATAGCTAAATACTTCTTGCATAGCTTCTTTATTATCACTCCATGTTCCATCCCATTCTATTCTTGCCACATATTTTTGAGGTTTTAACTCATCGCATTTGACAACAAAAACAACATCCAAAACACCATCATGGTTGTTTGGTTGGATGCTTGTACGCCCAATAGTCAGCACCAATGGTGGAACAGGTGGAACACTTCCACCAACAGAATTTGGAGTTGGAGTTTGTAAGATAGACAACCATTCTACACTTATCTCATCATCCGTAGGAAGACTAATTTGTTCACTACCATTATCAAACAACAGAGTAAAAGGTTCATTTACTACCGTCTGAAAATTTTGCCTATCACGAGAATGCCTATACTCTATCCGTTGTATGATAACCTTCAAGTTATTAGCCTTTCCTCTACCTACGTTGGACAACAAAATTTTAGCATCGTACCTATTAATCTTTCCTGCTACCACCTTGTCATACAAACAGCAATTTTCTTTATCTATTTGTAGATTAGGCTTAAATCTACGAGCCACCCAATCTTCTTTAAATAGTGCGACGAAAACAGCCAACAAGGTTCCTATAACTTGAAGCACTCTTAATGCCCAATCCCAAAAGACATGATGACAACACGGAAGAAAAGGGGTTGGAGCCTCATCGGTAAATAAGCAATATGGAACACTCAGACCGGCAAAGACACCAACCAAAACTCCAAACGACAGAACAATATAGTTTTTCATAACCTACATGATTGTGTATGTATTAAAAGACGAAGCCTGCCCATCATATATCGTAACGACATTGCCACTTATATTGCCAGAAAAAAAAGTAGATGAACCATAATCGAAACCTGTGAAAGAATTACCATTCATATTGATAGACATGTATGAACTATTTCTAAAATCAAAGATTCCTGATAGAGAACCAGTCAACATACAGTTACGCTGATGATCTAATACTTGCAAATTGCCTATATCACCAGAACTTGTAAATAGACAAAAACGACCTCTACTAAAATCATACACAGAATGAATATTACTATTTTTCGCCCTGCCAATAATAAAAGCAAGGCATGCACGCTTATCTGAATCCATAAGTCTGTAATCCTCTAAAAAGGCAATTCGTCATCAGAATGAACATAATATAGCATATTGCTAAAAATTGAGATACCATTCTGTGGCAAAGAATCTACAAAGTCTTGCTTATTTATACTAAAGTTCTTCCAAAAATCATGAGAACCAATTTCATGAGAATCTATATATTGCTTCACTTCTTCAGGTTTCTTTTTACTCAATACAAAGATAAAATGCATAATAAATGTTGAAAGTAAATCAGCTCCTCTTCCTCTTAAATTATGCAATTCATGAAACATTGTTCTTATATTAGCAACAAATTCATTCCCAGGCATCAAGATACATGCTTGAGAACTAAATACTGCAAAATCGGAAGAGTTTAAAGAACAATCTATAGAATCATCCAATGGCACAAATAGTTTCCTTACAGACATCATATTGGTATATCTTCTAGAATAACTGACATCCAGTCTTAACCATTTGCTATTTTCATCAGTCTTTCGGCGTTTCCAACAAATACTTAACTTTCGTTTTCCCTTATCGCCGTTTATTTTTATTATGTCATACTCTGAATAAAATAAGTCATTTACATACTCTGTGGTATATTGCTTAGGGAAAGTACAATTGAACTCGCCTTTCGGGAAAGAATCAACGCATGTCTCTACTATTTTCATTGCAGTAAATTGCTCATCTCTAACTTCTTTCATTATTTCTGTTGCAGCTCGATAAGCTTCATTTTCGACACTCCACACTTCATCAGGAAAGTCTGTCAAGCTTACCAATTTGCGTCCTTTTTCGTTCTCCAAAGTTAAGAACGGAAGAGATTGAACACATTTGTTAAAAATTTGCTGGGAAACAATATTGCCATTGTTATATCTATCCATGTTCACCATTCTCTCCAATAAATGGCAAATTTCATTAGTGGTCCATGAAGAAGAATAATGTATTGTGAATTCAGCGATTTGCAACTCTATAATTTTTAAATAAGCTGTGTATATCACTTTTAGGAGCCTATCATATTGTTCTCCTCTTTCTATAGAAGTACGAGCCACATTTGTATAAGGAGAATTTTCTCCTTTACAATTTACTATAGCTACATAGTTGTTACAAGAAAATCCTGGTGTTCTAAAAGTTACTCTTATTCCCTCAATACAAACTCCCAAAGGGTTAATCGCTGGAAGTTCTATATCATGTATATCACATAAATTCCAAATACCAGACAACTCATCTCGCTTGAGTAATATTGTCACTTCAAAACCTAATTCCGTATAAGTTTTTGTAGTATAGATTGTACCATCTAAGGCAAGTCCTTGTTCTGATAGAAGTTGCTTCAATGCATCATCTGCTGTATCATACCCGACCTTTTCATCAATATCCTTATTACAATAACGTACCTCAACAGCAGGAAGCATTATCCACTGATGAATTATTTCTCTAAATTTATCAATCTTTATATCTGGGCGTAACTTTAACACAAAAGTAGAACCATGCTCCTGTTCAAGAATTTTCGATGATTCTTTGAGTTCTCGCATTATAAAATTACCATGCAGGTCTCTTATTTGTAGAAGTCTTGTTTTCTCTCTTTCTTCTTTGGTATATATTTCTATATCGTCACAGACCATAAAGCAAGTTAGTAGACCGATACCAAAATGACTTATAGAATGGAACTTCGGATGTTCATCTATGAAACTTTGCTCTTGATATCGAGAAGACCCAACTTTGAGCAAATGATTAAAGATTGTTTCTCGACTCATACCCGTTCCATTGTCTTGCACGATAATCTCATTACTATCAGAATCCAAAGAAACCTTGACCAATGGCTTATAGGAAGTTGTTGATTTAAGAGTAGTTTCAAATAAGCGACAAGCATCTATACCATTCTGAACAAGCTCTCTAAGAACAACTGTTGTATCATTGTACAAGGTATGACCCATCAACAGCTTAAGAATTTTCTCCTTGTCTATCTCAAAGCATAGTTTCTGTGTTTCAAAACCCTTTCCACGGATTTTATCTCTATTTATTCCTATCCATGGATAATCATAATTTCTCTTGAATCGTCCCTTAGACTTCTCTATAATTTGATGATTTTTCTTGAGTTCCTTTTCAGCATAGTTTAGATAGGAATCAAAAGAAAAATATGCCTCAGGGTCTGTAAATGAGGCTTGAATTTCAAAGCGACAAGGCTTTCGTGACTTATCCAAGTTTCCTTCATTATCTGTTTCAGGACACACATCAAGTTTTGTTACAGAACCTTGTTTTGCCCATTCTTGTTGACTAATAGGATCTTTTACATCTATAATATGAAACTCTGTCGATGGTGTTCGCTCTGACGTTACATGAAGCAAATCCGCAGTACGAAGTAGTATTGAGACATATAAGAGATTGGCAGTCTCATCATCAGATGCACCAAAAGCCTTATCAACATCTAAAGCTCTCAAATCCAAATCATCTTCTTGATGGGAAGCACAAATGATTGCCAAAGACTCTTTCATCTCATCACTAAATCCCAAAAACATAGAATTAAGTTCTATATCAAAGCCATTACAAATAGAATCACCAGCATTAGTAATCCATGACTCTACTCTTTTACCATGATTGTGTCTAACATATTCTTGGTAAAGAAATCTATCCTTTTTTTCCAAAGGAAGTTTTGCCAATTTTACACTAACCATCTTGTTTTTGTACATTTCTTGACAAAAGTTTAGATATTCAGGATCTGTGTTACGTTGGTCAAACTCTTCTTTTCTGACAAACATCCCCATATCATGAAAATATACAGCCAAAGTTGTCAGCAACCAATCAGCACCAGTCATGACATTTTTTGTGTCCTCTGGCACTATTTTTTCCAAAGACTTTAATATGCCATCAACATGAGTAATGTCATGTTTAGTATATTCATCAAAAATACCATTAGACCCAATTTTACTTAAAATGACATTCAATTTATCCTTAATGAGAGACAAATTGACATTACGGAACGCAGGTAATTTAATGGCTTCTAAAGCTTTATGCTCTGCAAAAGAATCTGTATTCATAATGTTATTTTTCAATATCTTTAGTATCAATACTTGACTTAAAAGGAGGCATTATAGAAATAAAACTGATATCATCAGTAAAATGCTCTAATAACATTTCTGAAAATCGACCATGATAAACAGAATATTCTTGTTTTGTCATCATAACACCTTTTCTTCCTAATAATCCAAAATTCAAAAAGCTCCCTAACACACTTGGAGTAAACCATGCCTTGTTATTCCACTTTGTATCGGACAAAGTAAAATCGCCATCTGTATCATACTCCCAGCCTTCAATTATCTTTTCATCTATTTTTTTCTTAAGATTGGATAGAATCGTCTCTGGCTGAGAATTTAGTGTTAAACATACTGCCATTACTATTATACTTTATAAGTTGTGAACTAAATCATCATATACTAATATCGTAAGTATTCGGTGAACGCCGTATTGCGCATTTCAAAACAAAGCAGTAATTTTGCACGGCGGCATCGTCTTTGCTAACTTTGAAATACGAATACGAGGTTTAGTCCTCCATCGGCTCATGCCAATGGAGGTTATACCTTATATTTGACCAAATTTTAATTTCATTTTTATTGTTCCTCATCTTCCCAGAACTCAGGAAGAAGGGTATAAAGTTTATCCTTTGGCGTTGTCTTTATGTTCTTCAACACATGACAGAGCCAACGCTCGGAATTTTTATCCAACACCTTGCAAGCTACAAACAACGAGTACATCATAGCAGCACGCTTGCAAGCGTCCAAGTCTCGGCAGAACAAGTACGACTTCTTGCCCATCACCATGTCACGAATCAGTCTCTCCGTATCTGTGTTGTCTATCGGCACCTCGGGGATGTCCAAGTAATGGGTAAGCTCGGCATACAGTCTGCCGGGAGGATTAGTGTCACACCATTGGGATAGCTTAATTTAAGATAAGGATTGCGATGGCTGCAAGCATTCACTGGCTCTCGCATCTCCTTCGCCTCGTTGTCGCCGATTACTACCTCGGCGAACTTTGGCTTACTGTTCGTTCTTTTACCTTGTACCATAATTTGAATAATTTTAAATCACGGTGCAAAGGTAAGCAACTTTTTTCAAGCGTACAATACGGCGTTCACCGAATACTTACA
>ERZ808275.495-NODE-495-length-15634-cov-3.919956_pt1 | contig 15634 bp, 25 predicted proteins | sample MGYA00520894_ERZ808275 | MGnify/ENA primary metagenome ERZ808275 (study PRJEB31516, sample SAMN03275598) | gut metagenome | biome: mammalia-associated habitat; material: feces | host: Papio cynocephalus | place: Kenya | collected 2012-08-03 ...
GTGTTTCACGTGAAACATACCAAATACAGGTAGCTGCGCCTATGAGCAGCGGAGAACGGTTATGCGTAGAACGATGAAAAACTTTGCCAAGGTAGTTGTGGAAAAAGAGCGCGCCGCGTGGCGCAGTCTGAAATACGTTGAGGAAAAGTACGGCAAGGATAGCGTAGAACGTCAAAAAGCTTTGTCTGAGTGGGTGGCTATGGACTCCATTAGAATGATGTTCGAAAGTCAGGACGTATTTGACAACGCTTACGAAACATGGTGCAAGAAGTAAACCCGCTGATGAGTCTTTGAAAATTAAGACGAAACACGCAAGCAATAACGCGCTTGCGTGTCCGGGTGTTTCACGTGAAACATACCAAATACAGGTAGCTGCGCCTATGAGCAGCGGAGACGGTATATGATATACGAAAAGTATCAAGTGGCACGGATTTACGGTGAAATGGAAAGACGCATTTCTATGATGCTTATGCAACATGAGATTGAAACCGAAACGGAGTTAAAAGATACAATATGTTTAATGAGACAAGGCATTTACGTCGCTTTAATGGCAACCGCGTTTAACTGGGACGAGGTGGCCGCTTGGTGTCAGGAACTTGAACGTTAAAACCCGCTGATGAGTCTTTGAGAATTAAGACGAAACACGCAAGCAATAACGCGCTTGCGTGTCCGGGTGTTTCACATGAAACATATCAAATACAGGTAGCTGCACCTGTAAGCAGCGGAGAATCATTATGAAACTGAACAGAAACACCAAAAAGGCGCAGGGTTTTGTGCACGAATACGAGTGTTCAAACATGGTTGGCTTGAATGAGTGTTATAACTCTTATTCTTATGCCAAAGCCGTTGCTGAAGTACGCTGCCGCGGAAAAATGGTCGATATGGACGGCTACGGGTTCAAGATTTTATCGTTTAATTGTATGACGTTCACGTGTGGTTGGTTGTCCGAGGATAAAGAAACAGGCGTTATCATGCTGAACGTAGAAACCGCTTACAATTCTTATCAGATGGAATATTAACTCAACTTATATCCATTAGCTGAGCTTATACCGAACCCATGTTCGATATAAGCCGCGCTAATGGGTAACACACAAACCATTCAATTCTCATACTTTACAAAACACCGGATATATGATATCCTTTAGACAATGAATGACGGAGGAAACAGCATATGACAATTCATAGATGGGCAATTCAGCACGCAATAATCGACTACACACCTGGAAGCGAGGCCGAGGAAGACTTTGCGAGGCGCTGGATTTTCGAACACCGTGACTTGCTGCATAACGTACAGGTGAACGGCAGCACGTTCACTTTCAAAGCAATCAATTCTGTAATTGGAGATTTTGAACGCGACCTCGATATGTTCAAAGAGGAAGATTTACACTTACAAGAAATGGAGGCGTATTTCAATGAGCATTGAGCCTATCACTCTTACCGTCAATCCATGGGTATTTATAGCACTCTGTATCCTTTTAGCCGCACAGCTGGTAGTCTGGTTCCTATGCGTACTCGATTACATGGAAAAGCCGAAACGGAAAAAGCGCCACTGAGCGCTTTCCGTCACACCGAATTCACCGCCCGGTGTCTGATGATGGCAGGTGTCCACACAGATTATATTTATTAAGGTGAGAAAGGCCAAAAATTATGGCAAAGATGATTACCCGCACATTTCGTACTCAGGAGGTCACCGTTATGACAATGGATGTGATCACCAACGCAACCGATCCCAAGACCCTGACGCTGCCTCACGTTCTGCCTGACAACGACAAAATTCTCAAGGCGGCTAAGAAGAAGCTGGACACTGACACCCTGAAAGTGGTTTATGTCATCGGTTCTGAGGTCAAGGAGGAATTGCGTGGCGTGGACGAGGAGCAGTTTCTCGCTATTTCCGTGCCCGTGACCCGCTGAGAAAGGAGGCAATGAACTATGGCTGAGAAGAAGCTGGAAATTACCGTTTTCGCTAAGAACCGGAACACCAAGGATGGCAAGAAGTTTACTACCTATTTTGCAACCATGCCTGGGCGCGAAAAACCCACTAAGGTCAAGTTCCGTCAGGTGTGTGGTGCCCCCGAGTGCCCCGCAAATATCATTTTGCACAAGGGCGGCTGTAACATGAGCAAGGAGAGCTATACGGATGATGTGACCGGAGAGGTCAAGTATTCCGATGTTCTTTGGGTCAGCGCTTTTGAGAATGGTGCGCCCTATGAGGACAAGTCCATGGACGAGTGGTTCTAATACAAACAAGAGCGCCCCTGAAATATGGGGCGCTCACTTCTAAGGAGGGCGTATGAGAATAGCGATAGCCATTATCATATCTGCACTCACGTTCTGCGCTGGACTGTTCTTAGCCTTTGACGTGCTGGACGTATTTGCAGGGAAAGAACCTTATTTGAAATGGGCAGGACGTATCTGCTGCGGTGTGTCGCTGTGGCTGTGGATAGTTCTGTTATAAGGAGGTGCCAACATGGCAAGACGCATGACCCCTAATCAAAAAGCATGGCAGCGTGAAATGCTGCGTATCGAAAACATGGCACGTTCTATCGGTATCGAGGACGTGACCAGCATTAAACCCAAGACCCCCGACAAAATTACCAAGAAACATATCGCTCAAGCCGAAGCCATTACGATGGATTATGTTCGGCAAAAGGCAGAGCTTGAGAGCGCGGGAATAAAGACAACAAAGAGAGCGAAGCAGAAAAAGGTTAAAAAGGTAGGCGGCACAAAGAAACCTGATTATGTCCACAAGCCGCGCCGACCTCTGACCGAGGAAGAAAAGCAGCAGAGGGCTGAAAACCTGAGACGCGGTAGGCAGAACCTGACGCATGAACAGCTGAGTGAGAGTGCCAAGAAAGGTGCCGGTAAATGTAAAGATTCAGGCAAGAAAGCAGCACAGACCCGCAAAGAAAAAATTGAGCAGATTAAAAATTTACCACGCGTGTCTGACATAGCAGTGGACAATTTCTTCTCAGAAATTTCTGACCGATTGATGGCACCGCAACCCTCAGATGATGTAAGCGCAGTACAATATTACTATGACGCTATGACTTTGTTGTTGCATGACATAGGTAGAAATCGTTTTGCCACAATGCTTATGTTGGCAGACCAAGATGGTGCTGGAATATATCTGCATTTGCCACCGTCAAAGGTAGATAAAGAATGGGTCATGGGTGCAATTACAGCGTTCTACGGTGTAGTGTCTAAGCATAACCTCGGTTATGGCAAACGCGTCCGCGATATTTGGGAAGAAATGGACGAAAGGAATGACAGCTATGAATTTGAGGAAGATGAGGGTAGCTAATTTCTTTGAAACACTGTACACTTTAATATCACAGGAAGAAACAGCAATAGGTGGTGAGGAAGCAATGCGAAAACCTTTGTATCTGGTGGGGGACTTTGAGACAACCGTTTACAAAGGTCAAGACCACACCGAAGTGTGGGCAAGCGCTGTCGTTCCTCTGTTCTCTGAAGGTGTGCATATACATCATAGCATAGAAGAAACCTTTGACTACCTGGCAGGCATTCACAAGAACGTAGTTATATATTACCACAACCTCAAGTTTGATGGCTCGTTCTGGATTGATTATTTGCTTGTGCAAAAGAAATTCAAGCAAGCTTATCTGAGAATAGGTAAAGAGGAAAACGATGTGGAGTGGTTGCCTAAGGCCAAGATGAAGAACAATTCATTCAAGTATTCCATTTCTGCAATGGGTCAGTGGTACACCATCACCATCAAGGTGAACAACCACTTCATTGAGATACGCGACAGCTTGAAGCTACTACCGTTCAGCGTTAAGCGTATCGGTAAGGCATTCAAGACCAAGCACCAGAAGCTTGACATGGAGTACACTGGGTATAGGTACGCTGGCTGTGAAATCACAGATGAAGAACAGAAGTATATAGCAAATGACGTGCTGGTGGTTAAAGAAGCACTGGAAATCATGTTCAAAGAGGGTCACGACAAGTTAACCATCGGAGCTTGCTGTTTGCAGGAATTCAAAGACGGCTACAAGAAAGCTATGGAAATGGGTTTTGACACGAGTAGCTATGATGAGAAGTTGCCTGACCTGTACGCAGAGGATATGAAGCTGGCATACGGTAGCAAGGTGGAGGGCATAGAAACTGTCGGTGACTATATTCGAGCCTCATATCGTGGCGGGTGGTGCTATTTAGTTAAGGGTAAGGAACAAAAAGAGTTCCACAACGGTACCACTGCTGATGTGAATAGTCTGTATCCATCCATGATGAGCAGCGAAAGCGGCAATTATTACCCTGTGGGTAGGCCGTGGTTCTGGAAAGGTAATTTCTGTGATGAACCATTTATGAGAGTGCCTGAGATAACGGAGGGCCAGTACTGGTTCGTAAGACTACGCACAAGGTTTTACATCAAGCCCGGTATGCTTCCTACTATCCAGCTGAAACATAACTGTTTGTACAAGGCAAACGAGTTCCTTACAACTTCTGATGTGCTTAACCCTGATGATGGTAACTACTATCCTCAATACATAGACCTTGAGGGTAACGTACAGGAAGCCATAGTTGAAATGACTATGACACAGACAGACTATCAACTGATGATTGAGCACTATAATTTGAAAGATACAGAGATACTTGATGGCGCTGTGTTCAAAGCTGAGAAAGGGTTGTTCGATGGCTACATGGCTAAGTACAAGAAGATAAAGCAGGAGAGTAAGGGCGCTATGCGTGAGCTTGCCAAGCTGTTTCTTAACAATCTGTATGGTAAGATGGCGAGCAGCACCGATAGCAGTTTCAAGCTGGCGTATGTGAAAGATGATGGCGTTGTAGGTTTCATGCCTGTTATCGAGGCGAAGAAGAAGCCCGGATATATTCCTATCGGTTCAGCTATTACAAGTTACGCCCGGAACTTTACTATTCGCGCAGCTCAGAAGAACTATCATGGTTTGGATAAGCCCGGTTTCATATATGCCGACACAGATAGTATTCATTGCGACTTACCGCCAGAGGAAATTGTGGGTATCAAAGTTCATCCGACAGACTTCTGCTGCTGGAAACTGGAAAGCTGCTGGGACGTTGGCACATTTACCCGTCAGAAAACATATATCGAGCACGTTGTCAAAGAGGACTTAGAGGACTGCGAACCTTACTACAACGTAAAGTGTGCCGGTATGCCCCAGAGATGTAAAGACCTGTTTGTGATGAGCCTTACAGGTGAGGCCAAAGGTGAGCTTACTGAGGAAGAAAGAAAGTTTGTTGAGCAGAAACGAACACTGGATGATTTCCATCAAGGTTTGGTGGTGCCAAGTAAGCTGCTACCTAAACGAATTAAAGGCGGTATCCTGCTGGTGGATACCAGTTATGAAATGAGGTGAGTATTTGTACAAGATATATGACCCTGAGGAAGTTCTTGCAGCAGTAGGTTTTGCTCATCCCATCAAAGGTTATCCTGACTATGACTACAAGAAAGGTTTTAACGATGGGCTGAACTGGTTTCAGTTGCAGCTTGCAAAATACTCACGGGAGGTGAAAGTAAATGTCACAAAAGAGGTCAAAGAGAAATAGTGAACCTACGTTCATAGAGGGCTATTACAAAAAAGGTATCTGCCCGTATTCGGATAGCTGTTTCACTTGCCCTGAGCCTGATTGTATGGTGAACCCTAACTACGCGAGAAGAATAAACAAGCTGCCTTATGACATTGAAAGAGGCCAAGCAGCAAAAGGTAAAAAATTGGAGGAAATGTGATGGACGTAATCAAAAAATTTTTGAAAGAGCGTAAACGTATGTGTAACAGTTTTGAGGGTTGCGAGGAGTGCCCAGCTGATAACGATAAGGATGGGTATGGGGGTTGTGTTTTTTCAATCATGAGTGAGTATCCAATAGAAAAGCAGATTGAAATTGTAGAGAAGTGGTCAAAGGAACATCCGCAGAAAACTCGTCAAACTAACTTTCTTGAACGGTGGCCTAATGCACGTCTTGACAGCCACGGAGTGTTGGTTATTCAGCCTTGTGATTTGGGTTACGATGATTACACAGATTGTGCAAGTACAGATTGTTATAGGTGCCGTGAACAGTTCTGGAACGAACCAGTAAAATAAAGGAGAGGTGAGTAACCTCACCTCTCCCAATTCATCCAATATCCACAACAGACGGCGCTTACAAGCGGGCTGCGAACCCGACCCTGCCCCGGAGGATTTTACCCCTTGCAACCCGGGTCAGCGGATAAGACGAACGCCTGAGGATATTAGCGGATGACATTTAATAGCTGAGTGCCTTGAGAACAATCTCTTTACACTCAATGTCTTTGAAACGGAAACACCCGCGCTCGAAGTAGTAGCGCATAGTAGACAGGAACAAGTCGCTCCGTTTCAGCATGACGTAGTTCACATCGTGGTCATTTGCAGATACCGTGATACGGATAGGAAAGCTATCATCAACTCTCTTATCACAGTACACCACACCCTCATCCAGATACTCACGGATAGCAAACTGCTTGCTGCCGCTTCTAAGGGTAGCCAAGTAATTACTTCTACCCTTAGGTGTCTCAATAAACGCAGAGCTATCATTGAGGTACACACACTCAGCAGAATAAGCAACGTAATCATTCTTTGCAAAGGCACGGTTGAAGCCACTTTCTTTCTGTGCCACGCTTGCAGCTTCCACGTAACCCTGTTCCAGCACGAACCCATCACCTTTAAGGAAGTTGGTGTCCGCTTTTAATCTCCCGGTAATCCCCATCTCCACATAGTACGGGTTGATAAGGCTTACAGGGTTCGCGCACATATACACAGGAAGATAACGCACTTGTTTATTCTGACCACGCGCAAGGGAGGTGTGAATAGAAATCAACTTCTTGAGTTCGTCAGGCGCATACTTATTTGTTTCGCTCTGGAACTCATCAAAGAACATTGCAGTTGTATCACTGAACAGGTGGGACAGTTTCTTGATACTGTCTGCGTCATTGATTGCAATGGCATAGCCACAAGAAACGTCATTCAGAAACAGCTCTTTGTACTTTCCCTTTTGTCTGGTTTTCTCTGTCATTTCATCGTCAGGGAAGAACAGACCGCCAATGTCTTTGAAGAACTTGTCAGCCACCTCATCAAGTTCGTAATTGAACCGATACAGGAGGCAGAACTTAGCACCTGTTTTCTTGAAGCGGTTTACCAACAATCTACCAAAATAAGTAGTCTTACCACCTGTTCGGTTTGTTGTAGTCATGTAAATTTCAGGGCGCTTGCCGTTAATGTCAAGCATGGAAAGCAGTTTTGTTCCATCGTAATACTGGCCCATTGAGTTCACCTCACTAAAATTTCTTTCCTTTATTGTAACATAAAACTTGACTTTTGTCAAGCAATATGGTACAATCTAATTGTAAAAGTTAGGGGAAAGGAGGTAACGGCAAATGGAAGTTTGGAGCAATCTCATTTCTCAGCTGGGGTTCCCCCTTGCGGCGTGTATCGCCCTCGGTTTTTTCGTCTACAAGATGTGGCAGCGTCAGTCCGAAGAGGCTGACAAGATGACCAAGCAGTTCACCGAAACTGTTGAGCGTCTCACTGAAAGTCACCACGAAGAAATGAAGGGAATTCAGCAGGCCCTGACTGACAACACCATCGTGATGAACAAGCTCATCGCAAAACTGGACGGGACAACGGAGGTGTAAGTAAATGGCCAGCGGCTTCATCTATGGCAATAGATACCTGTCTGTTTCTGAGCAGCAGAACAACGCCGACCTTATCTATGAATGGATGCGTGGCATACAGGCAGCAACATTCTCTGTCAACGCTGCGTGTGCTATCATAGCTAACTTCGAGTATGAGTCCACAATCAATCCCGGTATCGTGGAGAGCCTTGCTACGGACCCCGAAGCTTTTAAAGAAGAGCACGGTTACTACCCCGGTTGTGGTTTAGCGGGATGGACACCCTACACGAAGTTGACCGGCTGGTTGAACGACAACGGCATATCCGCCGACTTCAATAGTGGCTGGCAGGACAAGGGCGCTTTACAGCTTGAGTTCATTCTGTGGCAATTACAGAACGAGCCGACAGCAGTCTGGTTCAGGAACCCAAGCGTAACACCGCAGAACCCGCCTATGTCGTTCGCTGAATTCTGTAACTCAGATTTAGACCCGGCAACTCTTGCCAAGTATTGGTGCTGGTATTACGAACACCCCGCAGACCCCAACGGACAAGCGCCGCTGAGAGCAGCAGCAGCCAACAAGTGGTATACTTATTTCACGGGCGAAGAACCGCCCGGCCCCGGCCCTGAACCGCCTACGCCAACCGAGAAGCGTAAGGGCTTACCTGTATGGATGATGTGCGGTAATAAGCGTAGGCGTATCATGCGCCGTATATATTAAAGGAGTGTAACATTATGGCAAAGCTAAATCGTGAGCAGTTTCTTGAAGCTATCAAGGCGCGTATCGGTGATGACACCTCTGACATTGCTATGCAGTTCGTAGAGGATATGACTGATACCTTTGATGGCTTTGCGACTGACAGTAACTCTCAGCGTATCACTGAACTTGAGCAGCAGCTCAGCGAAGCCAACACCGCCAAGGACGAATTGGATAAGAGTTGGAGACAGCGCTACCGTGACCGTTTCTTCTCCGGTGTGGACGAGGAAAAGCTGCCGCCCGAAGTGAAAGACCCCCAGCCTGTCGAACCTGACAGAGCTACCACTATTCAGGTGAACGACCTGTTCACCGAAAACTAAGAAAGGAGACATATAGATATGCCTACTAAGCCCAAGATTAAAACCCTGACCAACAGTTCCATTGATGTGCTGAACGCTATCCGCAACAGTGCTACTGTGAACTATCAGAACTATGTGCCCATCGCCACCAGCGACCCCGACAACATTCGTGAGATTGGTGCTATCATTATGGATATGCCCCAGCTTCAGAATGAGTTTCTGTCTGCGCTGGTGAACCGTATCGGTCGTGTCATTCTGACCAGCAAGATGTACTCCAACCCCTGGGAGATGTTCAAGAAGGGTATGCTGGAGTATGGTGAGACTATCGAAGAAATCTTCGTGAACATTGCCAAGCCTTTCCAGTATGACCCCGATGTTGCTGAGACGGAGGTCTATAAGCGTGAAATCCCGGACGTGCGTTCCGCTTTCCACGTCATGAACTACCAGAAGTTCTACAAGGCCACCATTCAGCAGGAGCAGCTGCGTCAGGCTTTCCTGTCCGCTGATGGTATCTCTCAGCTGATTGCCGGTATCGTTGACCAGATGTACACCGCAGCTAACTATGATGAGTTCATCACCATGAAGTATCTGCTGGCGAAGAAAATTCTGGCTGGTCAGTTCCATCCCGTCACCGTGGACGCTCTCACCGCTGCGAACTCCAACGCTGTGACCACCACCATTAAGGAGACTTCCAACATGATGGTGTTCCCCAGCACCGAGTACAACCCCGCAGGCGTGTTCCAGCACACGGATTACAATGACCAGTTCCTTATCATGTCCGCTAAGGCTAAGGCCGTCATTGACGTGAACACTCTGGCTGCTGCGTTCAACATGGACAAGGCTGATTTCATGGGTCACGTTGTCACCATTGACAGCTTCGGCGCTCTGGACATTGCCCGTCTGAACGTGCTGTTCGCGGATGACCCCACCTACACCGAGATTGGGTCTGCCGAGCTGGAAGCTCTGGCTGCTATCCCCGCCGTGTCTGTGGGTCGTGACTGGTTCATGGTGTATGATAACCTGATGCAGTTCACTGAGAACTACAACGGTCAGGGCCTGTACTGGAACTATTTTTACCATGTGTGGAAAATCTTTTCCAGCTCTCCCTTCGAAAACGCCGTGGTGTATGTGCCTCAGACTCCCAGCGTGACTTCTGTTACCGTGTCCCCTGACGCTGTTGCCGCCAAGGCTGGTCAGAGTGTGAGCCTGTCTGCTGACGTTGTGACTGTCGGCTTCGCCTCTCAGGAGGTCAACTGGACTGTTGCCACCGGCTCTTATGCTTCCACTGTCACTGTGGACAAGGCGGGTAACGTCAAGATTGGCGCGACCGCGGCTGCTGGTAAGTGTACCATCAAGTGTACTTCCGTGTTTGACAGCACGAAGTTTGATGAGTGCGAAATCACCATCACCGCTGCCTAAGGAACTCCCTATGAGGGGAGGGAGAAATCTCTCCCCTCTATCTTGAAGAAAGGAGGAATAGAATATGTATGTTGAACCTAACAGCACTGTATATCTGATGAAGAACGTCCCGCTTGACCCGACTTATCAGCATACGGTGCTTTTCAGTTCTAAGGAACAGCAGGCCAATACGTTTCTGGGTTATACGACTGGTGACTTGACGTTTGTCAATCAGAGTTACCAGAGGCACGGTAGAGGATATATCAAGATTGCTACTAATGTTGGCAATGTTCTGAACTGCAACTACATGATGTTCCGGAACTACAACAGTGATACCATGACGTATGATAGATGGTTCTATGCGTTCGTCACGGATGTGGAATATGTCAATGAGGCTACTACGCTTATTCGGTATGAGATTGATATCATGCAGACGTGGTTGTTTGATTATAGTCTTGACCCGGTGTTTGTGGAGAGAGAGCATAGCAGTACAGATGTGGCGGGAGATAATCTGCTGGAAGATAATCTCGAACATGGCGAGTACATCTTTAGAGATTATCAACGTGTCGGTGTGTTTGGGCAGGGCGCTGAGAATGACCTGAAAGTTCTAATGTATGTCAGTGCAGAAGAAAGCGGTGGTGAGGCTGTTCCGGTCAGTGGTGGCAACTACGGCGGCATTTACTGCGGTGCAAAACGTTTAACGTTCTCTACTGCACAGGAAGTAAACGCATGGATTGAAGCTAACCCTACTTGTGTTCCTGACGCTATCGTTGGTATGGTGATGTGCCCTGACCGTCTTATTCCGGCGGCTGGTGGGGCAAGCGGGAAGTTCAACCCTGACGCTATATTCACTCAGATTTCACCATTGAAGAACTACTCTGACATTGACGGATATGTTCCCAAGAATAAAAAGCTGTTCACATACCCTTACAATTTCCTGTATGTGTCTAACAACACCGGTGCGGGTAAAGAGCTGGCATATGAATATTTTAGTGAGCCTAATACCTGTAATATGTATGTTATTGGTAACGGTTCTCTGGGCGGTGATGCTTTGCTGGTTCCGAGCAAGTACAAAGGAACTTCACTCGGCGGCTCTGATGAAAAGCAGCTGAACTACAACGAAGCAATTTCCCTCGGCGGGTTCCCTATGTGTGTATACAACATTGACGCTTTCAAAGCGTGGTGGGCGCAGAACCAAGGGCAGGAAACCGCCGGTTGGGGAAGCTCTGTAATCTCTGCTATTACCAGTATGTTTGGTGCTGCCGCTGGTGGTGACGCTGGTCGCGCCGCGTTAGGTGTTATCGGTGGTGTCGGTAGTCTCGCAAGTGCGGCTATGCAAACAGCGGGTAAGCTTCGTGACCAAAGAGCTAAACCGCCTATTACGATGGGTGATGTTAGTACGCCTACTCTGTGGTCTGCAAATGCGTTTGGTTTCTGGTACGGGCACATGACCATTCGCGCAGAGTACGCTAAAATCATTGACCAGTTCTGGAGCAAGTTCGGCTATCCTTGCAATCGCATTAAGGTACCCAACAGAAGTGCAAGAACGAATTGGAACTATGTAAAAACCAAGGGTTGCGAATTCACTGGCTCCATCCCCGCCTCTGACGCAGAAGCCATCAAAGCTATCTATGACAACGGTATCACTTTCTGGAACAACATCAACAACGTTGGTAAATACGGGGACTTTACCAACCCCATCAACGCGTAAGCGCTGGTGTTAATATAACACTAAGAAAGGAGGTAAACTATGGGAAAGAACAACAAGTGCAAAAAGAACCTCGGCGGTATCATGAGCCAGTTCTGGAATAGTGCTGTAATGAATAACATCACCTACAACCACTATTTCAACCACCTCTCTGAGTTGGGCATGACCATGTTCGAGTGGCACAATCTCCCGGAAGGGATTGACCCGCGCTTCATGGAAATGACACTGTTCAATGAGGGCTATGCTATTTTCTTCAAGGACGAAGCAATGGACGAATTCCTCTGCTTGCAGGCTCGCATTGGTGGTCAGCTGAACGTATACCGTGTTCCTAAAATCCGCACAGCATACGCTGTCAATGGCTATCAGTATGAGCTTAACGAATCCAACAGCGTCATTATTTACAACAACTATCTCAGATACCCAAGTGTTCCTGACGCACAGTTCTTCGCTGCTAAGCTGGTAAACATCGACCGTGCTATTGACGTGAACGTCAACGCGCAGAAAACACCTATCCTTATCCGTACCACGACTGACCAACAGTTGGGTCTGGAAAACGCTTACATGAAGTGGCAGGGCAATCAGCCCGTTATCTATGCCACTAAGGGTAGTGACCTTGACCGTGCGTTTGATGTACTCACCACTGGTGCACCGTCTACGTTCAAAGACCTGTACGAACTCAAAACACAGGTATGGAATGAAGCCCTCACCAGAATGGGTATCAGTTCTGTAAACACCGTCAAGAAAGAACGTATGATTACTGACGAAGTGGCGAGGGCACAGGGCGGCACTATCGCAAGCAGATATTCCAGACTGGAAATGCGTAAGCAGGCGTGTGAGCAAATCAACGCTATGTTTGGTCTGAATATCTCTGTGGAGTACCGTGATGACTTCCTAAACATGGTAGACGATGGGGAGGAGGAAAGCGTAGATGACATTGAACGCACAGGCTCTATTGAAAAATGAAGAACTCTTTGAGGACGTCATGACGCAGTATTGCCAAGTCATGGAGTGTTCACTGTGCAGCTTCAAGCAGCACAACATTGCGTGTAACCTCAACGCCGCTGGATACCGTATTCCGTGGTGCGAATGGGCACAGAAAGAGGTGAAGCCTTTTGAGTAACTACACAACTCAGGTGCGGTATATCTGCGAAAGCTACGCAGGATTGAAAGACAGCGCAGGAGCAGATGATGTGAACAAGGTAGTAGCCGCCGCCGCGCCTAAGATTTTCATGGACTTTCCTATCTGGGATGAAAGCTACCGCCTCACTCTGGAAACCAAAATCCTCAAGCACTTCTACCTTAGGGAGATTGCCCATGAGACTGTCGGACTGTGGAGACTGAGACTTGATACCTACATGAACGAGCTAATGCCTGTATACAATAAGATGTATGCGGCTGTGTCTCAGGAGTTCAATCCCCTGTTCGATGTGGATATCACCAGAACGCATGATGGGCAGTCTACTGACAACAGTACCAGTTCCGGCAATAGCCTGAACAAGTACAGCGAGACACCTCAGGGGTCTATCCAGAATGTGGTAGATGGGAAGTACCTCACCACCGCACAGGCTAACGATGCTACTTCTAACAGTTCCGGCAATTCCACGGCAAACTACGTTGAACGGGTTACTGGTAAGCAAGGTACTGGTTCCTACTCTGCTTTGCTGAGAGAGTACATCGACAAGCTGGTTAACATTGACCTCAGGCTGATGAATGAGCTGGAACCTTTGTTCTTCTGCCTGTTAGACTAAGGAGGATATATGTTCGTTTATCTTAGTCCCAGCAACCAGATTGGTAACACCTACTATGGCAATAATCATAACGAGTGTTACTGGTGTGAGCAGATTGCACAGGCTGCCTATGACGCGCTGTTGCGTTCTCATGTGAAAGCTGTGCTACCCAGCAGCGATAGTATGTATGCGCGTATCGATGAGGCGAACGCTATGGTGCGTGACCTCAAGGAAGATATGCTGTATGTGCCTATTCATACCAACGCAACGGGGTTGGAGAACTCTACGCGGCGTGGCACGAACATCTACAACTACGGCACGGAGAAGGGTAAGGTGCTGGCTACCTCTATCTACAATGCCATTGTGGATATTCCTGGAGCTGCTGTGGGTAAGGGCGGTATTCCTCAGAACAAGACGTGGTATGAGATGAAGAACAGTAACGGGCTGTGCGCCTACTGTGAATGTGAATATCACGATTGCAAAGAGGGTGCTGAGTGGATTACTTCCCATATCGTAGAGATTGGCGAGGCAATCGCTCTGGGTATCTGCAATTATCTTGAGGTTCCCTTCATAGAGCCGCCTGAGGATAAACCCGAGGAACCAGAGGAAACGCTGTACTATGTACAGATTGGTGCGTTTAAGGTAAAGGCAAACGCTGAGGCGTATATGCGTAAGGCTATCGCCGATGGGTACAATGCCTTTATCAAGACAACGGAGGATTTTGTTAGATAGGAGGTGAAACACAATGGCTGATTACAACAACTTGCAGGGTAACATTGAGCCGATTTGTATCCGTATCCAGAAGATTTTGCCTACGGTGTACACTGACGCTCTGAGTTATCAGGACGCAATGGGTGAGATTATCGCCAAGACCAATGAGCTGGTGGAGCAAGTCAACAACTTCTCTGACCAGGTGTTGGCTGCATCTAAAGCGTATACCGATGGTGAAATCGAGAAGAGTATCCGTCAGTATGAACAGGCTTTGCAGCAGCTGACCAATGACTATAACCAGTTCGTGGATAACGTCACTGGTGCGTTGCAGGGCTTCCAGAACCAGATGGACGATAACTTTCAGCGACAGGACAACGAGATAGCTGGCGGTCGCGCGTACACGGATACTAAGATTGCTCAGAACAATGACTGGCTGCTTGAGCAGATTAGTCAACAGGTTATCAGCGTGACTGTGCTCAACCCGTTTACTGGTGAACGTGAGAGCATTCAGGATATGATTGATTATCTGTCCAGTCTGCACATGACCGAGGCTATCAAGATTGACGGTATCGTCACTGCGAATAGAACTGTCAACAAGGTTATTTCTTACAATGCAACCTGTACGCAGTTGGTGAACAACGGTAAGAATATCTTTGCACAGGCATAAGGAGGTAAACTATGTTTATTGACGCATGGCTGACAGCAGTATGTGAGTTGGATTTCAAGGGTAACTCGATGGAGAGTTGCACTCAGCTTATCAACTACTGCCAGCAGAATAAAATTGCGTACAAAGCTACCATTGAGAACACGGCAGAGGGTGTGAAGTATACGCTCAAAGCCACTGCCACCAATGAAGCTGCGTACACGATGATTAGAGACTACAAGAATAGAGGAGGTAACTAATCAATGAAAACTACAACTAACTATGGTTTCAAGCAGTATGAGGGCAGCGATATCTTCAATCCCCTGACTGTTGAAGCGCAGAACATTCAAAGTATTGATACCAACATGGGTAAGAACCGTGACGCTGGTGTGCAGCTGGCTACCGAGGTTAAGAGTGGTACGGTTCACGCTATCACCAGAAACACTCCCGGCGCGGCTGTTATCCGATTCGTGGCTACCAGTGACTGGGCGCAGGGCGATACCTGTACCGTGGATGGTGTTCAGGTGTCTACTCTGCTGCCGACTGGTGAGACGCTGCCGGGTGGCGCGTGGAAGATTAACAGCAATGTGCTGGCGGTTCTGACCGGTACACTGCTGACAGTGTTCACGACTGCGCCCGCTGGTGGCGGTACGGAGATTGACGCGGATACGTTGCAGGGGCATGACGCTGCGTATTTCATGAGCAGAGAGGATGGTGCGGTCAAGAGCACTGGGAGTTCGGTGTTGCTGAATAATGGCAACTGGACGCAGAGTGG
>ERZ808275.499-NODE-499-length-15587-cov-3.608421_pt1 | contig 15587 bp, 27 predicted proteins | sample MGYA00520894_ERZ808275 | MGnify/ENA primary metagenome ERZ808275 (study PRJEB31516, sample SAMN03275598) | gut metagenome | biome: mammalia-associated habitat; material: feces | host: Papio cynocephalus | place: Kenya | collected 2012-08-03 ...
AACGCACGAACAAAGGCGAAATACCGAAATCTTGCGAAACATGCACTACGATGGACGACATCGAAACAGCTCTCGAAGACGAAGAAATTCTCTAAAAAACAAAACGGTCGGGGTCGCAAAGTCGACTCAAAACCCCACCCGACCGTCCCGAAAGGGAAAGGAAAATATTATGAAAACTTTTTACATTTCAGTAACAGAAACGCTCAACAAAATCGTCGAAGTACATGCAGAGGACTCGACCGAAGCATTACAGAAAGCAGAAGACGCTTATTACAACGACGAATTTGAACTCGATTATAACGACTACGTTGACGCGCAGTTCGAAGACGATACGAAAAAAACGCTTGAAAGCTACGACAACGGCGGAATGCCGAAATATTACGAAGTGAAATAAATTAAAAGGAGATTATAAAATATGTTAACCAAAAAATCAGAAGAAAACATTAAAGACATTATCATTGAAATTTATGAGGAGGAAGCAGAATATCAAGATGAAGATGAGGATTTTAACGATTTTTACATTTTTGTATCCACAATAACCGATTATGGATATTCGATAGATGAAATCAAAGAATTTGCAGCAAAATATGGCATTGAAATCAATCCCGATGACGGAAATCCTGACGACGAATATGATTTAGGATTCGGCTCTCTCGAAGTAAACGAAGCAAAAATAGAGGAATTAATGGATTTATAAGGAGATAACAAAATGAAAGCAAAACTCGAAAACGGAACAGTAAAAGTAACCAATTACGATGACGGTATGGCGGAGGGAATCCGCCTTATCCTTACCGACAAAGACGGGAACGAAAGCGAAATTGCTCTCGATATTCTCAAAGACACGGGCGAAGCAAGAGCGGTAATATACAAAGTCGGCTCGGATGAACCCGATGAAATAATTACATTAAACTAAATGGCAAAGGAGGTAAAATAGCCATGACATTAAATAACAATCAGTACGAATTTGTACTCAACGTTCCCGAAGACTGGTCGGAATACGACGAAAAACGCGAAAGAATTCTCGAAGATCTCACGTGGAAATTCGACAAAGATTCCGCCGTAAAAATGCTCAAAATCATCGACTGGAACTGGTCGGATTTCGAAGGTAAGACAGCAATTCTCATTAGGGTCGAAGGCACGAAATGCCTGACTTGGATAACTGACGAATTCACACCGATCGAATGTGCAGAAAAGGTTTTCCCGTTCGACGAAAAGCAGATTTATCCGCAACAAAGAGCAGAAATGCAAATTTGCTTCAAAAGATATTATTAAAAGGAGGTACTCTATGAAAATATATAGAGATGAAAGTTTAAGCAATTTTGAATTCTGGTCGGGAGCGATCTCGAACGCAGAAGAATTTACACTCGAAGAGCTCGATCGCATCGGCGACGAACTCGAATCGCTCGACTGCGAAGGCAATGGGTATGACGAAACCGAAATCAACGATATGATGTGGTTTGAACCCGAGCGTCTCGCAAGCCTCATCGGTCTCGAATGGGACACGGAAACAGGCAAAATCGTTAGATAATCGTCAAATCACGATTAGACAAATCTGAATTAGGCACTCCTCGCGAAAGCGTTGAATGGGCTTAGACGTCCCTGTCGAAGTGGTAAAGCGTCTGGTGGGCAAGCAAGCCTGCGGTCTCGTACAGCAATCCGCAAATTGCAAAATAAATTTTTAGGAGGAATTCATAATGGAATTCAACAGTATTTACAAAAATGGCAAACCCGATTACTTCTTCATCACGATCGAAGGCGACGAAAGAGCGTTCGTTCAACCGTATTTCATCGTAACCGATATCGACCACAAAAGGCGTGGAAGGATAACTTATATGGAAGTTCTTCAAAGTTTTGGAAACTTCACGACTTATTACGGAAAGGGTCGTCACGGTTACGGTTACTCGTTCTCGCACGACATTTACGGTGAACTCATCGATATCATTAGAACGTTATACAAAAACGATCTGACCGATGCCGAAAAGGAAGAGTTGAGCAAAATCAACACGCACGACGATAAATTGGTTTTGTCGGAAGGATTGCTCGCACATTTGAAAGAGCTGAATGAAAAGGCTCTTGAAGAAAAATGGAAGAAGATGGGCTTATAACCCATCTTTTCTAAATAAAAATTGGAGGTTTAAAATATGAACAAAATCACATTAGCACAACTCAAAGAACAGCAGCAAATTTTGTCGCTCGACGAATATTTAAACATGGATTCGCAGCACGCAGAAGACGTCGAAAGATTCAGAGACATCTTCCCGAAATCAGTCGAAGCAATTGAAAAGCTACCGACTGACAAAATCTATGTAAACACAGAAGATCTCGAAGGCGGCTGTTTCGCGTTTGAGCGTTACGGATCGGTGCGTGCTTGGGCATATATGGCTCTCGAATGGGCATATATGGACGATTACGACGAAGAGGCTGAACCCGACGATTGGAATACGGTAAACGTTTATCGATTGTTTGCTGGGTTCAAGGCAGATAAGGTCATTGACACAATTAACGAATATTGGCAAATCGAACTTGCCGAATTGGAGGTATAAAATGCAAATCACAAATCTCGAAGAATTATTACAAGCACTCGGCGCGAAGAAAGTCTTCAAAGCCGATGGTAAACTCACAAAGCAAGCAGAAAAAGCTTACGACAAACTCGTGGACATTTTGGCTTACGGCACAACGCAAGGTTTCGTCGAAAAGAAAGCAGTCGATTTACTCGACGGCTGGATGAACGACGTAATCAGAAACGAAATCTAACGCATAAGGAGGTAAAAAACATGCGTAAAATTAATAACAACTATTTAGGCAACTTTTACATCGAAGAACTCGAAAACCGCGAAGAAAAAGATAGAGTAAAACTCTACGACTCGGATGAAAATTATCTCGATTATCTTCCATTAGAAAGATATGACGACACAGATCCGACATTCGAAGAACAATATCAAGATTACATCGAAATGCTCGAAAGCTTCAAAAACGTCGTCGATTTAATGGATTGGCTCGTTTGCGATTGCGAGTTTATCGGAAACAAAGACAGGACAATTCAGTATTTGCACGAAGAGCTCAATTGGGATTTACCAAGCGAAGAATACAACCCTCTCGATAACGAATGGGTAAACAGAATCGGCGATATTTACATCGTAATTTCGGAATGTTAATCTAAACCAAAACACGTCGGGACACTCTCATACGCAAAGAGCCGAAAAAGGAATTATCATGAGAATACAATTTACACAAAACAACAAAACTTACACCCTCGAAACCATCGCTTCTTTCGCGAAATATCTCGCGCAAAGATTCGCGATAACCAAAAAACCTGGGCAGACGGAATTCGTCGCCGACTTTGCGTTAACTTCATACGACGATGATTGCGAAATCACAATCCCCAAAGTACTTTCCGATATCAGAGAGACTGGCTGGTACGGAGTAAAAGAGCTCGGAGAAATCGGGTTTAACAGCGATAACAGACAACTCGCTTTCGATTATTACGGAGGAAGTCATTTAAGGGTATTCGATTACGACGAAGGGTTTATGGACGAAGATGACGCCGAAAGGTTAATTAAAGACATACTTCAAGACGTCTTCGACGTAAGCTATGACACGCCGATGCTTCTCGTTCAATGGACGCAGGATGAATGCCTCAAAAAAGACGAAAAAGAAGCGCTCAAACCAATCGAAGACGAGGCAGTAACCAACTTCGCAGAAATGCTTTGCGATTACGTAAGCGGGCTTGACGAGGGTGAAGGAATTGGGAGAGAAGATATAATCGACCACTTATACGAATATATCAACTGGGACAAACGCTTCACTCGTGAATACGAAAACGGCAAAAAGAATTTTAAACCGTTCTAATCAAGGAGGCAATATGAAAACAATTTATGAATTAGCGCAAGAACACCCGCGACTTTAGTCGTGGGATGAATTGCGCGCAATAGATTATGGAAGTAATTCACGGCAGAGGGTATGTTTACTCAATTCAATATCACATAGTTTGGTGTGTGAAATATAGACATAAAATTATTACTCAAAATATTGAAAGACGATTGCTTGAAATAATTGAACAAATTGCAGCATATGAAGAGTTTCAAATATTGGAATGCAACACCGATAAAGATCATATTCATATATTGGTTAATTGTTCGCCGCATCATTATATTCCGAACATAATTCAAAAACTAAAAGGTGTTTCTTCTAAATTACTTATGCAGGAATTTAACAAGGAATTAAAGAAGAAACTATATAGTGGACATATTTGGAATCCGAGTTATTTCATAGCAACTGTTTCTGAAAACACCGAACAACAAATCAAACAATATATTAAAAATCAAAAGAGGAGGTGAAGAACATGGAAAAGGCTTATAAATATCGTATATACCCAAATGAAAAACAAAAAGAAATAATAGCGAAAACGTTTGGTTGTTGCCGATTTGTGTATAATAAATATCTCGCACAAAGAATTGAATTATATCAAACAAGCAAAGAGAGCTTGTCATATGTCAAGTGCGCAAAAGCAATGTCTGAATTGAAAGACGAGCTTGAATGGCTCACAGAAGTTGATTCCACTGCTCTTCAATCTTCTCTTAAAGATTTAGACAATGCTTATAAAAAGTTCTTCAAAGAACACGCAGGATTTCCGAATTTCAAAAGCAAGAAAACACATAGATATTCTTATAAATCAAAATGCGTAAACAACAACATAAAATATCTCGGCAGTTACATTAGACTTCCAAAACTTGGATTAGTAAAAACGAAGAATAAGTTAATGCCTCAAGGAAGGATAGTAAATGCAACAGTTTCGCAAGAGCCGAGCGGAAAATATTATGTTTCGTTATGTTGCGTAGATGTGGAAATTCAACCGTTGCCAATTACAAACAACGCGGTCGGTATAGATTTGGGTATTAAAGAATTTTGTATAACAAGCGATGGAGAACTCATAAACAACCCAAAATATCTCAAAAACTCATTAAATAAACTTGCAAAATTACAAAGAGAATTATCTCGAAAACCAAAAGGTAGTTCTAATCGTAATAAAGCAAGGATTAAAGTAGCGAGATTACACGAAAAAATTTCAAATCAACGTAAAGACTTTTTACAAAAACTCTCAACAAATATCATTCGAGAAAATGACGTTATTTGTATTGAAGATTTGCAAGTGAAAAATATGGTTAAAAACCATAAACTCGCACAAGCAATCAACGACGTATCTTGGTCAGAATTTGTTCGAGAATTAGAGTATAAAGCCCGTTGGTATGGGAGATTAGTTATCAAGGTTGATAAGTTTTTCCCGAGTTCTCAAACTTGCAGTGTTTGCGGTTATAAGAACGAGGAAACAAAAGACCTTAAAGTCAGAGAATGGGATTGCCCTGTTTGTCACACTCATCACGACAGAGATGTGAATGCGGCGATAAACATTCTCAACGAAGGACTTAAACAATTAGCTTAAATATAAGAACCGTTGGAACGACGGGGATAGCTTGGTAAATATTCTGGCGTTGGTCGGAAGTTCCCAAGAATCTCGCGGCTTTAGCCGTGAGAGGTTCAAGAAGCAGTTTTATGTCGAATAGATGGCGGCGATTTAGATGTCGTCGCCTTCCCTACTCTTAAACGCGCAAGAGAAGAACTCAAAAGAATGATTGGAGGCAAGCCATATCACGATGCTTATATTCGTCGTTTCGATTATCTCGATGATGATTTAAATGGCAGATATACAACAAGAGATTACGAAATAAAATAAACCGACCTGCGACGGTATATTCTCAGGAAAGGAGCTATTATGAAAAACAAAACTAACATCAACGGACTTTGGAAATTTTACGACGACGCGAACAACATCAGCGGAATCGTAGTAGGCAACGACACGAAAGAAGCGCGCATAAACGCTTCGGCTTATATCAGAGAATTCTTCGACGACATCACAAAAAACGAACCTGACGTCTACGTCTGGAAAATCGAAAACGACGATGATTATCACTGCGATTACGCAATTGCAACTAATTATTAAATTTAGGAGGAATTAAAAATGAAATTAGTGAAAGCCTATGGAATCAACATTAAACGCAATAATACTTTGGGTTTTGAGCGCTTGGCTACATTTGACAGTTATAATATAGCCTGTGGAGCGTATCAAATAATTCTTTGCTCGCAAGAAGCAAAGAATACTACTATCGAATTGGAAGAAATTACGGTACTTGAAAACGGCGACTTCGAATGTCGAACAATTGCAACAAACTATTAATTTGGAGGTAAAAATTATGGAAAACAAAATTACAGCACTCGAAGAACTCGTAAATTCGGAAATCAGAATTTACAAAAAGAACTGTGACAAAATCGACAACGACATTCTGGAACAGAACATCTGGATGACGGTCGAAAGCTACTACGAATCCGACCAAATCCCGACGAAAGAAGAAATGGAATATCTCGACGAACTCGGACTCAACTTCACGGAATTCGCAGCTCATTACGAGGTCGTAACGCTCGACAAACCTGACGGAGAAATCTGCACGGTTGACAGCACGTGCGACCTCGAAGAGGCGTTGAAATGGTATAACGAAGAAATCAACGGGTTTGTTTATATCCAACTCGTAGACCACAATTCGATGCTTATCGAAGTTTTGAAATGCAATTTTTAATTGGAGGTAAAATATATGCAATTTTTAACTGAATCTGGAACTTACACTCCCTACGAACACGAATGCGAATCTCTCGCTCGTCTCGAAGTTTATCGTTTATCCGAAGAAGAAATAAACGAAATCGAAGAACAAGCAATGCCGACCGACGTAATTATGGAATTTCTCGGTTTCGAGAACCCGCGTTACTTGGTCGAGCCTGGCAATTGGTATCTTGAACGCAACTTTGTGGCTTATAACTCAATCACGGGCTTACTCGTAATTGAAGTCAGAAAATCTTTGAACATTTAAAAGGAGAAAAATCATGAAAGAATTCAAAGCAAATCTCAAAATCTTAAAAGTAGAAAAACGCAACAACAGCTATTACGGCAATCCATCGTATCAGCTCACGGTCCAAACAGAAGACGGAGAAATCCTCATCGGCAAAACGGCAACAAACGCAGTTCTCGGGTACGAGGTTTCGTGGACTTGGGAAGGCGATTGGAAAGTCCTCGCTTATCATTTCACGAAGAGTGGGAATTGCATTTTTGACAGATTAACCAAATTAGACTAATAGTTCAAAGGAGGTATAAATATGAACTACGAAAAAATAACGAAAACTCAAGCAAGAAAAATGTACACAGAAGGAAAGGCGGTTTACTGCCTTCCTTGCAACGTACACCCTAATAATATGTGGGTTGGAATGGCGGAAATTCTACCCGATTACGATTTTGAGAAATTTTGTAACGAGTACGCGTTTTACAATTGCGGAACGAATTACTTGGGCAAAAGAATTGCGTTTTACAAGGAGGTGATGTAAGCTATGGCGATGATGCTATTCTGGGTTCTTATTTTGGCAACAATTGCCTATGTAGTCGTAGACAATAACAACAGGAGGTGATGCCTATGTGCGGTATCGGAATTTTGTTTCTCTTTTCACTCATTTTCTATTACATCGTGGTAAAACCAGTCAGGAGGTAATTATGGCAATTGCTTTGTTGTTTCTGATTGTGCTCACGTTTCTTAGAATGCACGACGTTTTTTAGAAGGAGGTGATGCAATGGTACTTGCGTGGTTTATATGGTTTGTCGTAATCTATGTGGCAGTAAAAGTTACTCAAGATAATAACAGGAGGTTCTAATGGTCGGTTTTGGTTGGCTGTTTATAGCCTCGATTATTTTCACGATGTTTTGCTACTACATGCACGGCGGCGGGGATAACCGTCGCTAACCCGTAACAACTCAGCGGTCATTCATCCGCACCGCTCTAAAAACGCGGATGTTCCAGCGGCTGCACTTGGGTTTCTCGAAGTAACCATTGAATAATCGAAAACTGGACTGCCCTCTGCCAGTATAAATAAAGACCCAGCAGCCGTTACTATGCGGCAACCTTTTATCCACGAGGCATATTTTTCTATTTGGGGCGATATTTTTTTATCAAAAACGCCGCCGCTCATTTTTTCGGCTAACGCCAAAATCGCATGTAAGCGCCCCATTTTCAGATCACCATGGACGCCCCATTTTTTCCAGACGACTGCCCCGCGTCTTAAAAAAAAGAACGGCAGCCCGAACTATACGGACCGCCGCCTTTAGGAGTATAAAAATGTATGCAAAAAGAACTTTGCGAGTAAGCCAATTGATTTGCCTATAATTTTCCGAAAAAGACTTCGGGACGGGCGAGTGTTCAACCCGACCTCGAATTGTCTTTTACTTATTGATTAGAATAATAAATTTTAACAGTAGAATTGATTTTAACCTCTTTTCTTCGATCTGCTTGCGGCGAGCCTGACCGCCGCCGCCTCTTTTTCCTTTTCGGTGAGCTCTCTGCCCACCCTCTTTTTGGCTTTGAGCTGCAAACAGCTTTTAACCGAGCAAGTGAAGAAGTAACCCGAGGGGGCCCCATCAGAGTAACGCTCGACCTTTTCGAGCTTCCAAGCCGTGTTGGGGACGTCGAGGAGTTTGCCGATTTTGCTGAGCATCGAGTTGTTGGTCGTGTAGACGCGGAAGCCGTCAGCGCCGTTGCCAAGTATTGTGATTGTCGTTTCGATTTCGTCAGCCGTATGATTGCGACAGGTTTCGAGCTTCATATAAACCTCCGTTAGTTGTGGTCTCCCCGCCGCCGAGGAGATGCTGTGTTTTAAGGCGGCGGATATTGAGACCTGGTGCAAGCGGGGGCGGCAACAACTTTGCACAACCGATATCCAACACCGCTCTTTCAGCTTGCAAGAGTATTATACCACAATGCGAGGAGATTGTCAAGCGTTTGGTGGCGGTTTTTAAAAAAATGTTTCGGGGATTTTTTTGTTTGGGCGGCGGGCGTTTTTCGCTATAAAAATGTGAAGAGTGTTTCTCGCTGAACTTTGCGTAATTCTTCAGCGTAAAAGAAAAGTAAATGCCCTGAGAGGAGAGAAAGAAAAAAAGAAGGAAGAGAAAAAAGAAATAAAGAAAAGAAAAAGTCTATTAAAAGAAAAGAAAATATATTCGTATATATATAAATATATATACTCATATATAAAAGAAAAAAGAGAAGGAAGCTAAATACAAAAAAAAGAAAGAGAGGAGAGTTAAAAGCCCGCAAGGGGCTTTTATGGGGACGGCTGCGCGCCCCTCAACCCCACGCAGTGGCAACCCCGAACGCCCCTTATCGACGAAGCTGCTCTCGCTAAAAGCAAAAGGGAAACTCTAGTAATAACTCAAAATCAATTCTAATCCTTTTCTCCTGCAGTCTGATAAAGGAATTTCGGACAATTCAATGCTGGGTCGAGTAAACTATCGCCCCGACATTAATTCCCGTCAGATTGGCTGAATCTTATTAGAAATTCTGGTAAAAAGAAAACCCCGAGAATTAACTCGAGGTTTCTTGCCCTATTGGCTATGGTAAACGGTCAATCTTTAATTTGTCTGCAAATTTGATCGGAGGTTATCCCATATGAATATGGATACAAAAACATATTTTAGGAGGTGTTGACCGTCGTTGGTAATATTAGAGAGACAATATATCCGAAATTACATCGAATATAGAATCTGCGTTCGAAATGGCTTTTTTGCTATTTTTGCAATTATGTTCGAAGTCGAATTTGTTAAGAGCCATTCGGGCGGCGGATAAAGCCTTGTCTGCTTTTGTATATTCTTCATAAGCTACATTCACGACTGATTGACATTTGTTTACAGCTTCGACAAGCTTGTTTCTTTTAGTCGCGATTTTGAGTTTTGCCGCCGCCGCCTCTTTTTCTTTGTCCGCCGCCTCTCTTTCTGCTTTAAACAAAGCCTCTTCTGTATCAAATAATTTTCCACCAAGTTTATCTGAATAATATCTCATAAAAACTCCTTGTTTGAATTTAATTAAGTATGGATATAGTATAGCACTTTATTTGTCATTTGTCAAGTGTTTTCAGGTATTTTCTCGAAATAATTCTCTTTCCTCTGTGTGGTTCTTTACCCATTCGGGGAGTTCTTCGCCAAACTGCTTTTCAAACCTCTTCATATATTTGGCAGATTTTCCATGAACGGTTTCGGGTTTAACCCCTAATTTTTTAGCAATATAACTTAATGCCTCAGTATACGTCGCAAACGGTTTGTCTTTGATAAATAAGGGGCATTCGCTTATTACGTAAGATCTTCCTATACTCTTGCGTTCACCTGTTATGAGATTTTTCTCGCTGAAATATTCTCTCCCTTGGGCGGCGGTCCAACCATCAACTGGAATCCCCTTTTCTGCCCACGAACAGGTAAGATTATCTGGGTTAGTACAACGTTTGCAATTCCAACAAAGTTGGTCGGGCTGCGTTGCACCCCCTTTATGTTTGTTCTCTGTCATCGTCATCCTCCCACCAATTGCGACCCGTTCCTGCCCATAGCTCCGCAATAGTTGTGATTTTAGTTCTATCTTGTATGAATAGTGGGCATTCGATTATGTTGTAAGTATTCACCATTATAGTTTCTCTACCCACTTGGTCTTTAAATGTACTTTTTTCTGCTTTCCAACCTTTAATCGGTTTACCGAATGCTGCCCACGGGCAAGTCAACGGTTCACAATTAACGGCTCGCTTACAGTTCCAACAGAGTTGGTCTGGTTTCTTCTTTGCCATATAGTTCCTTTGGGCGGCGGTTAAGCCTTTTGTCCATTATTTTCCTTTCCAATAAGCTCTTTGAGCCAGTCAGGCGCCTTCCAATGTTTCATTTCCTTCTTGCTTCGGAACTCGATTTCGATACGCGCTCTGTCGCTCTCTTCGTTTGGGTATGTGTCGAGTGTATAAATTGTGAACGCATCGAGCGGTTCTCTGAAATACGTTCTGATTTTTGTCACTTCTTCCTTATCCGCCGCCTTGTAGATTTTCTTCAATTTCTCGTATTCCTCAAGCGTGATTTCGGCATTAAGCTCCATATTGTCCTGTGCCGCCGCCGATTCGTCGTTTTTCGAGTACTTAGTCGTGAATTCGCATTTACCCGCCCACGAGCCGTTCATATCGGGGCGACAAACTTCGGTTCTGCGAATTCTGGTGCGGAATCTGTAATCACCCACCGCGCCTTCTTCGAGCCAAGTCTGGTGGATGATGTCTTGGTGGGTTACGATAAGTTTTTCACGGAGTATTGTGTTTATCGCTTGGGCGGCGGATACTGAAAAGCCGAGTTCGAGTTCTCTGTCGTATGTTTTCATTGGGTCTCCTTACTGTGTCGATTTCGAGACGATTGATTCATGTTCTAACTTTAATTTTTCGATTTTTTCTTTAGATAACGTAACGTCTTTTAGTTCGAGTTCCGATACATCTAACTCGTTTATATTTTCAGGGGTCGGTTCAACATTCGTCACTTCGTATATCTTCTTTATTTCCAAACATTTACTATCTGGATATTTTGTGCCGTCATCCTTTTTCTTGCCCTTTTGAATCTGTATTCCACCCATTTTAATTTTATACAATTTATCAAGTGAAATATTTTTCACATACCCTTTAACGGAACCAATTTCCATATTAAGAAAAGGACGATGCTGTTTCCATCCGATTATACCGTATAATATATCAAAAACAGCAGGATAATCTTTTCTTAAATTTGGATATTCATCCAAAAATTTATTTATTTGATCGTACATTGGGTCGTACTCGTAACATATCGCAACTCTCCCAATGAAAAATTCATTCTCGGGTTCTTTATCTTTGGGATAATTAATCCCTGCAAATTTTATATAAAAATCATCATCCATATTATTCATAACCTGTTCTCCTTTATATTTCTATTATATCACTTTTAATGTCATTTGTCAAATGTTTTATCGTGGTTTATTTGTTTTATTTTCTTTATTACCTTCGATTGCAATCGGTTTTATCAATTCTCTATGTCTTATTTCTTGGAGATAGTCTTTGATTTCGAGGTATTTCTTTACCATAACATCGCGGTTGCATTTAACGACTAAATAACTTTCAGACATATCATTATCTGAAATCATACCTTCACTATCTTTGTATAAATACTCGGCGTACCTTTCCGCCGCCCGTGTATTTAATTCATAAAAATAATTCGTTATGAGTTGATTCATCATCATTGCACCTTCAGCTTGATATTGTTTTTGCATTTTACTTATATCATCGCCAAGCCCCTTAAATCTTTGGTACATTCTCATAATCCCAGTTCTAACATTGGTTTTTACAACCCATACATCTATCTCATCCCAATAATTCTTTATACCAAGGGTTGCTCCGCATTTATCTAAAACTTTTTGTTTAAATTTGCTTAATTTTTCTCCATCGTCTGCTATCTCATATACGTTTTCGGCGCCCATTTCGTTTAAAATTTCACCTTCGATTTTTGTAATCATTGCGGATTCAAGTTTCGAAGCATTTCTCGAAAAACTAGATTTCTCATCCACAACCTTCATTTCCCAATAATAGTTTATCTTTTTACATATATGGAGTTGTGATAACGCCCTCTGCAATAATCGAGAAAAATATTGCATTGCGTCGTTATAAAATCTTTTTTCTATTATACTCATTTTAGCAGGTTTATAATAGAGATTATCTTCTTGATACTCGCCAGGCCATAAACAATTTTTAAAAAACAATTCATTCGCAAATCCGAGTAATCTGAACAATTGCCATTTTGTTGCCCTGAATTCGTAAAAGTCATTTTGTGGATTTGACTTTGGGTCATATAGTAGCATTAACAATACCTGATAAATATACTTGTGTTGTTCGTTAGTAATTTCTCTTAGTTGCTTTGCTGTAATATAATTTGCATATTTGGGTTCTTTATAAACTCTTGTTATTATAAACCCCTTTCTGCTTATTGGTTCAAATTCGAAAAAACATTCCCATTTACGTTGCTGATTATATTTCTGGTCTGGGTTAGTTTGAGGTTTATCTCCTATTAATTGGCATAATTCTTTGTATGAATAGATTCTGCCTTTCTTTAAATTTCGCACATCGAGTAGCCCAACTTTATTAATCACTTTTTCCCTTTCTTCTTGATCTATCGCATATGACGAATAATCATATTTCCTGTCTTGAGGAGTAAATTCTTCTGTTTCCCATTTTGGTATTTTCCGTATGCTCATATAATCTCCATTTTCTTGCGTTGTACGCTCCCTTCGGTCGCTGCTGGCGGCGCCTTATTTCAGTACTGAAATTTCACGATTTTTAGCCAAAATTGCAGATTTTATCGGAGATTTTGGATTTTATATTATCAATTTTCTTGGATATAATATAACATGATCACTCTAATTATAGACAAACTTTTTGATAATATAAATTGCAAAATTGCAGATTTTATCGGAGATTTTGCTCAAAAAACGTGTATTTTTACGACGTTATGGGCGGCGGCTACTCCCGTCACCCACTCCTCCACTATCTGCTTATATTATACCACAATTAATTTTCTTTGTCAAGCATTTTAATTGACTTTTTTAGAATTATTTGGAATTTCTTTTTATTTATTCTTTGAGCCTCCGCGGCTCCAGGATTGGCTTTAGCCAAGCCCGAGCGGTATTAAGCGGAGTTAGCCTGTCGGCGTTTGAGACCATTGCCAGCTACTCTATTTGCTATAAGCAATTATGGCTGCTGCAAGCTGCAATTGTAATCGCTGTTCTAGTTATTGCTCCAAGCCTGCATTGCCGTTTGCTCCACAGACGTTTCGCCAACGGTTGTTCTTCGCTTTCGTAGCTCGCTCCACAGACGTTCCGCTTCGCGGCACTCCACCACCGCTTCGCGCTGCTGTTCGTGAAAGTTCGGCTCCGCCGCCCTTTACTTTTGCCTTAACAAGAATGGAATGTCAATTCTCTAATTGAGAGAATGAGTGTTTTTTAGATAGTATAAGGGATTTTGCCTCTGTTCACTTATTGTAAAAATCACTATTCTCCGATTAAGAGAGTTACTTCCTTTTAGCCCAGTTAGCCCACATATCCGAAACAGTCTCTTCTTTCTTCTTTTTCTCCGTTACGGGTTTGGTTGCCTTGGGTGTAGTAGCTTTGGCGGGTTTGGTTGCAGGTTTCTTTGTCTTCTGCTCCGCCTTCTTAGCCGCCGCCTGAGCCTTCTTTTTCTCGGCTACTTTACGCTTGCGCTCCGCCGCCTCCGCGTCTTTCTTCGCTTGAATCGCAGCTTTCTTCGCTGCGATATCCGCTTCTTGCTTCTCGCGCCATTTGGCTTGAACTACGTGGAAGTTCTGCTCCCACTTGTCTCCGTCTGCATAAATCACCGACTTTATATATTCTGGCAAATCGAAGTTCTCGTTTACATTCTTTGAGAATTGATTGAACGTGATTATGCTCCCGTCGTATGTGTAACTCATTACGTATTTGCGCCCTGTTGCCTTATCTATAAAAGTCGTCTCTTTGCGTTGGAAACTGCTATAGGGCGTTAGCGTAAGGTATTCACTGTATCGGGCGGCGGATATCTCTGCATCGTCTATGATAACATAGACTGGCGGTTTACCGAAACGATAGCCTGTTTCAAGCGTTAGGAAGTATTTGACTTCGCCTGTTATTTCGTTGATTCGCTCGTAAATCATCTGCTTTAAGGCTAAACGAAGCGCCGTTCTCCCTTCGATTTGCTTGTATAGGAAACCTATTGGACGAACTGTTGAAAAAATTACGGTTTGCTTGGCTGTGATTTCGCTTTCGATTGTTGCATTTAGGGTTATTTGTTTGCATATTTGATTGTAAATCTCAGGGGGTGCTGAGATTGAGGTAAGTCCTTGTCTGTACATTTTTCTTTTTTGTTATTTTAGGTTAAAAGAAAAAGAGAATGTTATCCATTTTCATCCCTTTTCGACCACTTCTGACTACCATTCCCTTTCCTCCCTCTTTTTATAAGATATAAATATGATATATAATATACATCATTCCGATATCAAATTGATATCACTTCCTGCTAATAATTCCTGTTTATTTCTCTCAAACACCGCGCGACTATCTTATTAAATGTTTGCCCTTTGCCGCCCGAAACGCATTCTACTTCTCCGAAAACACCGAGATAACGCTGGAACCCTTTTACGATTTCCTGGCACTCTTTCAAATCGGTGTCAGCGCACCAATCTATTTTCAAGTGATCGTCGCCTTCAAGCCATTCAAACTCGTAATCTATGTCGCTATCCAAAGCCCATTTGGCGAACTCTTTCAATCTCTTAGAATCCTTAGATTCGCTAAAAGAATGGCACACCTTTTCCCATCGTTTCTTACTGCATTTCAAGATCACTATTCCGCCTACCATCTTTTCTCCTCAACCTTTAATTTCCAGGGCTAATTTCTGGTTCCGTACATCGTATAGAATTACGTGGTCATATTCCTCTTTCAAGATATCTTCTTTGAATTTATCCAAATCCTTTATTTGATCGTAATCCCAAAGAGTAACCCAACCTTTCCCACCACATTGTTTATACAACAGATACTCCATTTTCCATTCCCACGGCAAAACAGACAGATTACCCTCATCGCTTATTATAAGCAATACCTCGTCGTTCACTGGCCCAGCCTTTGCAAAGTCTTCGATTGCTTTTA
>ERZ808275.500-NODE-500-length-15513-cov-47.564363_pt1 | contig 15513 bp, 17 predicted proteins | sample MGYA00520894_ERZ808275 | MGnify/ENA primary metagenome ERZ808275 (study PRJEB31516, sample SAMN03275598) | gut metagenome | biome: mammalia-associated habitat; material: feces | host: Papio cynocephalus | place: Kenya | collected 2012-08-03 ...
GATTATGGTGACAAAAATTTATAAGGTTTATGGCAAGGACAGTCACAGACAAAAGATGAGTTTTAATGGCTCAATTTATTGTAATTGGTCTAAAAACGGAGATACAAGAATTATTGAAATTTTGAATAGTGATGTTTTAGGGCACAATGATTTTTCAATTTTGAGAATTACAAGAAACACATATGAGGAAGTAGACGACGAGTTACAAGCACAGTTAGACGATGGAATTTTTGAATGTTGTAATTATGGAAAAGTGGAGGAGATTATTCGCCCTATTATCATCTTTAGTTAAAATATTGTGCAACTTGCACAATGAACAGTGCAAAACATTGTGCAAGTTGTATATTGAAAAATATTAAAGTATTTAGTATAATGAATACATAAAATAAAGAAAGGAGGTATTAAATGAATAAGGAAACAGTACAAGAAGCGTGGAATTTGTGGGTAACAGAAACAACGATGAAAATTGCGGATGTATTACCTGGTTATACTGTTACACACGAATACAACCCGAATAATTTAAGAGAGTGTATCACAGCACGAAGAGACAACGGAGACGTTATATATTCTATTGATGTTACAAGTTTGACAGACTTATACAATAAAGATAAAGAGGAGTTGTCAGATAGAATAATTTTTTCAATGAAAGCCGTCGTGCATGGTATTTTTAATAATTAGCGGTTCGAATCCGCTAACACGGCTTGAACGTTTAAGCGTTCACGAGCTAAATTATAAATTAAAAAAGGAGGAAAAAACAAATGGCAAGAAAACAGAAAATCACACGAGACGTGACAAGCACAGAAATTGAAATTATGTTGTGCAATACTTCAAATGGTGGTATCCATTTTGAGTACGACACCATCGTGGGAAAGACGACAGAAAAGAAAGCGAAAAAGAAAGCAAAAGAACAGTACGAGAAAGAGAAGGAAGTGGTTGTAAAAGTAACACTCAAAGAAAAACATGACAAATATTCTATGGATTTAGAAACGTTTGTCAAAAACGCCGTCATTGTAGACGCGGAAACCGTAAACCCAGCAGAAACAGAAAACGAATAAAATGGAGGGTAAATTATGAAAATTGTAAACGAATCAAAACAGTTTGACAAGGTGGACAAGTATTTGATGACAGCAGGAAAGGGCGCTGTGTCTATGAAAGACGTTGAGGACGGAACTTCTATTCCGGTTGCAGGATATCTTGAATTTGTCGACGAAAAAGACGACGGCACAGAATCCGAAATCCTTGCTATCATTACAGAATCACGCGGACAGGTGTACAGCACTCAAAGCAAGACCTTTAAGCGGTCATTGCTGGAGATTCTTGAAGTTATGGGTGAAGAACCATTTGCAATCAAAAAAATTAGTGGTATCACAAAGGCAGGGCGACCATACGTTGATTGTGAACTTGACACGGATTCCGTAAAGGTTGAAAAGCCGAAGAAAAAATAAAAATGTTTCACGTGAAACATTTACATAAGGGCGGACACACTCCGCCCTTATAATATTCTCAAAAAGGGGGAAATCCCATGTCAAAGAAAGAACAGTTGAGAATTGAATACTTTAAACAAAGACGAAGAATACAAGGAAACAAAAGACGATACCAAAAGCAGGGATTCGAAGTCAATTTTGACTTGCCGAAAATTCCGAAAAATATCACACAGGCAAGTGTAGATAGACTAGCCAAAATTAAACCGAAACAAATACAAGAAAAATCTATATTTGTTGACCCTTTAACAGGGGAGGAACTTTCTTATTTTCGTGGTAAAAAAGTAATTAAAGAAAGAGAATCGGAGCAGTCACAAGCATACATAAAAACAGCAGAATATGAGTACGATATGTTGAAAGCGCGAGACGAATTAAAGGACGAATATGTGATTGCTAAAAAGAAAGAATATTTAGAAACTTTTGATTTTAGCGACCATGTTATAGACGCGTTTAGGTCTATGATTGCTCTATTTCCAAAGATGGCAGAACCTTATCTATCTAAATGGCTGGATATGGCTATTGAGCAGTTCGGAAAGGAAGTAGTTGCGGACGGCTTGGCAAAAGCAATAAACGACGGAAATATGCTTACAAGGAAAACAGCCTATTCAGAAACAGAATTAGCAAATTATACCGAGCGACTTTTTAAATTTTTTAACGTTGGAAATATTGAGAGAGAAGAATTCGAAACTGCTTTTGAAGAATCAAAAAATTACATTGATTACGATTAAAAAAATGATAGGGTGGGAATAAAAAGGGAGGAAAAAATAATGAAAAGATTTCATTTTGAAAAAACTTTCGCCGCCGACTTTGAAACCACAGTATACGACGGGCAAAAAGATACAGAGGTGTGGAGTTCTGCCCTTGTTGAATTAGGCACAGAAAATGTAATTATACACACAAGTATTGAACAAACTTTTTATTTTTTGCAGGCACAAAAAGGCGACATTCTTCTCTGGTATCACAATTTGAAGTTTGATGGGTCTTTTTGGCTGGATTTTTTATTGCGTGATTTAAAAATGAACCAGGCAATTATAAATGATACTTGGGTTGCTGATGAATACATGGAAAATGATTCCTTTAAGTACATGATTTCTGACAGGGGTCAATGGTATTCTATTACCATAAAAACAAATAATCACTATATTGTTATTCGGGATTCCGTCAAATTGTTTCCTTTTTCTTTGGCAGAACTTGGAAAAGCCTTTAAAACAAAGCACCAAAAATTAAACATGGAATATAAAGGCATTAGGCACAAAAACGGTGTTATAAAAGACGAAGAAAAAGACTATATAAAAAATGACGTTTTAGTGCTGAAAGAAGCACTTGAGTTTATGCTGGAAAACGGACACGAAAAAAGTACAATTGGAAGCAACTGTTTATCCGAATTTAAAAAAGGATTTGACGCGCAAGATTATAAATTATTTTTTCCGCAACTGGAAGAAATTTCCATTCCTATTGAATACGGCGCAGAAAATGCAGACAAATATATACGCCATTCCTATCGTGGTGGATGGTGTTATCTTGTGGAAGAAAAGGCTAATAAACTTTTTGAAAACGGACTAACTGCGGACGTCAATAGTCTATATCCGTCTATGATGTCATCTGAAAGTGGAAACGCCTATCCTATTGGCAAGCCTTATTTTTGGAGCGGAAATTATTTGCATGAAAAAACAGAACAAGAAAACACTTATTATTTTGTTCGCTTCAAATGTCGCTTTGAATTGAAAGAGGGTTATTTGCCTTTTATTCAGATAAAAAACAACCCACTATATGAGCCCACTAAAATGTTACGAACTTCCGATTTTTATGACGCAAAAACAGATACATATTATAGATATTTGAATATTGCAGGAAAAAAGACCGAATGCACTGTAGAATTTACGTTAACGAAAACAGATTTTATATTATTCAAAGAACACTATCACGTTTACGATTTAGAAATATTAGACGGAGTATGGTTTTATACAGCAATTGGAATATTTGACGAATACATAAATAAATATAAAAGGCAAAAAATGGAAAGCGTCGGCGCGTTGCGCACATTGGCAAAACTTTTCTTAAATAATTTATACGGTAAAGAAGCCACTAACGACGATTCTTCATTTAAAGTTGCCTATTTAAATGAAAATGAAGAATTAAAATTTAGAAATGTAGAAGAACACGAAAAGAAATGCGGATATATTGCTATCGGTTCGGCTATTACATCGTATGCACGTGAGTTTACTATTAGAACTGCACAAAAGAACTACCACGGATTGAATAAGAGGGGTTTTATTTATGCCGACACGGATAGCATACATTGTGATTTGAAGCCCGAAGAACTTATAGACGTACCTGTGCACCCTACAGACTTTTGTCATTGGGCTCTTGAAAGTACGTGGGATAAAGGAATTTTTGTGAGACAAAAAACGTATCTTGAACATATAACCGAGCAGGATTTGAAGCCTTGCGAGCCTTATATAAATTTGACTTGCGCTGGTATGCCTAAAAAATGTAAGGATTTATTTTTAAAGTCAATAGAGGGTTACAAGGCAAAAGATGAAAAGAAATACACGAAAGAAGAATTACATTTTTTGGAAACAAAAAGAAATATTTCAGACTTTAAAGTTGGGCTTGAAGTGCCAGGAAAACTTGTACCAAAACGAATAAAAGGGGGCGTCATTTTATGCGATACAACGTATCAAATTCGGTAAAAATTTATTTTTGTAATTTCTTTAAAATTGTGAAAATAAAATGGATAAAGAAGCAATGCAGGCGTACAACTTGCCTTGCATGTAAATACAAGCACGAATGTTTGCAGAATTTAATAGAATAAATGTTTCATGTGAAATATTAAAAATAGAGGGGCAAAATGCCCCTCTTATTTATATCTTGACTTTCGGAAATTTGAGAGCGGTTAGCAATGCCGACTAATGATATCAGCGGTATCTTTCAACCGTGCTACTCTGATTCATTCAAACAAATAAAGCCGAAAGGGATATATCTTTTAAAATGAAAGCAAATTCATTGTGGCGTTTTTACTTTCCAAATTTGAAAATCGAAAACAACCGTTTTCAAAAAAATATCTAAAATTTTGTAACATAAATTCGTTGTTTTTTAGCATTATAAAATTGGTCCTGTGGTCTGCTGTAGTAGCACTAATTCGAAGTGGAAAACTTCTATCGACACGCGTGTCTACATATATGATTCCATCCTCCACATACTCACGAATCGCGTACGAATTTTTTTCAAAAACAAAAGTACAAAGATATTTTCCTTTGCCTTTCGGCTTCTCGATAAAAGCCGTGTTATCGTTCAAGTACGTGTTTTCGCTCGCATATTTAGTATACTCCGAACTTGCGAAAGCGCGGTTGAAAGCACTTTCATTTTGTGCACGACTTGCCGAATCAATAAAGCCACTTTCTAAAATGTAACCATCTCCGCGCAGAAATTTTGTATCGGATTTTAAACGTGTAGAAATACCTAAAGCGGTGTAATAGGGATTAAGCAATGTAACAGCATTTCCTAACAGAATAACAGGGACATATCGCACCTGCTTTCCCTGCCCCCTTGCTATAGAGGTATGAATGGATTGGAATTTCTGTAATTCATTTGGAACGTACTTATTTGTTTCACTTTGGAATTCATCCAAAAGGCATGTCACAACGTCACTAAAAAAGTGGCTATATTTTTTAATATTTTCCGCCCCATTTATTGCAACGGCGTAACCGCAGGATTTATTGTTTAAAAATAATTCTTTAAAAGTCCCCTTACAACGGCTTTTATCCGTCATGTTATAATTTGGAAAAAATAAGCCTTGTACATCCTTAAAAAACTTTTCCGAAACGTCGGAAAGTTCATAAGAATATCGGTAAAGCAGACAGAATTTTTCGCCGTATTTCAAAAACCGATTTACCAAATATCGAGAAAACCATGTGGTTTTTCCTCCAGTTCGGTTCGTTGTTACAAGGTATAATTCGGGTTTATTTCCGTTTATATCCATTTTTGACAATATTTTTGTGCCATCATAATACATTTTACCACCTCTTTTATTATAGTGTAACATATCTTTGACTTTTTGTCAAATATTTTTGAAATTTTGTAAATTTTACTTGACAGAATGTCAAAGATATGTTACATTATAAGAAAAAGGAGGTGCAGAAAATGGCTGTACTTGACAGGGATGAATACCTTAAACGCCTTGGTTCTATCATTGCAGGAGATACGGACGAGGATTTGAAGAACATTGAAGATTTCACGGATACGTTCGACGATTTACTTGGAAAAACAGACACAGAAAACTGGAAACAAAAGTACGAAGACAATGACGCAGAATGGCGCAAGAAATACAAAGATAGATTTTTTGAAGCCATCGACGAAACAAAAGTAAAGGAAGTTGACACCCCCGAAGAAAATTCGGACGAGTTAGAATCAGAACCCGAAGAGGTCAAAGAATACGAAGACCTCTTCGAAGAAAAGGAGGATTAACAATGGCGACAAAACCAAGAGCGGTCAATTTAACCGCCACAACGCAGGATATTTTGAATACAGTGCGGAGCAATTCCAGCGCAGAGTATCAGAATTTAGTCCCAAAGGCAGACGGCACATTACAGAACTTGCGTTCAATCGGTGCTATTCTTATGGATATGCCAGTATTGAAGAATGAGTTTTTGAGTGCGCTTTTTAACAGAATCGGAAAGGTTATCATTACATCTAAAATGTATGACAACCCTTGGGCTTTCTTTAAAAAAGGAATGCTTGAATATGGAGAGACCATCGAAGAGATTTTCGTAAACATAGCAGAACCGCATGTTTTCGACCAGCAAAAATCCGAAAGCGAAGTTTTTAAACGCGAAATGCCCGACGTTAAAAGTGCTTTTCATGTGCTGAATTATCAGACCTTTTACAAGCAGACCACAAGTGATTACCAGTTGAAGCAGGCGTTTCTAACATACGAGGGAATCACAGATTTGATTTATCGAATCATTGACGCGATGACTACGTCGTCAAATTATGACGAATTTCTCGTTATGAAATATTTGCTTGCTCGGCGTATTCTTGATGGTGACTTGAAATCTGTGCAGATTCCGACGGTGCAGACTTCAAATTTGAAAGAAATAGTTGGAGACATCAAAGGCGTGTCGAATGATATGGAGTTCTTGAATAAGGACTACAATTCCGCTGGTGTTTATACACACAACGTGAAAGATGAGCAATATTTGCTTGTCAATACAAAATTCGACGCGACAATTGACGTAGAAGTTTTGGCGAGCGCTTTTAACATGGATAAGGCTTCATTCATGGGGCATAAGGTGCTGGTGGATTCTTTCGGAAAACTTGACAAGACGCGCCTTGCGAAGATTTTTGAAAAAGATGAAACTTACACAGAAATCAGCGACGAAGATTTGCAGAAATTAGACGCAATCCCATGCGTTTTAGTGTCTCGTGAATGGTTTATGATTTTTGACGTTTTGCAGGAGTTTAATGAGCAATACAACGGCGAGGGGCTTTATTGGAATCATTGGCTTCATTCATGGAAAGTGGTATCATCTTCCCCATTTGCTCAAAATGCGCTTTTTGTCGCTGGAGAAATCAAAGTGGATTCCGTTACTGTGTCGCCAGCGACCGCAACGCTCAACGGCGTAGGCTCTTCGATTCAGTTAACGGCTAACATTGTCACGGAAAACTTTGCGCCGAAAGGCGTGTTATGGAAATCTGATAGCGATAAAGTTGAAGTAACCGAAAGCGGAAAAGTAACGGTGCTTGCAGGTGCAGAAAGCGGAGAGGTGCATATCACGGCAACAAGTGCCTATGACGGCACTAAAACAGACACTTGTACTATTACTGTTACAGTTTAAAATGTTTCACGTGAAACATTGACAAAAATAACGGAGGTGGTAATATGAGTTTAATAGAACCAAATTCTAAAATTTATCTTATTAAAAACGTGCCATTGAATAACGCGTATAAACATACAATTTATTTTAGTGATAAATCAGCGCAGGCGGTGTATTTCAAGGCTAAAGTTTTTAAAGAGTTTGAAACGCAGACCTATCAGCGAGTAAATTCGGGGACGTTAAGACTTGGGGTAAAGGCAGACGATATTTATAATGCTTCTTATTTAATGTTTCAAAATACAGATTTTGGAAATAAATGGTTCTATGCTTTTATCACTTCCGTTAATTATGTTAATAATGCGGTTTCAGAAATAACCTATGAATTAGACGTGATACAATCATACTACTTTGATTTTACGTTAAAAAAATGCCTAGTTGAAAGGGAGCACACAGCCACAGATGAACTATTCGAACATTTAGTACCCGAGCCGTTTAACCCGAGTGAATACAGAATGAATCAAATTCAGATAACAGGAAGTGGAGAAGATTTATTTGCAATAGGTGGTTACATCCTTGCAACAATGTACAATACGGTTAATCCTGCCACTAACAAGCGGGCAAGCGGTGGAAAGTTTAATGGTATTTTCTATCCGTGTGATATGTTATTTTTTCCAGTGGGCGAAGAAAACGCGCTTTCACTCATGATAAGCGGAATCAATGACGGATTGCCCGATTCGATTCTATACCTTACGACAGTTCCAAAAATTGTAAGCAACAACATTACCACGGAAGAGGGACGCCGAAGAATAAGCACACAGGAATACAGCACTTTCGGAAATATCAATATTCATCCGTCTCACACTAATATAGACGGTTACATACCAAAAAATAAGAAGTGTTTTAACTATCCCTACCATTATTTGGTAGCGAGCAATTCGGCAGGTGGTGGCTCTGAATATCGGTTTGAAGATTTTCAAAACAACACAAACATAGAGTTTTCCTGCTACTCGGATATTTCAGAAAACACAACGATACAGATTACACCAAACAATTACAAAAGTATTATACGAGGGTTAGACTATGGATTTGTAGGACAGACCTATCCGACACAGCCCTATAGCACTAACCAAGACGCTTATTTTAAACAACAGGAAATGAATTTAAGAAATCAAAACACGATAAACGTGGTTAGTGGAACAGTAGGCACAGCGGTGTCAATTTTAGGTGGTGGCATGTCAACGCTTGGCAGTGCGGAAGAAGCAGAGAAAAAAGATACTACATTGTCTTATGGCGGAATAATCGGTTCTATCGGCTCAACCGCTAATTTTGTAGGTGCTGTAAAAAGCATGGAAGAAGCCGAGGACAATATGAAGAAAATGCACAACCTTGTCTCCCCGCGTGTAAGCGGTGTAGGCGGTGCAAGTAGTATTGCAGTTTTAAACCAGCAAATAGCACCGAAGTTTTATACTAAAAATTGTCAGCACGATGAAATAAAAGCGATAGATGATTTCTTTACAATTTATGGTTATAAAGTCAACGAATTAAAGACACCGAGCGGACACGGTGTGAATGGTTCGACTTTTAACCGCCCATCTTACAACTATGTAAAAACACAAAATTGCGTTGCAGTTGGGGAAATGCCTGCAATTGTGAATGCAAAAATTTGTTCGATTTTTAACAACGGACTAACTTTTTGGAAAGATGGAAATTCCGTCGGAAATTATGGAGAAAATGGAGTGTGATTTTATGTATTATAAAAAAGCAAAGCAGATTTCTTTTTCAAGGCAGAAAAGAAATAGAAAAAATATTAAGTATATTGTTATACACTATACGCAAAACAAGGGAGACACGGCAAAAAATAACGTAGACTACTTTGCAAATGTTAACAAGCGAGAAGCAGGAGCACATTTCTTCGTGTCGGCAAACGGAGACTACGCGAAGTCAATCCCAATGAACCGAAGCGCGTGGGCGGTTGGTGGTTATGTCTACGATGAAAATGCGAAGTACCTTAATAAGTGTACCAATTTTAACTCAATTTCTATTGAGTTGTGCGACGCGGTGGACGGTTGGACGGTTGGACACGTGACAGGCACGAAAAAAGTTATTAAGTACATTCATAAATATTGCCCGAACGCAAAAACAATTATTTGCCACCACGATGTCAATGGCAAAAACTGCCCGAATTGGTGGAAGAAGTTTCATAGTTTTAAAAAATTATTGGAGGTAAAGTGAAATGATGAATGATGTTTTGACAGCAATTTCCACCGTTGGATTTCCAGCGGTCATGTGTGGGGCGTTGTGCTACTATATCTATAAAATACAAACGCCCCTAATTGAAGCAATCAACAAAAATTCCGAAGCCATTTCAAAAATGGCGAGTGCTTTGGAGGTGCGAGAACATGGGGAGACGGAAAACACCGAATCAGAGGAATAGAAACTTCCTTGAATCCTCGAAATTAAACAATGTAACATTTCAATATTATTTGGATTTGTTACAGCAATTAGCAATTTCACGATTCGAATGGAAAAATTTACCTAAAACCGTAGACGAAAGGTATCTTGAATTGACGTTATTTTTTGACGGTTTTGCTGTTTTTTTTGAAGATGAGGTACTTGGGTCTCTTGCTTTGAAAGCAATGATAAACGGTCGGTATAATTTGTATGATATTCCTATTAGACGTATAGCATACGCTAATAACGGATATCGAAGAAATTTGAACAGCAAAAATTCCGTTGTTCTATTCAATAACATGATACACACACCGGCGTACGACACCGTGCTTTTATTTGCGCGTCGGCTCGCTAATTTAGACCGAATTATTGACGTAAATTGTAACACACAAAAAACGCCAGTTTTAATTGAATGCGACGAAAACGAAAGGCTTACAATGCAGAATGCTTATCAGCAATTTGACGGAAATGCGCCAGTTATTTACGGAAAAAAAGGTATTAAAGAGGGGTTAACTGTTTTAAAAACAGACGCCCCTTATACTGCTGATAAACTGTATGAACTTAAATCAAAAATTTTTAATGAAGCACTAACCTATTTGGGTATTGTTAATGTTAACGAAAACAAACGTGAAAGAATGATAACTGATGAGGTTGTTCGTTCTATGGGTGGTGCAATGATGATGAGGGAAAGTGTATTGACAGCAAGAACACAAGCATGCGAACAAATAAATGATATGTTTGGGTTAAACATATCTGTAGAATTTAAGGACGGAGGTGTTAACAATGTCGACTTATACGGTGGAAGTGCGCAGGATATGCCAGGCAATAGCGGAAAAGAACCAAATTCAGACGTTGGATGATGTGGAGCGACTTATTAGGGCTGCGTACCCTCAGATATTTGAGGACTATATACCATTTTTTGACGAAAGTTATAAAAATGTTTTATATCCAAAAATCTTACGCCATTATTACACTCGTGAGATAGGATTGGAAACCGTCGGACTTTGGAAACTAAAATTGAACACAAAAATGGCGGAAATAATGCCATACTATAACCAGTTATATCAATCTGAATTACTAAAATTTGACCCTCTAAAAAACACGCAATATTCAGTTAAAAGCAAGCGAACTTTTGATGGAAAAAACGTACTTGATGGAACACAGAAAACTGACACAAATAGCAACACGGATTTTTTGGGTCATAGAAAAACGGATAACACAGATACAGAAACAAATAGACTTGATAGAAGCACAACCGCTACAACAGATTACAAGCAGGACGAAAAAGAAAAATTTGGAAAGAATACCACTCACGAGTATGATACTCAAAACCAGCATGAATTCGGCGAAGAAAGCATACAAAAATACGGAAAGACAGAAACACAGACACACAACACTACAGACGAAACAACGATAAACACGTCTACCAGTTACGAGGGTAAAGAAAATACGAAAAATGTCGTGCCAAAAGAATTCGAAAGTCTAACAAAATATAGCGACACGCCACAAGGGTCAGTTGAAAATATAAAGGCTGGTAAATATTTGACGAATGTTACCGCGACAGTTACACCAGAAAGCGAATCGGATTCTATTAAAACTTTCGAAAATCGCGCAGACAAAAACACAGGAAGCACAGCACTTACAAGAAATGGAAATGATACAACGACCCTTGGCGGTTCTGATGTTATGCTAAAGGGCGGAACGAATACGGATTCTAAAACTGGAGAAGATACAGACCGCGAAAGTGGAGAAAATGACAAAAATTTGACATCAAACAATACAGAAAACACATTTGAAATCAGCAATGACATCAAAAAGAACGTTTTAGATGGAAACGAAAATATAAAAAATGTGACAATTTTAACAAGTGACATTTTAGGAAAGACAGACAATACAACGAAAATAGATAATATTGACGACTATATCGAAAGTGTTTTCGGAAAGCAAGGTACGGAAACATACAGTGAAATGCTTAATAAGTTCCGAAGCACGTTCCTAAATATTGATATGCTTGTCATTGAAAATTTAGAAACCCTATTTATGGGATTGTGGTAGAATGGAGGGTAAAATATGTTTGGTTATGGTTGCGGTGGATGGCTACCACCGATTGCACCACTTACGATTCCTGGTATCTATTCAGATACGTTATCGTACGAGGATAACTTGGCTCAAATAATGAAAAAAATAAACGAATTAATTGAGCAAGTTAACAATCTTTCTAACGGTGTTAACAATTACACAGACGAACAAATAAAAAAATTAAGAACGGACATTGAAAAAGAAATTTCTGCACTTGAAATAAAATTACTTGCATTTGTTTCCGATTTTGAAAAAGAAATTTCAAGGCTTGAAAAAGAAACAGACAAGAAAGTGCAGGCTTTACATGATTACATTGACAGCGAGATTTTAAAAACAAATAAAAAAATTAAGGAATTAAAAAATTATATTGATACTCAAATTTTTAACGCAGAAAAAAGGCAGATAAAATATACTGATAATAAAGTCGGAGTTGAAAGTGTGCATAGAGAAGCACAGGACGAATTTTTGAATAACAAAATTGAAAACGTTGTAAAAGAATTTCCGAAAGTTTACAACGCAGTTTTAGGCGTTAAAAGTAACGTTCAAGACACATTCAACTCATTTTATAAATATTTACGCGAGTTGGGTGTACTTTCTATTTCATATGACAAAATGGAACTAACAGCGGAACAGTACGACAAAATGAACATTGAAGCACATGTTTTTGACGTGTACAGCGGTTTCATTTTTTCTGAAAGTTTAAGTAAAATATTTTCGCCTTTCACAGGAAAAAAAGAAAACATGTCAAAAGTTTTATACGAACTTATAGAGCGAGCGCGCTGGAATGCCGATACGTCAAAATATTTTGACGAAAAAACAAATAGCGTGAAAAACATGGATGATTCTAATTACACCGCTAAAGAATACGAATTTTTTAACATAAATTCCACAAAACAGGAAAATGATTTCAACTTAAAAAATCGTAGATATATCAACACCGCTACAGTTTGGATGAAAGACAACGAGGACACGACACAGGGCTGGCTAAATTCTAACTGGAACAGTTTAGATAATTTAGAAAATTCGTATATCGTTTCTTTCAGTTTAATAATTGGAAGAAAAGGAAAGAAAGAACAAATAAATATTGTCAACGATTTAAAAGCAGGAGAAGCGGAAGAATTTGACATTACAGACTTTACATGCAACAACGAAAAACAAGTTGCCTATTCAAGGCATGTTAAAATTGGACTTGCTGACAATGGCACAGATAATACTTTCAATCTTGGAGATTGTACAGCAAACTCACTATCTTACACAGATTTGAGCCATGAAAGTTATGTTGCAAATGACAATTTAGTGGTATACGAATTGCGTGTGAACTACTACGCAGATTCTATAAATAATTTATAAAATGGAGGTATAAAAAATTATGGATTTTAACGCGACAAATAGCACTCCTAACTATGGATTGCCAATTTTTATTGACACTGACAAACCGTCGTGGCTGGTAGATTGGAACGGCGCAATGACGGAACTTGACACCGTTATCAAAGAGATTTCAACCAGCGAAGAAGCCAACGAAAATTTGATTACAACGGCAAACGCAAACATTGCTAAAATCAATAATACAATCGAAGAAATACAGGCTTACAACACGGCATTGACTAACCGCGTCGTCACTTTGGAGGGGAAAACGAACAAACTTGAAAGTGAATATAACACGGTTATAAACGACTTACAGGCGCAGAACAGATTAGTGTTACAATTGCAGGACGCAATTAACACAGTTAACACAGAACTTGATAACCTCACAAATAATGTTATTCCGCCTATTAAAGGTGGGCTGGATTCTCTGACGCAAATTGTAAACGAAAATAAAAAGGCGCAGGACATTGTCAACCAGCAGACATCACAGAAATTAAACGAACTTAATTCAAGTGTTGCAAACATAACGAATAACGTTATCCCACCTATTGAGGGTGGTTTGAGTTCGTTAACAAATATGGTAAACAAAAATACAGACGACATCCAGCAAAATTCAAGGTCGATTGAATTGACAACGTCAAGACTTTCAAACTTGGAGCAGGATGTACAGCCGTTAAAAACACGCGACAACGTGTTACAATGTTTAAATGAAAGTGGAATTCTTCCAGGGACTGTAAAAGAGTTAACTGCCGATTATGCTTTGAAAAATGTTTCTGTAGTTGTGTATGCCGATTATACCGTTAGTAACACGCCTAAAATGGCACTACCACCAGTTTTTATTTCAAATGAAGTTAGCGCAGAAAGTACAGGTACTTTTGGTGTTCAAACAAAAACAATATTGACACCCGAACATACAACCGAATCTTATACAGTGGCTGTTAGTTATAGCGGTGCTGGAGATTCTAAAAAATTGAGTGTTACAATTTCTGGAAATAATAAAGTCGCATTGGTTGCCTACACGGCAACAGCGCAGGCAACCAAATAAGGAGGTTTAAATTATGAGTGAAAAAAACATGAAAAGCGTTGTAGGTGTACAAATTGGAAAGGTTAACGCAAGCAACGGCACAGACAACTACAATTTACCGCTTTTTGTAGCAACGGACAAACCCACGTGGCTTTTGGATTGGAACGGTGCAATGGTCGCTATTGATTCGCTGTTAAAACAAATTGATAATAAGGCTAGTGTGTCAGAATCCGAACTTGACGCGCTTAAGGTGCAGATTGAAAGCGCAAATACTGCAATTAGTGGCTTGCAGGAAAGCACAAACTCGTTAACCACAAACGTGGCAGGGTTGACAGCAGACGTTACGCAGGTAAAAAAAGACGTTGACACGATGCAGGAAACTGTGGTACAGTTGACGGAATCTGTAAAAACATTAGAAACAAAAGTGAACGCAAACAGCGCCAATCTGACAAAAATGCGTGATGATATTCTTACAAATGACGGTGGCAGAATGCACATTGCTAACGTTGACGACGTCGACAGCAAATTGATTGTGATAAGTAATTTAGACCCCGAGGGGGCAGGATATGTATTATTTAACATAAAAGGTGATGACAATGTCAGCCTTGGTACTACATTGCTAACTTTAAATTTTAGTGACATTTTTAACAACGAAATTTTTACAACGCAAACGGCTTTCGGTGGTGGTACTTACAATGTTAGGTTTACGAAGTCGCGTATACCCGACGGCGGTGGCATGGGCGTTACTGTTTCAACTAAACAAACAAGCGAAACAACCTACCATGACACAAATGCTATTATCATTTCAAGTGATATCACGTCGTTAGTTTAATAAAAGAGGGGCGCTTGCCCCTCTTTCTTTCTTAATCACACTGAAAACCATTCAAGTCAGAACGTACAAAGTTTAATTTTATATTTTTAGGGTCTCCGTTTTCGTAATCTATAACCGAACCATTTTGATAACAATAAATCGGATTAGGTGCTACGTTTTCGGGTATTGTGTCACCTAAAAATACCCACGTTCCGAAACACTGGAGACCCCAATAATTTACAGTGTCATCCTGTACTATTATAAGGAAGTCAGTTATAAGACTTCCCTTATTAAGTTTTGATTGTCGTCTCAATGTTGCCATTTTTTCACGATGATATTTACCTATATTCATTTTATTTTCCTCCTTTAATTATGCCAGCATTTTTTTACATTTTCGCCGATGTAATAAACACGGCTTGAACCTCTTTTTTTCAACTCAAATTTAATACCTTTTCTATTCTTTCACTTGTCATTTCAACCATATCT
>ERZ808275.504-NODE-504-length-15407-cov-14.835266_pt1 | contig 15407 bp, 10 predicted proteins | sample MGYA00520894_ERZ808275 | MGnify/ENA primary metagenome ERZ808275 (study PRJEB31516, sample SAMN03275598) | gut metagenome | biome: mammalia-associated habitat; material: feces | host: Papio cynocephalus | place: Kenya | collected 2012-08-03 ...
ACACATTCCTTCCATCCGGCAACACAAACCAACCGATATTTCCTCGCCAATACTTGCAGCCAAGGAAGAGGCTATCGAAGGCATCGGTGAAATCCGTTCTCTGCTGCAATGGCAAGTTATCCTCCGTCTCGGCTTTCTTCTCCTGACTTTTATCCTTACGGAAGCCCTGGTAGCCGATACTCACCTCGCAAAGTTGAAGAGCGATGATGAGGTCGGGGTTTTGCGTTTGATTGATACGGATGGCAGGATATTCGATACCAGCCAAGGCATCGTTGATGATGCGATGCTTAATCTCGTGCTTCTCCGGCACACCCATATCTATCGCAACCACGTTCCAACCATTGCGCTCCAACTCTTTTATTACCGCCATGTAGAAACGCTCATCGGTCAAGGCATAGCTGGCACCCTGCTTTGCCGTGGCATCGTAGAAATACGTCACGTCTCGATTGATGGCCCGCTTCGGTGCGTAATAATGAGAGAAATCGGAAATCAGCTCCCGAAGTTTTCGCTCATTCTTCACATAAAAACTCTTGATAACATTCACTGCCTGCACGCCGTCTCGCTCATATACTTCCCCTACCACGAGCGTATTGATATTGGCATTGTAATCGAGGGCTATGTAGAGAGGCAAGTCCATGATGCAGTCGGCATCCATGCGGCAATCGTTTCTTTCAGCCAACTCCTGGAAGTCGGGCTGATAACTTTCGGCGGTTACTTTCTTGCCGTCGATGATGCCCGTAGCCTTGGTGGTCTTGAAGTTGGCATTGGATAGAGGGTCTATCTCGTCGGGTATGTAACCATGTACGTGCTCGATGTCGAGGTTGGAATAAAAGCCATCGTTCGACTTCTTGATTTTCACGTTCAGAATTGAAATAGCGAAGGTCGCCGCAGGCAAATCTCTTTTCATTTGGCGGATGTAACTCTCACCCAAAACGTCCACATTATCGAGGGTAGAGGCACGGCGAACCAGGAAGGCGACACGGCGTAGCTCCCTCAAATATCCATCGTGGAACTTCTTGGAACGGTCGAACATCTGCATCTCAAAGTATTGGTCGGGAGTCATTAGATACTCGTAATCGAAGATGCACTCCGCATCCTCGGCAGAGACGAGCTTGTAATTTACCGCCATATCCACCATATTCTTGGTAAGCTTATCACCATGGTTCGGCAGAATCTTAAACTGTCCCTCATGGCGAATCATCTTGAGAGCCACGGCACGATATATCTGCCTTTGCTCCGGTTGCACCACACGAGGCGTGTGCCCAGTCTTCTTGGCATTGTAAAATAGGTCGTTGTAAAAGATAATCTTGTCGGCATACTCCTCCAGTTGCTCCTGCACCCATCGGTAAGTCTTGCCTTTGAACATACCCGTCTCCACCATAAGGTCAAGCTTCTCTTCCTCTCGTTCCAGCCAACTGCCCTTGGTGGTGAGCGAGGCATCGCTGAGGAATCGGGTGGATTTGTAGAGCGGATTGTAATCGGTGAATGCGATGTTGCCCAAGGGGTGAGTCTGACCGGATAGGGCAGGCATCAATTCATCGGTTACTTTCTTATAAGGGAAGAATCGCGCCTCGTCGCCTACCATCGCCGAGAAAGTATAAGAGTTGGCGGAAGCAGTCTGCGAGAGGGAAATCAGCACCCATTGTGCGCCATTGGCAAACCAGATGATATTGTCGTAGCTCTTCGGCTTGAAGATACTTTCCTTAACGTGTTTGGGTGGTCGCCCCCAGCCGAAGTGAACGCCTTGGGTGAAGCCAAACATTCGCTCCATCGCCGACATGGTACCAGGGATGGTCTTGCCGAAACCCTGTTGGCGAGATACGGCTACCCAGGCTCCCAACATACCAGGCATCGAGTTGGATGCCATCCAAACGTAGGGAGCCACCAATCCGTCGGTCTTACCCAGACGGCGGGCAGCGATAACTCGCTCGTCCTTGGCAGCCATGTAGAGCGACTGCTGCTGGAACTTGTTGAGATATATTTGATGTGGTTGTAGCATTTGAGTCTTGCAATGTTAAATGTTAAGTGTTATCCTGAATACAAATCCTTTTGAGAAAGCTAATCGAAATCCCCATTTATCAATTTATGGGCAGCTGTCTCTGCGTCGCTAACGGCGATTTGAGCCGTGTCGATGATGGTTTGAAGAACATCATCCGATACGCCCAAATCCTTTTGGATATTCTTGAATCGCTTTTCTATGGTAGTTTGTGCAACAGCATTCATATAATTTACGTAAGATTCACTAATCGCCTTACGTGGTTCCTTTACCCAGTCAAGGAAATCTTTCTTCCAGTCTTTCCAAGTTTTAATCCTAATTACAATCATAGTCCTTACATATTGAATTGTCGTTTCAGAAACTTATCGCCTTTTATGAGGTTGACGATTTCCTCTTCAGTATGTTTGCCTTCCCAGAATAGTTCAGTATGGTCCATGCATCGCTTTTCATCAACAGAAAAAGGTACCCCGTAGTTAGTGTAAACCACTCCATGATGTGTGATGAGATGGCGACCTGGATTCTTTTGAATGTTATGAATCCACATCTCGTTATCGCATTCATACCATATAGAATACTCCTCTGGTGTCAAAGTCTTATCCATACCTATTGGGGCATGACCCGAACCTCCGTTCGTTCCGAAATAAATAATTTTAGCCATAATCTTAATGTTTTGAAATCTTTAGAATAGGGTAGGCTGCATCATCTCCAATTCGATGCGCTTGCAAGCCTTGTCGTAATACTCCTTGTTTAGTTCAAACCCGATGAAGTTGCGCTTCTCCTTGATGCAAGCGATGGCAGTAGTGCCGCTGCCCAAAAATGGGTCTAAAACCGTATCGTTTTCATTAGTGCTTGCAAGAATCAGCTTACGAAACAGTTTAGTGGGCTTTTGTGTGGGGTGTATATTGCTATGTCCGCAAGGATAACGTAACACGGTATTCTTACAATGAAGGTTAAACACCCCCCCGTTTTCTTGCCATATACGCACAGCTCTACACCGCTTAACCAAATTTTATTGCCATTCATCGGCGAAGGGTTTGTCTTTTCCCAAACTATAACCCTCGTGCTAAGCTTATACTCTTGCATCACGGAACGAATAGTAGAAAGTTGATTAATACCACAGAACATATAAATGCTACCTTTTGTTTTTCTGCAAAGGGTAGATGTTAATTCTTTTAGATTAAACAAACCTACATCCGCATATTCTTTATTTAAACTACGCAATCCATTATCTGGGCGATTACATTCGTTATAAGGAATATCCGTAAGTACGAGCGACACACTTGCATCGGGTATTCGCTTCATGCCCTCCAAGCAATCCTCATTATATACTTTATTCAGTTCTATCATCTGTCTTTAAATGTTAATGTATTTTCGTGCCCGATATGCCATTTCTGGCAAACCTTGCACTGGTACGCCCGATACCCTTGCGCCACAATCTTAGGGTGCAACTGCAAGTATTCGCAGGCATCGTCCTCCGTCTCATAAGCCACCTTCGCCTTCCACCCATGCGGTCCCTTTCGAGTCCAGTGCTCAGGATCGGGACGGAACGGCGGCACCTTATTATGGTAATGGTTGCTCTTTTTGCTCCTCATCGCCATTACCTCCTTTCTCCTTATCGTCCATCATCTCCTCCATATACTCCATATAGTCTGGCACCTTGCCATCGCCTACGGAATGAAGGTTCTCTTCCTCGGCTATCTCCTGCATATCCTTTTGCGTAAGACCATACTTGCGAGCCATCTTGCGCTTGTACTCATCGGTATAGTTCACGCGGTCGTGCTTCACGATGCTCACGTCTTGCGTAATGGCAATGCGGCTCATGTCCGGCATCTCCTCGGTGGCATCCTTCTCCTCCTGGAAGTTACCGTAGATATTCGCCAAGGCATCCATACCCTTGGAAACGGAGCGGTCGTTGTTCTGCATCTTGCCCGTACGAATGAGCCATTCGGCGGAAGAGATATACATCTGCTTGTGTCGGGGACTCTCGTCGGTAGTGAAGAAGCGAATGATGTGGTTGCAGACAGCCACATCATTGTTGAGTTCGGTGATGGTGCGAGGCTTGATGTCGCCATTTTCGTCGATGTCGATATGCAGAGCCATCACCATCGCCTGTGCCTCCTGGTTGCCCTGTCCTGCTTGGTTCAAGAACATCTCGTAGTCACGGCGTGCGATGTTGCGGCAGGTGGTGCGAGGGTCTATGTCCTTGTTTTGCACCCATCGGGTGTAGAACTCCTTACAGAGCTGCATCCTATAGCGTTGCTCCAGCTTGGGGAACATCGTTTCCAGGCTTACCCCGTTGGATAGCCACTTGTCGATGCGGGCAAGGGTGTTTTGTGTCAGTTGACTCATGTTTGTATCATTGTCTTATAGTGTTTGTGTATGTTATGTATCGTCCTCTTTCTCTTCCGAGAAATCGAAATCTATCTTTTGTTGAAGGAACTTCTTGGCATACCATTCTCGGTAGCCGATGCCCGAAATCCACCAATCATAGATGTTTTCCGCTATTTCATTTTCTTGCTCCTCAGTCAAGCGGTCAGGCGAGGAGCTTTCAGAAAACCCGAAAATGGTCGAAAGGCTTGCATAACCTTGTCGTTGATGTAGAAGCCTTGGTTGTTGGCTCGGAACTCGTAGCCATTGTTCTGGTCGTTGTAACCATTCTCTGTTGATAACGTACCTTGGGTTTGGACTTCCGACCACCCCCCCACATTCTTGGGTTCGCTTGGATATTCCACCAAATATATTCTCCTTTGAATACCCCCCCCATTTCTGATGGCTTTGATAGCCTTAATCCAGTTGCGCTTTACGTGAGGCCAACGTTTCTCTTCCATCAAATGATGTTTCTTGTTTGACATCGGGCAACCGATGCAGCCGATACGATGCCAGCCCTCATCGTATAGTTCGCAATGCGGCACTTGCACTACGCCGTTCAGAAACTCCCAAACATCTTTCTCCGTCCAATGGATGATAGGAGAGATAAGCAGGGATTCTTTTCCATGGATGCAGCCCAATGTTTGCTCTTGGTCGGCATTCATGATATTGATGCCATCCTTTTGCGATTTTTTCTTGGCACGTTTTACTCGTTGTTCATGTCGGTACTCTTCCAATTCTTCGAGCGAGCCACTAAACTTTCGGGAAGAAATCTCTACTTCGTTGCGTTTGGCTCTACGAGAACTCTCTGCATGACGAATGCCTATCAAAGTAACTTTTCCTGCACCGGCATTCTCCTTGTATTCCGCACAACACCATCTTACTCTCATCGTAGGGAGAATCTTGCGCTTAATGGCGATATTATAGATAGAATCCTTTGGCTTTATCAATTCCACTTCGGGGTAATTTCGCTTCACGAAACGAATAACTTCGGGTGGGTCCACGCTCGTGAGGCTCATGTGAGGTTTGAATTTCACCCCCCCAATTTGCGCTATATGTAGAAGAGCCTGGCTATCCTTGCCTCCGCTGAAAGCGAGATAGAAGCCATCCGTCTTATCGTAGGAAAGCGCAATCTTTTCCGCTTTCCTCAACAACTCCACGGAATGCATTATCTTTTTCTGCAAAGGTCGGGAGGCACGCTGCAAGGCTTCCTCCAAGGTTACGTTTGTTTGCATACCTTTTTATATTATTAGTTCAACAATGTTTATTACTTCGCCTACAAAATTATAAAATTCCCCATAAACGGTAGGGACAAAGCTAATGGTCTTTGTCCCCACCAATCAGAACAAAACCATTACCTTTGCCTTAGATTTTTGGTTTCATCATCGCAAAACGAGAAACTGAGACTCAGGATAACATACATTTATTATATAACAAAGAAAAGACAATGCAAACTATCATTCCTTATGTCACAAGGTTCCTGGCAGCCATCATCGGCATTATCTGGTGCTACATCGAACCTTCCATCAATTACATCGCCGTATGCGCCTTCGCTCTCCTCCTGGATTGCTATACAGCCTGGCGATTGAACCGACGCATCTACAGCCGCTATCGAGAAGCCATCAAGAAAGACCCTCGATGTAAGATAGATGGCAAGCTGAAATCGAAGAAGATGGCAAAGATGGTGCAAGATTTCTCGGTGCTCATCATGGCGATATTCCTTGCCACACTCATCGATACCGTGATACTCGACTACATGAATCCTCTTCACCTCGCCAACTATCTCGCTGCCATCTATTGCAGCGTCCAGTTTATCAGCGTTCTCGAAAACGAGAGTACCTGCAATGGTGCAGCCTGGGCAAAAGTGATGCAGAAGATTGTGGCTGATAAGACGGAACGGCATTTCAATGTCAAGATGAAAGACTTGATAGAAGAGGAAGAGGAAATCAAAGGCAAAGACCCTTACGGGCATAAAAGCAATTCCGAGATAGAGGAGAACGAAAGAAGCAATGTTTCTTCTGACAGGAAATCCCCATCGCCCGACAACGATTCTGCACCATCTCCCGATTTATCTGCATCAAATGAAGATGAAGATGATGCAGATAAATCGGGAGATACCAACAACCCTTAATTTCGGTACGGAATAAGTTAATAATGTGTTAATAATCCATTGAATTATGACAATATCAGACGTTTTGGAGCACTGGGCAGAAATCTACAAGCCCTTGTCTCACGACCCATTGAGCAAGAAACTGGAAGAGAAGAGTTTCTTCAAGATACGTGACATCGACGAAGAAAACATTTTCTCTCGCAATGCCAACATCATTCACTCTCCTTGTATGCTCTATCGAGTAGTAAACTCTGGCGAGTTGAAATCAGATAAACAAGCCTTGGTAACTTATCAAGTTTGTTTCCTTACCAAACTCAAAGATTCATCCTCCACCTTGGGCAGATACGATGGCAGCAAGTTGCAGCAGGCATCCGACGACCTGATGGAATATTGCGAAGACCTCGCCTCTTATCTTACCCAGTTGCGACGTACAGGTATCTGTCCTATCACGGGAGAAAACTTCAAGCAGGAAGAACCTAAGTTGGGCATGGAGCTATCCGCCATCGACATCGAGAGTTTTGCCTACGGTGTAAATCCACTCTTCCGTGGCCCGTCATGGCTGTTGGCAGATTGCTATTGGCAGACCATTCGTCCGCTCTATAGTTTTCAGTGCGAGAAGGAACAGAAGTATAATATTCCTGCACCACCCGAAAAAGACGATACCGACAACCCTTCATCGGGTGATGGAGCGACAACCGAAAGCGGAAAGGAGGGATAAGCCATGCCTATCAGAACAACTCCTATCAAATCACCCTTTGCTCCGCTAAGGCAAGTGGCAGGCTTGTATCTAAAACAAGCCATCATGGATATTGAGGTAGCGTTAATGACCCAAAAGGTTTATCCGGTTGAAGTCTATCCAGGCTACGAGAAAATCAATCAATATCGCAAGGATCATGGTATGTGGTATTCTACTGGTGAGGGAGCGAAATCTTTCGAGGGACACATATATCAGGCAGACGAAGAATCGGGCGAGCTGATGGTAGGTATTCGCTACAATGACTATCTGCGATATGTGGATATTGGTGTAGGTTTAACGGGAGATCCAAAAGACCCAGCCGCTCATATCACAGCCGACAAGGTGGACCGCTCGAAACGAGCCAAGTTCAATAGCCGATATATCAGCAAGTGGAATCGTAGGGCGGGTAAGTCTCATCGTCCTGCCATCATGCGAACGGTGCGCCGACTAAAGCAGCGATACGAGAATCATCTTGCCGATTACTACGGCTACCAAGGCTTGTTGCAGATAATGAATGCACTGGAAACATCTACCGAGTAGTTTCCATTTCCCATCGCTCACTCATCTCCAACAAGCGATTGCGCAACAAAAACACAAAACACTAAACATTAAACATTAACAGAAATGGCAACACAAAAAACCGAGGCGATAATCACCCTGAATGGTAAGCAGCCGATGCAGGTGCTCAACAACTTGCACGATGCCGCTGCCAAGATCAAGGATGAGATGGAAGCCACGCAAGATAAGATAAAGAATTGGGAGGGTCCGAAGAACACCGAACCCTACAAGGCTCTTCTTACCCATCTGAAGGAGTGCAAGACCCAGTATGACCTCCTTTCCACTGCACAGGTGAAGGACATCGAGGCAAGCGAGCGTCTGCAAACGGCGGTCAATAATCTTGCCAACACTTCGCTCAAGAACCTTCGCAAGGCTCTTGGTGATGGCAAACGTCAGATTGAGGGATTGAGTGAGGCAGAATTAGGACAGGCTAATGCTTTACGTGAGATGATGCGTACTGTGGGCGACCAAGTGCGTATCTTAGAGGGGCAGTATGTCAAGATACGTGAAGGCTTGGCCGACCTTAGCAATCAGAGTAACCAGTGGCTTTCTAAGGCTATTCGTCAGCAGCAAGAAAAGATAGATGTTACGAGACGCGGCACTTCGGAATACAAAAACGAATTGCAACTGATGCAGCAGTTGCAAGCCGAGCAGGAGCGACGTAACGCAGGTATTCGTGCAGAAACAGATGCCAAACGCCAGGCGCAGCAGCAAGCTCAATTCAAACAACAGCTTGCATCATCAAGACAGATTCTTTCATCGACCAATACGATGAAAGGCTACTCCCAAACCGAAATCCAAACAGCCATCAATACGCTCAAGCAAGCGCAAGGACAGGCTAATATGGGTGGCAGCGAGTGGAAGCAACTTGGCGATGAGATAGCCCAGGCTGAAGAAAATCTTGCTAAACTCGCAGGAAAGGTGAAAGAGGTGAAACAGGCAATGTCGGAAGAGAGAGCGCGAAGCACTATCACCTTTATGGATAAGAACACAGAGAGCGAGGTGCGAGAGGCTATCAACACACTCCGTTTGCTACAATCCCAAGTAAACGTTGGCGGTGAGGAATGGAAAAGATACGCTCAAGACATTGAAGATGCAGAGCGTAGATTAGCGTCTTTGACGGGCAAAGTGAAGGAAGCTCAAAGTGGCTTGACTCGTGGCGATGTCAGTGAACGCTTGTTGGATATAAACGCACAGTCAGAACAGAGTTTAAAAGAGATGCTTTCTTGGCTGGAGAAAATGAAGGCATCCCTTGCGCCCTATACTGAAGAATGGAAACGTGTAGCAGATGAAATAGAAACAGTAAAGGCACGTACTGCGGAAGTACAGGCCAATACGCGCTATGCCCATACATACAATAATGCGCAAATCATCGCCCGAAATAATACGATAGATTTCGGTGAGCAAGCACCACCTCATGATGTAACCAAGCAAGATTTGGAATGGTCTCGTAACTATCTCCAAAAACAACTCGATGTTACTCCTATAGCCGATACTTCAAAAATTAAAGAGATACAAGAAGCTCTTGGCTTGATTGATGAGCGACTGAAAGCTTTAAAGGGTAACACTGAACAGGCTACCATGAGCACCCAGAAGCTCAACGAGATTTTGGACAATATGAAGACCGCATCCCTCGATGATCTAAAAGCTGCATCCGCAGAACTTAATAAGCAACTTGGCAAACTTGCCCCGTCTTCTGATGGAGCCAAGCAAGTAAAGCAGCAGCTTCAAGCCCTGGATAAAGAAATCAAGCAGGTGGAGGATGATGTAGTTGATGTAAACGATGTTATCGCCCGAAGTAAAAACAAAAAAGCCTCTATTGACGAACTTAAAAAAGCCTATCAGCAGTTACAAGTCGAATTAAACAAAATCGAGACTGGCGATAAGGATTTTAAGGATAAGCAAAAGGCTCTCAAAGAACTTAAAAAGGAGATTGATAATGTTACTGGTGCGGCGAATAAGCAAGGCGGTGCATGGCAAACAGCAGCGAAGAACCTTACGGCGTATGTAGGTCTATTCTCCGTATTCAACAAAATAAAAGACACTGTTACCGCAGCCATCAAGAAGAATTTTGATTATTCTTCTTCTCTGACCGATATTCGTAAGGTGTCCGGACTCACGATGCAGGATGTAAACAAGCTCTCTAACGAGTTGGCTAAGATAGATACTCGTACATCCGTCGATGGACTCGCCCAGCTTGCTTACCAAGGTGCGAAACTTGGTATGGGAAAGTATGGCATAGTTGGTATGAAGCAGTTTGTGGCAGCAGCCGACCAAATCAATGTAGCCATTGGCGAGGAAATGGGCGAAGAAGCTTTGCCTGCACTGTCTAAGATGGTGGAGACGATGGGACTCATTCCAAAGATGGGTATCGAAAAGGCAATGCTTGCTACTGGATCTGCCATGTTCAAGCTGTCCTCTACATCTACAGCCACATCTGGCAATATCGTAGAATTTGCCAAACGACTGACGGGTGTATCTCGTACCGCAGGTATTACTACAGACCAGTTGCTTGCCCTTGGTTCTGCATCCGACTCCCTTTTCTTGATGCCGGAAGTAAGTGCCACTGCTATGTCTAAATTTATTGTAGCCTTGCAAAAGAACCATAACCTTATCGAAAAAGATTTGGGTATTCAGCAGGGCACCATCAAGCAGATGTATGCAGCGGGCAATGCGATGGATGCTATCGTGATGGTACTCGAAAAAATGCGCGACAAGGGTAATATGAATGCCCTGGGTAGCATCTTTAAAGACCTTGGCTCCGACGGTCAGCGACTTGTAACCGCCATGGTTACGATGTCGAAAAACGTAGATGTACTGAAAGACCACCTTTATGAGTCAAAGGAGGCATTCGAGGAAGCATCCGCCGTAACCAATGAGTATAAGATGCAGCAGGAAAGTGCGGCTGGTATCTTGGATAGAGCGAACAACCTTTGGGAAAAGGCATTTGTGAATCCGGAAGGAGTTAATAATGTAAAGTCGTTAGCTGAAGCTTGGTATGAAATGTCCTCATGGATGACACAGAGTCCATTATTTAAGGGAACATTGAATGCTGCATTACAAACTCTGATAGTGTCTGCTAAGATATTTGTAGGACTACTTCCTGCTATCGTTAATTTTGCGGTATCTCGTGGTCTCTGGTCTTTGTTGACTTTCTTCGGGAGTTTAGCGAAAGGTATATGGGAGGCTGTAACAGCCCAACGTGCTCTTAATACTGCAATGAAAGCTAATATCTTTGGCGCAATCGCAAGTATCGTTTTGACTGTTGCTGGTGCAATATGGTCTTACGTAACTGCAACAGAAGAAGCCGCGAAAGCAGAGGAAGAAGCACGTCAAAAAGCTAATGCTTGGAAGGATAAGTTGAAGGAAGCACAGTCTCAAACAGATACTCTTACTCGAAAATTACATTCTTATAAGGTCACGCTCGAAGCCCTTAATGTATCACAAGCAGAGCGTAATACGCAAATAGCTCGCTTTAATCGAGATTTCCGTCAGTATATCTCTAAGCTTGGTATTGAAATTAAGAACGTGAGCGACTTAAAGAAGCACTATTCAGAGTTAGCGCAGGAAATTCAGAGGGCTACGTATTACCGACTTCGGGAGGAGGCGAAACAAAACGTAATGCCATCTTATCAGATGGATCGTCTGAATGCGGCTAATCGCATAAAAAAAGCTCTCAATTCTCTAGGATTATTCGCTGGAGGCTTTACCCAAAAGAACGTTATGGATATGTTCAATAGGGGTGCAGGTGCAGGTTGGATATGGCAAAAGATTATAGAGGCAGGGGAGACCGGTGCAAAAGAAGGGAGTTTTCGCTTCAATACGAAGAATGGTGTTTATTCTTACATAACCAACGATAAAAACCATCAGATCGGAGGGCAACGAATAACGGTTAAAGCCGGCAGTGGTAAGTTGGAGTTATTATCCTCACTTATCCACTATCAGAATGCAACTAAGCGTGAGACTGCAAAGGATAAGGAAATCAACGATTACTTCAATCAAGTTGTTAATCTTGATGGCTACACTCCTTGGGTAGAGGATGAGCCTGGTACTCTCGAAAACGATGCTCCAGACAAGGACGCTATCCGTGCGCAGAAGCAAGAGGAGCGTGAGCGTCTGAAGTCTATGCGTGAGGAACTGAAGCAGAAGCAGGACGAGGCGAAAGCTATCATGGATGATGTGCGCAACTTTTATGAGCGGCAAATTAATGCTAAGCTTGCCGATGCCGTCTCTATTGGTATGGATAAAACCGAGCAAGACTTATTCGTCGAGCCTGTCAAGAAGCGAATGGAAGAGGCTCTTACTCAAGTACGTCTTGCTATCGCAGGACAGAAGAATGTTTGGGAGAAATTCAAGAAGACGATGGATAAAGACTTGGTGGAAAAAACAGATGCTACAGGTATCAATCTATCCAAGAATCTCTTGAATGGTATCACAGCCAACAATGTAGATGCTTTGCGTGCAAAGATGGAAACTCTCGGCAAGGGATTGAATCGCTCCATGGGTTCTATCACCGCCGAGATATTCGCCAAGGCGACGCAGAACGAGCAAAATCGTATCAAGCTGGAAGCGCAGCAGTTGGAAACCCGTCGTAAGGTAGCACAGGAAAATGATTACATGGGTGCTGTCAAGCAAAATATGTATGACGATTTCAACACTATGGGGTATGCCAACCCTACGAACGCCGAAGCCATCGACAAAAAGGCTTTCGACAAGCGCAAGTCTAACATCATTGCCATGTACGAAAAGGCTCGCCAGGAAATCGTCAAGCTATACCAGGTAGATGTGTCAAACAAGGCAGGGCAAAACTTGTTGATGCAGATGCTCTTTGGTAATGATCCTGATGGCATGGCTCTTCGCATACAGAGCGTTTTGGGCGATAATGCGGCTGATTGGCAGGTTTTCTATCACAAGCTTATTCAATATTCGGATGAATACACGGAGGCTCAGAAGAAGACCTACGACCAGCAGAAGAAGATTTCCGACCAGATGTGGGCTACCAACAAGCGGAATCTTGCCAACCAAGAGAAGCTTCGCAAAATGCAGAACGAAATCAATCTCTTTGGAAAGCGTACAAATTTCCTTTCTAACTTGGGTCTCGCAGACTTAACCGCCGACCCAGAGGTAGAATTAATGAGACTTCGCTTGCAAGCAGCCGAGGATTACTATGCCTTTATCGAGAAGACATCCAAAGACAAACGTCTGTTGCAAGACGCAGACAAGTCTCGTATGGAAGCGGAATTAAACTATGCTAACCAAGTAGCTGCTTCGATGAAAAATCGTCTCTCACAGATGAAGGAACTCGTACAACCTATCGAGGACTTTGGCGCAGCCGTAGGCTCTGCTTTTGCCGAGATGCGTAATGACGTGAGCGGCGCACAAGAGGCTATCAAGAATGCCCTCAAATCCATGTTGGAGAGTTGGGGCAACATGGCTCTCAATGATGTGAACACACAGATGTGGAAAGCCATCAATGATGCTGGTGCCAAGCGAGGCAAGAAAAATGCGCAGCCTACTATTGATGCGGCTCGTGCGGATGCAGAGGCCAATGCAAATACTTACATCAATGCTGACTGGCGCAATCTGGGTACCGCTGATAATCCAATGTGGGTGCGCCTGGTAGGTAATGAATACGTAGATATGAATGGCAATTCCTTGGCAGATGGCGAGCCACCGAGAGCGTGGAAGAAGCGCAACCCAGATGGTACTATTAAGGATTACAATAAAGAAGCTTTTGGTATTGATACACCAAGCAAGAAGCCTTCTAACAATTCATCTCCATCTAACAACGCTGGTGCCTTTACTGGTGCAGCGAATGCCACGGGCACAGCTATCGCCGATGCAGCCACGGGAGGAGGTAGCCTATCCGATGCCGTAGCTGGCATCGGTGGCAGTATCATCGGTGGTGTGATGAACATGGGCTTCAATACCGGAGGCGGCAAGAAAGGCAAGGATGGTACCGATACCGATACAGAGCAGAAGAAGCAGCTCAAGAAAGAGAAGAAACACCAGCAAGAACTCACCAAGGAGGTAAAGAAAGGCGCAAAGGATCGCTCTAAGGAGACATCCAAGGGTATGAAGGACATTGTTCAGACTACCGAAGATGGCAACAATGAGCAAACCAAGGGGTCTCAAATCGCTAACCAGGCGATGCTCAAAGGCACCGATGCCTTGATGAACCAAACGTTCGTCTTGAAGCAGCAAGGCAACCAGGAGCAAGCGCAAGCCGATGCCGACCTTGCAGAGACACAGATGACTTTCTCTATTGCTGGTGCCATCGGTAAGTGTTTCCAGTTCTTAGGCCCTATCGCTGGTCCTATCGCCGCAGCAGTAGTAATGAGCACCCTCACTGGCTTGATGCAGTGGGCACTTAACTCCGCATTCGGTAGCAAGAAGAAGTCTTCTACGAGCAGCACCAACACCAAGCTGGTAACAGGTATGCTCACCTATGATTCTGGTAACGTTCAAGACTTGAAGCCTTTCGTCGCCGATAACGGCGAGGTATATTGGGCCAAAGAAGACGATGCGCCTAAGCAGGGTGGGGTGCAGATGTTGTCGCAACCTACAGCCACCACCATCAACGGACAGCCATCCCTGGTAGCAGAGAAGGGTCCCGAAATCGTGATTGGTCGAGAAACCACCCATGCCATGATGATGAACGATCCTCAACTGTTGAAGGATCTCGTCAACTATGACAGCAACTATTCAGGGAGAAACTCAGCACGCAGGGCATTTGATAATGGCAACGTAGCCGATACCCTTGCAGCAAGCTTGCAAGCAAGCAATGGTAATCTTTCGCCTGACGCGTCAGCGGCTGGCGACCTATTAGCCAGCAGTGCGGCGAGCAATGCAGCCCTCCTGCAAGCCGTCAATGCGCTCCTGGAGCGATTGTCGCAACCTATCAGCGCAAAGATTGATATGTACGGACGAGGCAACCTCTATGATAGCATGACGAAAGCCAATCAGTTTATGAAGGGCAAATCATAAGACTATCAAGGTAGGCCAAGAAAACAGACGGAAGAAAACTCATATTTTCTCTAATGTTATATAGATTTGTTGGTTTATTTATTTAAATTTATGTTGTTTTTGTTTAGAACCGCTTCGTTGTGATAACGAGGCGGTTTTTCTATTCCCCGAACCCCTCGCCTTGGGCAGATTTTTGCAAAGGTTGGAAAAGTGGGAAAATACCCCAAACACCGTGTATAATTTTTGCACATTTGTAACTCGTTGATTTTTTGCACTTTACAACATACCCTCGTGTCAAAAGTGGGAAAATATTGCGAAAATCGCTATTATATATAAAATTTTTCCGCAATTTTTTCTTATCCCAAAAATCAAAAACCCCTAACCCCAAACATAAAGTAGGTAGCATATACGGCTATGCCGTAAACATCAAACAATCAGTTAGTTATGAGGATAGGTCAAGAAGCAGATATGGGCTGAAAACATAGATTTTTCGCCTATTTTTCTATATTTCTCAAAATATATTTTTACCATTGCGCTCCGTGTATTTAGAAAAAATAATTAAATTTTCCCACTTTTATAAGATAACTTGCTGAATTTGTGGTAGATAAGGGCAAAAATAAGTTGTACAAAGCGTGAACAATATATGAACAATGCGTGAACTTTACAAGCCTTCT
>ERZ808275.510-NODE-510-length-15201-cov-3.881751_pt1 | contig 15201 bp, 14 predicted proteins | sample MGYA00520894_ERZ808275 | MGnify/ENA primary metagenome ERZ808275 (study PRJEB31516, sample SAMN03275598) | gut metagenome | biome: mammalia-associated habitat; material: feces | host: Papio cynocephalus | place: Kenya | collected 2012-08-03 ...
TATATTTCTTTTTCCAGTTAAAAACAGTTCTACGTGAAATATTTAATTTTTCGGCAATTATTTCTGGACTTAAATTTTCAACACTGTATAATTTTTCTGCTTCATGGAGTAAATGTAATTTGTTCATTTAAAACCCTTTTAAACCTTGTTTAAAGACCTTTTACAATGACATTAATTACTCTTGTTTCAACAGAAGTCAAGTGTTTTGTTTTTAGTTTGATTTACCGACATATTAAGCAATTACAAGTTGAATCGCTGTCATTATGAAAAGGTTCTTTAATTGGTAGAACTTGATAATACAAAAACGCCGCATCTTTATGTTTATCAACTTGTCTTTCTGGTTTACACATTATTTCTGAATGTATATTAAAACTTCCAAAATCAATACCTTCTCGTTCTAAAGGACAAACTCTCGTAATTCCAAACCAAACTTTACTAATTGGCATTAATGGAACATAACCCAAAGTATCAGTTTTAATTTCGATTGAAGAATATTGACTAATAATTACTTTATCAATTTCGTATTTGTAATAAATTAATCCATTACCACCTTGAGATTTAGAATCGTGATGAAAAAATATAAGAGGAAATCTCATTTCTTTCATAGAAGAGTATATGAAAAATTTTTCATTTTTTTCTGTAACTTTAGATGTGCAATTCCAATATCCTTGTTTATATAAATACTGGCAAACTTTTGTTAAAGTCCCAAATCTATACCCCCAAGGCAACCAATATGTTTTGCCTTCAAGCTTTTTTATTTCATCATTTATTTTTGTTTCATTTTTTGTTGGTACAAGAACTCCAACAATACCTAAATTTAGTTTTTTCATCGTAATTATTATATCATAGCCTCATTATTTTCTGTATTATTCTTTATCTGAAAAAATTAGAAGTTTACGACATTATTTTTTATGGCAGTAATTGCAGCTGTAGTTCTATCTTTAACTGCTAATTTATCTAATATGTGATGAACATGAATTTTTGCTGTACTTACTGTTATAAAAAGTTTATTGGCAATTTCCTCATTTGAATGTCCATTAACAATTAATTGTAAAACTTCAATTTCTCTGTTTGTTAAATCGTAATTGTTTTTTGCTTCAATTTTTCTTGGTGCTTTTTGAATTTTAGATAAAACTAGTTTTGCAACTGCTGGGTCTATCCAAGCAACACCTTCGTTTACAGATTCTATAGCTCTAATTATTTGTTCTGATGTCGCACCTTTCATCATATAGCCATCCGCACTAGCAAGAAACATTTCCATAACGTCATTTTCAGAATTTCTTGAAGTAAATGCGATAATTTTTATATCTGGGTTGTATTTTTTTATTTGTTTTGTCGCTTCAATTCCATCTATATCTGGTAATCCAATATCCATTAAAACTATATCTGGATTTATTCTTTTTGCTTTACTAATACCTACGATGCCATTATTTGCTTCTTCAATAAGTTCTATTTTATTCGATTTTTCAATTATTAAGGATAATCCGATTCTTGTAAGTTCGTGGTCTTCGATTATCAGTACTTTAATTTTTGCTAAATTCATAATAAAGACTCCTTATATGATTATTATAAATTTAACTTTATCTCAAAATATCTCAATCTCAGAGATAATTCTGTATATCTCAAATTAGGGAACACTTTTTTACTTGCACTAAATACACAAGGCTAAAGCGTAAATATATTGCTAACTTTCGGAGTTTAATTTTGAAATAAATGTGATTTTAGTGCAAATATTGTATAAGAAAGTGCAGATAAAGTCCAATTAGTGCAAGTGAATCTCATTCTATCAAAATCGCTATAAAAGTCATTATATTTAACTCTTGGCTAAAATGTACCCATCTCGCACTTGCACTTTATTTACATTACAGTGATAAAATAGATTTCAGTAAGACAACTAAAAAGACAAGGCTGAGAGCCTTGTCTTAGAATTGCTCCAGGCCAGACTTGAACTGGCACTGAGTTATTCGCCCAATCGGATTTTAAGTCCGACGCGTCTACCGATTCCGCCACTGGAGCACGGTTATTTAATTTTTAATTTCAACTTCAGTGGAATCGGTAGATAAATCTACCTTACCTCTCCTCAAAAGATTATCAATCTTTCTCGTCGGCAGAGTGCCACTGGAGCATGGTTATTTAATTTTCAACGCCTAGTCACTTCAGTGACACTTAGCGTACATTCAATTTATCAGAAAAATATTTAATTGTCAACATCTCAATTAAAATTTTCAAAATGTAAATATTTATACAAATTTTGAAAAAAATACTTGAAAAAATGTTAGTCTAACCTTACAATATATTCGGATTAAAATCACATATATAATTATATAGAGATAAAAAATGAAAGATTTAAGCAAAATAAAAACACTGGACCATTTACCTGTCGGACACGATGCAATTATTTCGGCTGTAAATTGCGAAGACAAAGCTTTAAGAAAGCACATTTTGGATATGGGTTTAACCCCTCAAACAGAAGTTACATTGATAAAAACCGCGCCAATGGGTGATCCTTTAGAACTTCGCCTTAGAGGATATGAACTTACGCTTAGAAAAAGTGATGCATCTAAAATCTCAATAAAAGACATTCATGATGCTCATAACAAAATCCGTAAACAAAAAGTTTTCAAGGAAACTGACCACTCTGAAATCGGTGAAATTCAAAAATACGAAACTAGAAAACTTGGAGGAAAAGTACAGAAAAAAGAACTTCGTCTTGCCCTTGCTGGTAATCAAAACTGCGGTAAGACAACTCTTTTCAATAAATTAACAGGTTCAAATCAACACGTTGGAAACTTTCCTGGGGTAACTGTTGACAGAACAGACGGTATAATCAAGCGCCATAATGAAGTTACCATAACAGACCTTCCTGGGATTTATTCACTTTCTCCATACAGCAACGAAGAAATCGTAACTAGAAATTTTATTTTGAATGAAAAACCTGATGGAATCATTAATATTGTTGATGCGACAAACATTGAGCGTAACTTACTTTTGACAATGCAACTTATTGAACTTGACATTCCAATGGTAATCGCTCTAAATATGATGGATGAAGTTGAAACTGCTGGCGGAAGTATTGATATCAATGGTTTAGAAGCTCGTTTAGGAGTTCCAGTTGTTCCAATTTCAGCATCTAAAAATCAAGGTTTACAAGAGCTCGTTGAACACGCAATTAATGTTGCAAAATACGAAGAACACCCTGGACGACTTGATTTTTGCAACCATAACGTAAAAAACGAAGATTCTATCCACAGATGTATCCACTCAATTTGTCACTTAATACAAGACCACGCAGAAGCCTTGCGCATTCCACTAAGATTTGCCGCAACTAAGCTTGCTGAAGGTGATGAACTTGTTGAAGAAGCTCTACATCTTGACCAAAACGAAAAAGATACGATATTGCACATTGTTGAAGAAATGGAGCAAGAACGAGGATTAGACCGCGAAGCCGCTATTGCAGATATGCGTTTTTCATTTATTGAAAGACTTTGCGACGAATTTGTACAAAAAACATCTGATGCACCAAGCCATAAAATGACAGTTATGGCAGATAAAATTTTAACAGGAAAATATACCGCAGTACCTGCATTTTTAGGTATTATGGCAATAATTTTCTATTTAACATTTGGTCCATTTGGTTCATTTTTATCAGATGTAATGAATATGATCATAGAATTTGTGACAATAAAAACAGATATGGCATTAACCGCTTATGGTTTGAATGAGGTAGTTCATTCGTTAATTATAAACGGTATTTTCGCTGGTGTTGGAAGTGTTTTAAGCTTTTTGCCAATCATCGTAATTTTATTCTTCTTCCTATCAATTTTAGAAGATACGGGATATATGGCACGTGTAGCGTTTGTAATGGATAAAGCCTTAAGAAAAATGGGACTTTCAGGAAGAAGTTTCGTTCCAATGCTAATTGGCTTTGGTTGTAGTGTTCCAGCAATTATGGCATCAAGAACATTACCTTCTGAACGTGATAGAAAAATGACAATTTTGCTAACTCCATTTATGAGTTGTTCGGCAAAACTTCCTATTTACGCATTATTTACCGCAGCATTTTTCGCAAAAGACCAAGTTTGGGTAATTTTAGGATTATATTTAATTGGCATAATCGTTGGTATAATTACAGCATTGATAATGAAAACATTTTTCTTTGATGGTGAAGGTGTACCATTTGTAATGGAATTACCTAATTACAGGATGCCAAGTGCCACAAACATTTACAGATTAATTTACACAAAAGCAAAAGATTTTATAACAAAGGCTTTCACAATAATCTTTTGGGCTACAATCATAATTTGGTTCTTGCAAACCTTTGACAGCAGATTAAATTTGGTAGTAAACTCTTCAGACAGTATGTTAGCTGTATTAGGGAACTTTATAACTCCAATATTTAAACCATTAGGCATTGCAGATTGGAGAATTTCAACTGCATTCATCACTGGATTTATGGCAAAAGAAAGCGTTGTAAGTACCCTAACAATCTTGCTTGGTGGTGACGTTGAAGCATTACCACTTGTGTTTACAAAGCTTACAGCATTTGTATTTTTAGTATTTTCATTGTTGTATACACCTTGTGTTGCAGCAATAGCAACTGTAAGACGAGAATTAGGAAAACGTTACGCTTTATTGGTAGTACTTTTCCAATGTTCAGTTGCTTGGTTTGTAGCATTTTTGGTATATAGACTAGGCTCAATGTTGTTATAACCTTTACCAAGATATGTAAAGAATGTTACTATTTTTTGAAAATTTGAATTTTGAAGGCGTAATATTTTTTATATTATAATATAATTTAGTTAGTAAGGTTTAGGTTTATGGTGAATAATTCATACCAAGTTAATAAAAAGAAAGATATAGCTATTAACGTGTTTATAGCAACAATCTTTGTGCTTGCATTGGTAGGTGTTTTCACATTGTTCCACCTAATGACAACTCAAATAAAATCTTCAGAAAAAATTACCTCTGAGGTTGCACAACAATTATCATACAACGTACATAACCGTATCGTTGGCGATTTACAAGTATTGGAAATGATTGCAAGCTCAATTGGATATGACGTAAAGAACTTTAAACCTCAAGATTTGACTGCCTACCTAACAACAGGCGGAAGACAAGCATCATTTAAGGCGTTTTCTTTCATCAAGCTTGACGGTACAGCGTATACTGCGGTAAGAGATGAAGGTATAAAACCTGTTACTAATATGGCAAAAATGCCTTGTTTTAAAGTTGCAAAAGCAGGTTCTACTTGTTTTGACAGGGTACAAGAAGTTCCAACAAGTGGCGTTGAAACATTCAGAAATATTTATGCTGTTCCAATTTATTACAACTCAAAAGAAGTAGGAGTTTTGTCTGCTGTAGTCAGAGCTGATATCTTCAAAAATATTTTAGATATCAACACATTCAACCAAACTGCATTCAGCCATATTATTAAAAATAATGGTGATTACGTATTACGCTCAGATAATCCTGCAGTTGAAGACACTATAAACTTTTTTGACCAAAAAATTAAATTCATAAACGTAAAATCAGATGTTGTAAAAAAACAAATTGAAAACAACGATAGCGGAGTTTATTGGACTTATTTGGACGGACAATTCTGGCTATTCGCCTTTACTCCAGTATCATACAACAATTGGCAACTTGTACTATTCGTTCCTGGAAAAGTTCTTGCCCTAAGCGTTGTTGAAATCATTTTCTTTACAATTGGAATTATGTTGGCAATAAATTGCTTGTTATTCTTAATTTTGAAACGCATTGATATGCTTCAAAGAAAGAATTACGAAGAGATGATGAAACTTGCGTTTGTAGATGAAATTACAAGCGGTCCAAACAAGGCTAAGTTCTACATTGAAGCTCAAAAAATTGTTGAAAACATTTCAGCAAATGAAAAGTACGCACTTGTGTTGATGGATATTACCAAATTCAAGGTTATAAACGAGATTTATGGTTTTGATATTGCAAATACAATTTTGAAAGATTTGTACGAAATCATAAAGAAAAACTTGCCTAAAGACACTCTTTTGGCTCGCTCATTTGCTGCAAATTATTTATTTATACTTAATTATAACGAAGAAAGTGACATAAATTGTATTATTGACAAAATTCACCAAGATATTGAAGAATTTAATATAAATGTGATGCCACAACTAAAATCGTCTAAAAATAACAAAGTAGCAGCAAAATTAGTACCTTTATTTGGTGTTTACCTAATTAGTGACGTGACAGTACCAATTAACATTATGTGTGACCGTGTAAGCCTTGCTAAACGTACTATTGTTGACGATATTAATAAATACATTTCATACTATGATGACAACTTAAGAAAACAATTATTAAGTGAAAAGAATATTGAAGATGAGATGCATAACGCCTTAGCTACAGGACAGTTTGTTATGTATTTGCAACCAAAATACGACATGAAAACACTTACTGTTGTCGGTTCTGAAGCTCTTGTACGCTGGATTCACCCAACAAAAGGATTTATTGCTCCGAATGATTTTATACCACTTTTTGAAAAAAATGGATTCGTTTTGAATATTGACCGCTATATGTGGGAACAAGCTTGTAAGGCAATTCGTTCTTGGATAGACCGAGGATTTAAGCCTGTTCCTATTTCGGTAAATGTTTCAAGACTTCACTTAAGCAACGAATTTTTCATTGATGATTTAAAAGATTTAATCAAAAAATATCAAATTCCACCTGAATTGTTGGAACTTGAGTTAACCGAATCTGCAGGCTTTGAAGATTTTGAAAAATTCTTAGAAGTTGTAAACGAATTGAAAAAACAAGGTTTTAGCATTGCAATGGACGACTTTGGCTCTGGATATTCTTCTTTGAATATGTTACGTCAAATTCCTTGCGATATCTTGAAATTAGATAGAGGATTTATCAACGATTCTACTACAGATGAACGCGGTAAAATCGTAGTTCAACATGTTCTTTCAATGGCTAAAAACTTGGAATTAAAAACAGTTTCAGAAGGTATTGAAACCGTAGAACAAGCACAATTTTTAACAGATTCAGGTTGTGACATTGCACAAGGTTTCTTGTATGCAAAACCAATGAGTTTGGAAGACTTTGAAATCGTAGCATTTAAAAACAAAACCGTGAACATCGACGGACTTGATTTGCATAAGTAAAAGACTAACTTTAATAATCGGTCGGCTGATAAATCAACCGACCGATTTTACAGTATTTAGTAATTAATTGCTAATATATTTGGGGTTATGCAAAATATCTTTTTAATAGTCCGTCAAAGCCTCTACCGTGGCGAGCTTCGTCTTTAGCCATTTCGTGAACAGTGTCATGGATTGCATCTAAGTTAAGTTCTTTAGCTCTTTTTGCAATTTCCATTTTACCTGCACAAGCGCCACATTCAGCATCTGCTCTCATTTCCAAGTTTTTCTTTGTTGAATCTGTAATTACTTCACCTAACAATTCAGCAAATTTTGCAGCGTGTTCAGCTTCTTCAAATGCATATCTTTTGAATGCATCTGCGATTTCTGGATAGCCTTCTCTTTCAGCAACTCTTGACATTGCCAAGTACATACCAACTTCTGTGCATTCACCGTTAAAGTTTTCTCTTAAACCTTGTAAAATTTCTGCATCAACGCCTTTAGCTACGCCAACTACATGTTCTGTAACATAAGTTTTTTCACCTTCTGTAGCTTTATTGAATTTACTAGCTGGAGCGCCACATTGAGGGCATTTTTCTGGAGCCTCATTACCTTCGTGAACATATCCGCATACTGAACATACAAATTTCATATCATATTTCCTTTCTTATTTCGTATTAACATGCCAACTATAACACATAAAATTTCAATTGGCAATAGGGATATTAAGAAATATGAAAATAATTATCAGTTTTATATTAACACTTCTTTGTAAGTTTTAAAATGTGCTTTGCAAACTTCAATAAGTTTTTCTTTACCGTGCTTAGCAATAAATTTTGCGGCAGCCTCTTTAACAATTGAATTACATCCTTTTGGAAAATCACAACCGTAGGTAAGTTCCATTTGCTTCATTTTTTGTACGAAAGTTGCACGAGCAAGAACACTTGCTGCAGCAACAGCAATGTCACTTTCTGCACGAACCATTTGTTCTAAACGAATAGTCTGACCTCGTTTTTGAAGCGCATTTTTAATTAAGCTTTCATCACCGAACTTGTCCGAAAGGGCATATTCACACATATTTTTTTCCAAAATATTTTCAATTGCTTTTGCATGTCCCCAAGCTAATAACTTGTTGAGGTTTGCAAAATTTTTGTATAATTCGTTATATTTATGATTTCCAACAGCGATTACAGAATAAACGGCATGCTTTTTAATTTGTTCTGCCATTTCTAAAATTCTTTTGTCTGTAATTGTCTTGGAATCTCTAATTTTTAAATCTGTAAATAATTTGGCAGTTTTCTCATCAACCATAACCCCTGCAATTACAAGAGGTCCAAAGAAATCACCTTTTCCTGACTCATCAGTTCCGATATGTGTAATAAATTTTTCTTCCATATTAAAATCTTAACATATATTTGAAAATTTGCCATATTTTAAGTAAAATTAATGAAAAGAGGTAGATTTTATGATAAAAGTTGCAGTTTGCGGTGCAAACGGAAAAATGGGTAAAGAAGTAGTTAATGCGGTTAATACAGATAACGAAACTGAATTAGTTGCAAAAATTGATATTGTGAACGGAGAATTTTCTTCAATTGAAGAAGCTCACAAGTCAAAAGAAATCGATATTTTAGTTGATTTTACTCAACCAAAATCAATTTATGAAAACGCTTTGTACTGTTTAAATAACGGAATTAATATTGTAATCGGCACAACTGGTTTGAAAGATGAGCAAATTGAAGAATTAAAACAACTTTCAGAAAAGAATAAAGTTGCTTGTTTTATTGCTCCAAACTTTTCAACAGGCGCTGTTTTGATGATGAAATTCGCTCAAATAGCAGCAAAATATTTTGATAATGCTGAGATTATTGAACTTCACCACAACCAAAAGAAAGATGCACCTTCAGGAACTGCTGTAAAAACCGCACAACTTATGGCAGAAGCAAACAAATCTTTCACGTCAGGCAACTGCGAAGAAACAGAAACCATTAAAGGTGCAAGAGGTGCAAATTCATACGATAATATTCACATTCACTCGGTTAGAATGCCAGGTTATATGGCATCTCAAGAGGTTTTGTTCGGCTCTGACGGTCAAATTCTTTCAATTCGTCACGATTCAACAAACAGAACTTGCTACATGCCAGGAGTTATGATGGCTGTAAAATATGCGTATGAACACAAAAACTTTACTTACGGATTAGACAACATTTTATAAAAATAAAAGGAAAAAGGAAAAACTAAAAATGAGAAAACCAAGACTTGCCGTTTTAGGGGCAACAGGAGTAGTTGGAAGACACATCTTAGAAATCTTAGAACAGTTAGAAGTACCTTATGAAAGTATTAAACTTTTATCAAGTGCAAAAAGCGCTGGCACAAGATTGAACTTTGATGGCGTTGAACACATTGTAGAAGAAGCAAAACCAGAAACCTTCGACGATGTTGATATCGTTTTAGCTTCTGCTGGCGCATCTACAAGCAAAAAGTTTGCACCTGAAATCGTAAAACGTGGCGGACTTATTATTGATAATTCAAGCGCTTTTAGAATGGAAGAAAAAGTACCTCTAGTTATTGCAGGAGTAAACGATGAAGACTTAAAAGAACATGCCGGAATTATCGCAAATCCAAACTGTTCAACTTCTCAATTAATTTTGGCTTTAAAACCTTTACACGAACTAGCTACAATCAAAAGAATGATTGTTTCTACATATCAATCAGTTAGTGGTGCTGGACTTGCTGCAATTAATGAACTTAAAGAAAACACAAAAGCAAGGCTTGAAGACAAACCATTCACACCAGTAAAATTTACTCAAGAAATCGCATTTAACTGTATTCCACAAATTGATGATTTTTGTGAAAACGGTTACACAAAAGAAGAAATGAAAGTTACAAACGAAACAAGAAAGATAATGCACTTTTCAAAAGATTTACCAATTTCTTGTACTGCAGTAAGAGTTCCTGTTTTTGTTGGTCACTCTGAAGCTATAGACCTTGAATTTGAAAAACCAATTGATGTCGCTCAAGCAAGAAATGCATTAGCAAATGCTTACGGCATTGAAGTTGTTGACGACATTCAAAACAAAGTATTCCCAACTGCAATTCAAGCAGAAGGTAAAGACCCTGTTTATATTGGAAGAATTAGAAAGAACATCGCGTTTGAAAACGGTTTGTCATTCTGGTGCGTAGGTGATAACTTAAGAATTGGCGCTGCTTTGAACACTGTTAGAATTTGCAAACGCGTAATAGAAATGGGGTTATTCTAATGGGTAAACTTGTTACACAAGACGATATCGTTGCAATAGTAAGAGATTTACAAAGAAAAGGCAAGACAGTTGTAACAACAAACGGTTGCTATGATATTTTGCACGTAGGACACGTAAGATATTTACAAAAAACAAAAGAAGTGGCAGATGTTTCAGTCGTAATGTTAAATTCAGATGCTTCTGTTAAGAAAATTAAAGGGGAAAATCGCCCTATTAACACTGAATTAGACCGTGCAGAAATATTATGTGCTTTATCTTGTGTCGATTATGTGGTAATATTTGATGAGAAGTCACCTTGTGGTCTATTAGATAGAATAAAACCCGACTTCCACACAAAAGGAGCAGATTACACCCTTGATACCCTTCCAAAAGAAGAGAAAGATGTAATTTTAAAAAATCACATTAACGTGAAATTTATCGAATTTGTGCAAGGAAAATCAACCACATCGACAATAGAAAAAATGAAACATTCATAATTATATAAAGGAGAACAAAAGAATGAAGGAATTTTCAGTAGAAGAAATTTCGCAAATCGTAGGCGGTATGCTAACAAAAGTTGAAGATGCAAAAATTCAAATGATAGCGCCACCATTGCTATGTGACGAACACATGTTAGCTTTAGCATTAAGCGAAGAAGAAATCGGTAATGTAGCAAAATCAAAAGCAAAAGCTGTTTTAGTTCCATTAGGTGTAAATCTTGAAGGCGTAACAACTATTGAAGTTGAAAGACCAAGACTTGCAATGATGAAATTATTAACATTATTCTACGAAGAACCTAGAGTAAACGACGGCTACCACCCATCAGCAGTTATTCACCCAGAAGCACAAGTTGCAGAAAGCGCTTCAATCGGTGCAAACGTTGTAATTTCAAAGGGTGCAGTAGTTGGCGAAAATACAAAAATTTTACCAAACTCATACATTGGTAACAATGCAAAAATCGGTGCAAACTGCTTCTTCCACGCTGGCGTAAACATCGGCGACAGAGTTGTAGTTGGTGACCACTGTATTTTACACCACGGCGTATCTTTAGGCGCTGATGGTTTCAGCTTTGTAACTGAAAATCCTGATAATATTGAACAAGCAAGAAAAGATGGTGAAATCAAGATTGAAAACAAAGAACAAAAAATCTTCAAAATTCCATCACTTGGTTCTGTTGTAATTGGCAACAACGTTGAAATTGGTGCTAATACAACAATCGACAGAGGTACAATCGAAAACACAATGATTGGCGACGATACTAAAATTGATGACTTAGTAATGATTGGTCACAACTGCCGTGTCGGTAAAGGTTGTATGATTGTTTCTCAAGTTGGTATCGCAGGTAGCTGTGTAATTGGTGACCGTGTTGTAATCGCTGGTCAAGCTGGTTTAGCAGACCACATCAGCATTGGAAGCGACAGCATCGTTGCTGCAGCAGCAGGCGTAAGCAAATCATTCCCAGAAAAATCAATCGTAGTTGGTACTCCTGCAGTTCCAAGAAAAGAATTTATCAAACAATTAAAAACAATGAAAGATGCTGGCGAATTAATTGCTAAATTCAAAAAATACGAACCAATGTTAAAAACATTTTTAGAAGACACTGAAGAAAACTAAGAGTAAAAATAATGGCTACAATAAAAAAAGAACTTTCAATAAAAGGCAATACATTGATGAAAAATCATGAATGTAACGTGCTAATCAAACCTTCAACATCAGGCAAAATCAAATTTTACCTAGACGGTTATGATGATGCAATTGTTGCTGACGTTGATAATGTATGCTCAACAAGCCACTGTGTTTGTGTTGGCAATGGCAACCGCCAAGTAATGCTTATTGAACACTTTATGGCTGCTTGTGCGTTCTGTAACATTGATTCTATTGATGTTTACATTGACAAACCTGAAATGCCAGTTCTTGATGGAAGTTCTTATGAATGGGTTAAAGCGTTTAAAAAAGTTGGTATAGAAAAATCTAAACCAATTTATTACACCTTATTAGAACCCGTTTCATATTTGAATGGCAAAACTCACGTTGTAATCGTTCCTGATGATGAGTTAAGAATCTCATACGGCGTAAATTATGACCACCCAGATATGAAAAATCGTTGGGCAAGTTTCACAATGAAAAACCAAAACGAAATTATTGAAGCTAGAACATTTGGTTTCTTACATGACCTTAAAAAATTCCAATTCTTTGGATATGCAAAAGGGGTTACTCAAGAAAACACTGTTGGATTTACAGACGACGGCGGTTACACTACTAAGTTAAGAAGTGATAGAGAACCAATTAAACACAAAATACTAGACATAATTGGTGATTTATACTTAACAGGCGTAAACCCACTATATTTGAAAGCACAAATTATTGCGAAAGAAGCAGGACACGCTGTTCACGTAAAAACAGCACTTAAATTAAAAAGTAAATTAATCAAATGCGAATAAGGAGCATAAAAATGACAGACGAGCAAAAAACAATATTAACTTATGATTCACAACAAATTTTGGATTTAATCCCACATAGATATCCATTTTTGTTAGTTGACAGAATTACAGCATGTGTAGCAGGCGAATACGCTGAAGGCTACAAAAACTTAACTTGGAACGAACCATTCTTCCAAGGTCACTTCCCAAACAACCCAATTATGCCAGGGGTTCTACAAATTGAAGCTATGGCTCAATGTTCAGCTCCAGTATTGTTATCAATGGAAAAATTCCAAGGTAAATTGGCATTATTTGCTGGTATCGAAAACGCTCGATTCAAAGGCATTGTTCGCCCTGGAGATAGATTAGATATGAGAATTGAATTACAAAAATTAAAAGGTCCTATCGGTAAATCTCACGGTGTTGGCATGGTAGATGGCAAAGTTGTTGTAGAAGCGGATATGACTGTTTGCATTAAGTAATAAATTTATTTAAAATAAAAACAAGGCGGTCGAGTGAAACTCGACCGCCTTGTTTTTGTATTTATATTGTATAAGTTAAGTTTTATACGTTTGCCAAAGCAGGTTCTTCTACCATATCTTCAGATTCTAAAGAGTGGTGACCTGTTTTGTGAGATTTCAAAAGAACTCCACGTTTTGATTCTTGAATGAATTTAATCATATTTTCGATATATTCGTTCATTGGGATAGTTTCTTTAATTTTTTCAATAGCTTGAGTTGTATTATATTCTGGAGAAACTAGAAGTTTGAAAGCTTCGTTAGTGTTAATTCTATCTTCTTTAGAAATACCACGTCTACGCATTGCAACCACATTTAATCCAGATGGAACAGGTGGTCTACCTTCACCTTTAGAGTATGGTAAGATGTCTTGTCTTGATGCTGAGAAACCGCTGATGATAGCCATATCACCGATTCTAACGTTTTGGTGGAATACTGTCATACCGCCTAACCAAGCACCGAAACCTACGTGACAGTGACCGCCTAAAGTTGCTAAGTTGGCCATAATTACTTGATCTGCTAAAACACAGTTGTGAGCAACGTGAGTACCAGCCATTAACAAACATTTGTTACCGATACGAGTTGTGAAATCACCACAAGCTGCGCCTCTGTGAACTGTTGCATTTTCTTTAATGATAACTTCATCACCAATAACTACTTTTGTAGGTTCGCCTTTGTAACCTAAATCTTGAGGTTCTGAACCGATTGTAGCAAATGGGCTGATTGTACAATTTTTACCAATTTCTGCAAACTCTATAAAAGCATTTGCAATAACTCTTGTACCACTACCAATAGTAACATTTTCGCCGATAACGACATTTGGTCCGATGAATGCATCTTCTGCGATTTTTGCTGATTCATGGATAATTGCTGATGGATGTATCATTATTTTATTTCTCCTAATTAAGATTATGTAGTTTCTATATTATAAATATATACTAAAAATTAGGATTTCTTAGAATTTTTATATAATTTTAATATCGTTATAATGACTAAGTCTTAATAGTTAATCGGCTAATAAAAAGACCACCTTGCGGTGGTCGTAAAGTCTTTTCTTTGGTTTTGGTTATTTTGGTTATTTTTGGTTTGTCGTTTTGGTTTGGTTTTAAAAATGTTTTTGTTAGTTAGAATTGGTTATTGTTAGAAGTTAGAAATTTGTCTTTCGGTCTATGCATATTTTGGTGCACATTCACTTGCGTATTTGTCACATGCTGAGCCGATTGATTGATATTCTGCTTCTAATTGTTTTAATTGTTGTTCTAACTTTAAGCATTCATTATCGATTTGTTTGTTTTTAACGTTTAATTTTGCTTCTTCTGCTTTTTGATATTGAGCTTTTTGTTGGTCATATAAGTTTTTAAACACTGCCATTTGATATTGGTTTTGTGCTGTTGCATCTTGGCTTACTTGACCTATTTGGTTTGTACCTTGAAGGTATGCCATATTTTGTTGGGCTGCATTCATTGCATAATTGTGTGAACCTACCATATATTGGCTCATATTGCCAAACATTGATGCAGGTGATGTTGTTAAATCATTCATTGATACACTGCCATCTGCAATTGCTGCTGTATATGATTGTAAATCATATAACTCTTGTTTCTTTTGCATTAATTGATAGTTTTTGTCATTGATTTGTTGTTTTAATGACATTTTTCTGTGAAATAAAATTAATAAAGACATTTTTTTCTAACCCCTAACCAAAGTTATTTTATTTTAACTAACCAAATTTTCTTAACTTACGTTTTATTTGTTTGTTTACTACTTAAAATTTCAAGAACGGTGACTTTTGTTTAACCTTATTTTCCTTGTTCGTTCTTTTAAAACCTTAACCTTTTTGAACCTTACATTTATATAAAGTATTCCCAAACTCAATAATTGCCATGTTTTGAGCATGTTATTAAGTTTT
>ERZ808275.513-NODE-513-length-15022-cov-9.563573_pt1 | contig 15022 bp, 17 predicted proteins | sample MGYA00520894_ERZ808275 | MGnify/ENA primary metagenome ERZ808275 (study PRJEB31516, sample SAMN03275598) | gut metagenome | biome: mammalia-associated habitat; material: feces | host: Papio cynocephalus | place: Kenya | collected 2012-08-03 ...
TCCTCACTCGAAATATGCGCCGTACCGGCCTTGCCGTCAACAAGTTCGATAGTCATCTTCCACTCTCCGTTTCCTTCATGATTCCCTGACCGACCTCAAACGTCGAAGTCATGATGCCGCTTTCGATTTTCACGATCCTTTTGGTGATTGTCGCGGTCACGCTCATGCCGGACGCATGGTCGGAGGCTGTGACCTTATCGTCCACGCGCAGACCGTCGCCAGCACTGTCCGTCAAGGTCACATCGACAGTGCCTCCGATCTGCTCCTCCTGCAGCCTTTTCTGCGTCTCCGATTTCAATGTGGCCGCATCGGCGGACGTGTAATCGTAAATCTCGCAAACTTCATCCACGCCGGTCAACGTCTGCGTCTGACTCACATTGCCGGCCGCGTCGGCGTACCAGTGTGACACCAGACGATCCTTAAGCTCCTGTGAGCCGAGACCGATAAGATGATTCGTCACGCGATGCTTCGTCTCGGCCTTGAAATCCACCAAGTCCGAATCGATTGCGTTTGTAATCGTCCGTATCGGCGTGATGCCTAAATGGATTTTATTGTCAGCCGCCTGAAAATCAAGCCGTCTGCCGCAGGATGCGAGCAGCGACCGCAACCCAGTATAAGCGTCCACATAGCGTGGATTCTGGAAAACCCAATTCGATACCGTGGACATGTCCGACGAATCGACGGTGAAGACCGCATCCAAGCCGATGCGCTTCAGCAGGCTCCGCACCACGTCCGGCAGCTTGCCGGAGACGGTCAGATAATCCTGATTCGCGTCCGGTTGGAGTATCTTCGCCGCCAGCATTCCAGTCCACGACTGGCCGATCCATGTGGTCGTGGATTGTCCTGCTGACACGGTGACGCGGCGGTCGATGATGCGGCCGCCAACGTCGGAGCCATCCATCCAGAAATACCAGCCGCGCGAAATCGCAGGTGCTGTCTGGTCCTCGATGGTCAGTTCGAAATCGTTCTCGTCCGTGCCTGTGGCCCAATCCAAAACCACTTGCGATATGCTCGCGCGTGGGATCAGCTCGGCGTCTGCGAGGATAACGTTCGCCAAGGCACACCTCCCGAAACGTCATACAAGGTCAGGTCAATACCAAAATTGCCTGAAATCGTCAGCAATGAGTCTCCGGCCGGTATCGGCTCGAAAACATACGAGCCGCCACCACTGCCACTACCGCGCTTGCCCTTGTCGAAAACATCCGACAAGTCGCCGTTATCGGCGGTCAGATGGATGCTTTTCTCCAATCCCGTGGCCGACAGCGAAATGTATCCGCCAGCGGCCACCGTCACGTCAACCTCATATGTGTTCGTGCCAATCTGGAAAGCCGGATTGACGCAAGGGCCGAAGATGATTGCGGTGAATTCGGCCGCCTTGCCTGTCGGGTTATCGACCTGCAAGGCGATTTTCGACGGTGCCAGGTCGGTCGGCAGGTCGGTCGGCAGGTCAAGCTGCGAGCCGGTGCCCGCGGACATTGGGAAGAAATGCTGCACCGGCAGGGCGCGCCGCCAAACACCATCGCAAAGCACCACCGTGTAATCGACTTGTGCGAACTGCGGCCAAGGCACGAGACCAAGCGAAGACCCGACAATAAACGCGCGTTGCGTCCACTCGCCGTCCACGGTCAAGATGCCTGGTTGTACTGCCTGCACGTCCGATTCGAAGGCGGTCTGCACCGCATCCAATTCGCCTGGAGTTTTGGTGCGGATGGTCATTTTCGCCGTCGAAGCGTTCCTGCTCGCCGATTTGATGCCGCGGGTGGCCAAAGTGTATGTCCATGCGAATCCTCGCATTTCCTGCAGGTCGGCCACCCATAAACTGTCGGTGTTCAGGTCAATCGTCGTGCCGTCATGCGACGTGTATTTAAGCTCGCGCATATTTTCTTATCAGCCTTCCCAAATCACGGTCGCTGACCGTCATCGAATCATCGGACGCGGCGGAGATGATCGCGCCAAGGTCGTTGTGCAGGCTGGTGATCGCGGCCACCACGGAGCCGGTATCGATCTGCACGTTGACCTGATTGCCGGTCATCTGATTGGCGGTAGAGAACACTTCGCGTGGAATCTTCCGTTCGTTGAGCAGGCGCATGTTTTCGACGCCGTAATAGTCGGTCGCCGCGGCGTTCTGCACGAATTCACCTGATGCGATGCGCACATTCAGCAGTTGGACTGAATCGCTCAGACTGTTCCCAGCCGCCCAGATCGGATCCACATAACCGTCAAACAGGCCGCCACTGGCGAATTTCTGGAAGTGGCCATCGGTGAACAGGCCGCCGGTGTAGCCGCCATCCTTCTGCGTCTTCTCCGTGACAGTGAAGCTTTTGTCCGCGATCCGGTAATTCTGAATGCTTCGCAGGGTCGCGGATGCATTGTCGGTCACACTGATCGTGAAACGCTTGTCGCGGATCGTCTTGTGGTTCACGGAATCCACTTTGTCGGATGCCTTGTCCGAGGCGTTCAGCGTGGTCTTCTTGTCATTCAGCTTCTTGTTGTTGACGTTGTTGACTTTGCTGGACGCATGGTCGGAAGCGGTGAGGTTCGCGTTCTTGTTGTTCAGCTTCTTGTTGTTGACCGCGTTGATCTTGCCGCTGGCCTTGTCGGAGGCATCAAGCTTCGCGGTGCCCTTGGCGTTGCTGACTGCCTTGACTTTGTTCTTGGCTTTGTCGGCCTTGCCGGACGCCTTGTCGGTCGCGTCAAGAGTGGCCTTGCCTTTGGACTTGTTCGCGGATTCGACGTTCTTCTTCGCCTTGTTCGCCTTACCGCTGGCCTTATCGTCGGCATCGAGCTTTGCCTTGGAAAGCTTCTTGCCGAATTTGTCGAGATTGGTTCCAGCGGCCTTCGTTTTCGACTTGGCTTTGGAATCGTCAACATCGAGCTTCGCTTTGCTGCTGTCGGCGGTCTTCTTGATGTTGTCAATGGACGCTTTGATGCTGTCGGAACTCAAGCCCCACCGATCTGCGAGTTTGTTCGCCGCATCGGCGCTCATGCCCGAAGCCTCGGCCTGCTTGATGATCGCGTCGCGCGCATCCTGCAGGACGCCGGATGCCCTCTCGATTTCACCACTGGAGAAATTCGTATTCTCGCCCTGCTTGAGGATCTTCTCCGCAGCGGATTGAGCACTGCTGGCGATGTCCTCCAACGCCTGCCTGGTCTTCGTGCCCTTCTCCGAAAAACGGTCGAGCAGGTCGCCGTTCTCGTTGAACACGACGCCATTATCCTTGCAAGTGTCGGACAGTTCGCCGATCTTCTGATTCAGCTGGTCAACAGCCTGATCCGCCGTAAGATTGCCGGATTCGAGACCAAACAGCGCCTGCACCAAATCATCGATCTGGCTGCTCGCGTCAGAAGCGGAAGAGCCAAGCTCCTTGTTCGCACTGGCCGCATCCTTCGCGGCGGAAGCCGACTTGCCGTCGGCATCGACCGCGTTTTTAGCCGCAGCGGTCTTCTGCTTGGTCTGTTCCTTGGCTTCCTGGTACGCCTTGGATTCATCCTTGATGCTGTCGCGGATTTTCGTTGCCACGGCAAGTTGCGAATGCCCTTGCCTTCCGTACTCTTTCAACGCGGCGTTGACCTTGTCGGTCGCCGCTTTGTTGCCCATCGCAGCAGAGGTCATATCGGTGAGGCTGACCTTTGCCTCGCTCATCCAGTGCGTCATGGACTGGCCGCCGATGTTCATCTTCTGATACGATGCCGCGATGGTTTCACTGATGCTGCTGCCGGATTCAAGCGCGGACTGCAATTGTTCGGCGGCTTCCTTGGCCTTTTGCTGATGGCTGATGAACGTGGACAATGCCGCGCCGGCCACCGTCAAGGCGATGCCCCATGGGCCACCGAGCAGGCTCATGATGCTGCTGCCGACGGCCTTGAACCCTGCCGTCTTCAACTGGGCCTTGGAAGCGGAAGTGCCGAAAGCCTCCATCTGTTCGGAAGCGCTCATGGAGGACGCCTTGAACATCTGAAAAGCGGTCTGGGCGGAAGCCAAAGCCGTCTTGACGCGCTGAATCGGATCAACGGCCAATCCGATGTTGTTGGCCATCGTGCTGGTGCTGTTGTTGAGGTTTCCCGCGGCCTTGTGGACGGCGCCGAACACTCCGGCCAGCGACGCCATCACGACAAGGGTCTGCTGTACGCCGGACGGCAATCCGGCGAACGCGTCCACAAGGGTATCCAAGCCCTGCACCATGGTGCGTAATGGACCTTGGGCACCCTCGCCGACGGAAATCATCAGGGATTCCATCGAACCGCTAAGGTTCTCAAGGTCGCCTTTGAGATTGTTGTTCTTCGCGGCTGCCTGTTCGGCCGCGTATCCGCTTTGCGAAACGGCTTTCGTCCACTTGTTGACGCCGGATTCGCCGGCCTCATACAAATAGTTCGCGGCCTTGATGGCATAGCTGCCGAAGATGGTTGCGTTCGCCTGGTTGCGTTGCTCGTCGGTCAGATTCTTCTCGGCGTTGCGCAGCTGGCCGGCGAATTTCGCCATGCCGACGAAATGGCCTTGCGCGTCGTAGGCGCTGATGCCGAGTTCCTTCATCGTGTTGGACGCTTCGGTTGAGGGCGCGGCCAGCTTCATCAGCATGCTGTTCAACTGGGTGCCCGCTTCGGCTCCGATGGTGCCGTTCTGCGCGAACAGGGCCAATACGCCGGTGGTCTCCTGAATGTTCATGCCAAACGAATTCGCCTGCGCGCCGCAATTGTTCAACGCTTCGCCGAAATCGGAGACATTGCCAACTGCCTTGCCCGCGCCGGCGGCCAGCGTATCGGCCACCTGAGAAGCCTGAGAACCCTTCAAATGGAACATGCTCATGGCATTGGCCATGTATTCGGCGGCGTCTCCGACGGCCATGCCGTCGGACGCGGCCAGATTCAGAGCGCCGGTCAGACCACCGGTAAGAATGTCCGTGACGCCCATGCCGGCCTTGCCGAGATCGTTGATGGCATCAGCCGAATCCGTCGCGGAATACACGGTGGAAGCGCCGGCTTCGATGGCCGCGGCACGCAACTGGCCCATCTGCGCGCTGGTCGCACCGGTATTGGCTTGGACGGTACTCATTTGCTGGTCGAAATCTGCCGCCATCTTAACGGCGGCGGCACCGAACGCGGCCACGGCCAATCCGGCGGCCGTCATGCCGCTGGCGATCAGCGCGGACTTCCTGCCGGTGTTCTCCATGCCGGACGCGACGGTACGCGCCGTCGAACCGGCGCGGGTCATGGCGGCCTCATAGGAAGCTGTATCGGCCATAAGCCGGATGACGATGTTCTTGTTCTCAGCCAAAACATCCCTCCAAATGTCTCAGGTCAGATGCGCGACCAATGCTTCAGCCGCCGGATTATCCCTGCCGTTGTTGTCCGTCCAGCGTTTCATCGCCTGCCGCATGTGCGCGGTCGCCCAGCAGACATCCGCTTCCGCACGCATGGTCAGTTCGGCCTTCGGGTCTTGGCAGATCGTGCGTGGCAATCCGCACAAGGGACATAATGACCTCTCGTATTCGGCCAAAGCCCGCATCCAGTCACGCTCCGTGGAATCCCATTCGACTTCATCCCCATCAGATGGCGTCCATCCCATGAAACGCTTGAAGCTGATGCCAAGCTGACGGCAGATCCGTAGATCTTCGACTAGTTGCGGAGCACCTTCGAGGCGAGGTCGAATGCCGCTTTTGGGTCGGCCGCAGATCCATTCAGCTCTGCGACGGCCTGCCAGATCGGCGTGAACTGGCCGTCCGTCAATTCGTCAAACAACGTGCGGAAAGCCTTTTCGGTCTTGTCCTCCGCGCTGACCGGTTTGCCGCCGACGGTCGCGTCCACCAGCATGAGCGGCAATGCCGCAGCGGCGGTGCCGAACATGTCGGACGTGCCGTTCTCATTACGGTGCGCGGCCAACACCTGCGCCCACTTGCTCACCGGCAGGGCGCGCAAAGTCAGCTTCAACGTTTCGGATTCCGCCTGCCCGCGCAGCTCTTCAATGCGCTGCGCGGTACGCTGCGCCGCACCGTTCACACCTGATTCGGTGATCTGCTCGCGAGTGGTCTCCGACGCCAGCGCATCGCCCAACCGGGCAATGTCCTCGGCAAGCTGCTGGTCGAGGATGACGTCCACTTCCCTGGTGCGTCTCGTTACCTTAAGCATGGAAATGCTCCTTTGCTTGAAAACCAAAAGTCCCCTTCAAAAAAAGGAAGATTCCCGCACTGGCGAAAGGAACAAAGTCCAGTGCGGGAAGAATCAATCAGACAACCTGCACGTTCTCAGCCCAGCCAGGAGCCTTAACGCTGAAGTTGATCTTGCTGCGTAGCACACTGTTCGCGGCAATGGCGACCTTGGCGTTCATACCGACTCGAACGGCGTACACGTTCACGGTGTCGCCAGCGACGAAAGTGCTGTTGGTGGCCTTGCCATAGCGACGAACGAAATAGCCCTCAGCACCCTCAGTAAGCGTCTGCATGGCCGCGTTCTGCGCAGAATGCTCGGTGTTCGTGTTGTCGATGACCTCGACGGACGGGCCACTGATCTTCTTGCGTCCCGGGTTCTCATAATCCTGCGAGCTGTTTTCTCGCTGGTCGGAGATGGAATCCTGGGACGGCGAGCAGGACCAGCCGCCAAGGGTCACGTAGTTGGACAGGTCGGTGCCGGCGTTGATTTCGTCGGCCTTCGGTTTGGTGATGTCTGCGATGGTCGGCACCCAAATGGTGTTGACCAGACCATCGGCGGGCGTGGAAGGGACTTCCACTCCAAGAGTCAAAGACATGACTCCTCCTTAATTTTGCTTGTGGTCACATGCGTGACCAGTTGAATTTGAAAGTCAGCAGACGGACCTGATAGAGCAGACTCGTATCCTCTGCGGTAAGGCCGGCGGCATAGGCACCGGAATCGGAAAACAAGGTCAGGCAGCCGGTGTCGAAGCCTTGCGCGACGAACCGCTTGCCGGCCAAGCCGGGAATCATCAGGTCATCGGCCAGCACGTTGACGGCATCGACGGTAGTGCTCACGATCCGCACCAGCAATGTGCCGATGCCGCAATGCACGTGCTGCGTCTCGCCGACGATATGGCCGTTGGTCGTGACGGTCTCGATCACCCACGGCGGCTTTTCGGTCGGCGTGGGCGTGGTCTGCCGGTAGACGGTCCATCCGTCAGCGGGCTTTGGCACATGGTCGAGAATCGTGTTCGACAAGGTCATTATCGACTGCATCAGAATCCCTCCACGGCCGCACGTGCGACGTATTCCGCGAGTTTGGGAAGCTCTTCCTCGCCATGCTCGTAGAACCGGTGTGTGCCACCGCCTTTGGCCGTGCCGAAGAACGCGATGTTCGCGAGCGAGCCCGCGCCGCCCTTCGTGGGGCCTATCTCGGCGGTGATGCGTCCGGCGGATTCCTGTACCGTGTAGCTGATCGGGATTTCCCGGAACGCCGCGTTGCCGGAACCGTTCAGATCGTCGCGAATCGAATTCTTGACGTTCTGCGCGCCCTTCTTTACGGATGCGGAGATCAGGGCGCGGCGGGCGGTTGTCTTCGCGATCAGCGCATTGCCGAAAGCCGACAATTGCGAAGCGTCGAACATGCCGCTCATGCGTCCTCCCTCACGTTCCACCGACAGGCCGTCGCCCAAGACTTCTCCGATTGCGGGGAGATCATGCGATAGCGACGGCCGACTAATTCCGGATTCGAGGATTTCATGACAGTCACCAGATCGCCGTTCCGCAGGCTGGTGCCAAATGGAAAGTGGATGTACAGCGACCAGACCAATGAGACCGCGCCCATCGCCTGCGCCGCGCTACCTTCCACGTTTTCCGACGCCAAGCCTCCAGAAGTCTGCACTTTGCACCGGCCTTCATACACTTTCGTGCCGGCTGGCGTGGCCACGCCCGTGGCTGGGTCGGTGGTCGCTTCGCCTGGCCGCACGACAGTGCATTCGTCGGTCATGAGTGTTTCGGCGCTTTCACGCGCACGTTCCAAGACGGAAGTCGTCAGCATAAGCCGCGCCTTCCAACAGGAGCAATCGTGAAAGCGCCGGAAGCACCGGAATCGGACGGTTCCAAAAGCTCCCACTCGGCGTCAAGAATCGTGATGGTCGGCACGCTGTTCGTCGTGCCGACCGTCTCCTGATAATCATCGATGCGGGTGCTTTTGGAAGTCGTGCCTTCGGGATTCCTCGCGTAACGTGCGACGGCCAACGCTTCAACCAAATCGACGTTGCGTTGCGAAAGCCTGCCATCGGCGATGATCTGGTCAAGATTCGGATAGCGTCGGTAGATCTGCGCTTCGGCAAGCTCAATCCACGACATGACCTGATTGACTTCAAGCGTGTCGGTGATTTTCCTGCCGAGCTGGTTCGAAACATCCTGCACATTGGCCGTCATCGTGGCTCCTTACTCCTTGGCGGCGGGCACTTGGATGACGCCGGATGAAGCCAAGCCGCTGATGAGACGGTTGAACTGGCCGGCCAACGCATTGTAGGCGGCGACGAGCGCACCATATTCCGCCTTCGTCGGATTATCGCCGGCTGCTACGGCCACATTCGTGACCGCATTGCCGATCGCTTCGCCGAACACCTGCAGTTTCACGCCGCCAAGAGCGTTCTGCGAAGCCGCGGGAAGCGTGTATGTGGAGCCGCCGCCAATAGTGACCGGCTGGCCATTGTCATCCACGAACTGCACGTTCAATGGAGTGTATGGCGTGGTGGGCGTCTCGTCGGACGCCAAAGTAGCGAAAACAGTGCTCACAATGACCTCCTCATCAGGCGGTGATGGTGACGAACTTGGTCTTGTCCTTGACGACGAAACCAATCTCGGCTTCGACCAGGAAGCCGATCATGTCACGCTGCCAAAGATTGATGGCGGTACCGTTGTCGTTGATGGTGGCCTGATCGGACACCTTCATCTTGAGGCCCTCGACGGTACCGTAAATCGCCTGAGTCCAATCGCCTGCGACACCGAACATCTCCGGCTTCGCGGCCTTACCCTTGCCGGGATCGGCCGCGACGGCGGCGGCATGCCCCCACGGGGACTTGATGACGCGCGCGCCGAAGAAAGAACCAAGGTCGGCGGAGCCTGGAATCGCGGACAGGAGCGGACGGCCATTCGCATCGGTCGCCGCGACGAACTGCGCCAGACCATGCGGGCTGAGCGCGACGCCGTTAAAATCGCCATCGTTCTTCCAAACGGTAGTCGCGATGTTCGCGAAGTCCTTGTAGGTGCCCTTGCCAAGGCTCACGGCGGTGGCGTCGGACAGGGAGTCGACGTTGGACTGGGACGGCAGGCCGATGACACCGGTGAGAAAAGTCTCATCGATTGCCTGGGCGATTGCCTGAGACGCGCGGGAACGAATGGTGTTCCACAGCGCGGCTTTGTCGCGGACGAACTCGTTGGAAACCGGAATGATCTTGGCGAGCTTGAACGGCTTCATGATCTTGTTGCCGATGACCGGACGGTCAACAGCCATTTCCTCGGTCTCGCCAACCCATGCGGCGGCGCCGGTATCGGTCAGAGTGTCGTATGCGGTGCCGCGACCCGGCAACGCGACCTTCGTCGCCAGCTGGGTGACCGCTGACTGTTTGAGGGTTTCAGTCCAAATCTCGTCGGACTGTTCCGGTGTCAAATAGACGCCGGCTGTGGCGCGATTCAAATCGATTGCTGCCATTGTGATTTCTCCTTAAGTATTGGGATGTTGATTAAAAGCCCAAGGCGTCAAGCTGCGCGCCGAACACCGCGGCGTTCGTCTTCGTGCGGCTCTCGGCGGTGTTCGGATGCTGGACTCCGCCGAACAACGACGCCAAGCTGTTATCGTCCTCCTGCCGCACTCCCAGATCCGGATACCGTTTCAGCAGATCGTCGAGGGCCGCATCGACCGCCTTCTGGTCTGTCGCGTCCAGATTGGACGTGTCCAGCAGTTTCATGGCGAGTTCCGGATGCGCGAGCCTGCCGGATGCGGCCTGCTGGATCTTCGATGCCATGTTTTCGGATTTCAGCTGGCTGATCTGGTTGTTGAGGTCGGCAATCGTGTGATTGGCCTTCTGTAGGGAATCCTTCATTCGGTCGAGGGCGCGTTTGCCTTTGTCTCCGAGCGCGGCTTCCTCCTCAGGATTCGCCGTCGTGTCGGACTGGTCGTCCGGCTGCGGTGCCTGCGGTTTCGGAGCTTCGGCGGCCGGTTTCGCGTCGGTTGACGTTTCCTGCCGCGCGTCCGTGTTTTTCGGCTGCTTGCCATCGGTGGAATCGTCTCCACCGCCGACGAGGGTCTGCAATGCCTGCTGTGCCGAAGTGAGCTCGTCGTTTTCGGGCTTTGTCATTATGCATATTCCTTCCATTGCGGAACCGGATATGAAAAAGCCGCCAAAAGGATTGCCCTGTCTGGCGGCTGAAAATTTAAAGTCGGCTAGAGGATCCAGCCGTAGTCGTAAAGCATTTGGCGCGGGTCCTTGCCGGTCCTCGCGCAAATCTGGTAAATCGTCTCAGGCATGAGACGTGGACGGTCAACCTTTGTGTAGCGGCCGCCGTTCTTTTTCACGTAGTCCTTCGCGTATCCGGCGCTTATCATGCGGCTGGATGCGAAGCCACGCTTGGTGGTGCCTTCCGTCGTGTATTTGATGCGACGGTTGTAGACCTGTGCGGTGCTCACGCTGCCTTTGCGCCGGTAGGCGTTGACCAGCTGGTTCAGGTCGGCGCCGTCCTTCCAGGCACGCGCGTTCGCCTGACTGCCCAGTACTTTCGCCAACTGACGGTCATCCAGACCGTCCAGATAGTCGTTCGCGCTGGTCACGGCGGTGGACGGCTTCTTCGCCGTCGGCACGGCGATGCAATCACACCGCGGATGCCGTTCGAACGGTTCGCTGCCGCAGGGCTGGCCGGCCAAAACGATGCATCGGCCGCAGCTCGGCGGCGTCAGGCCACGCACGTAGCCGACGTAAGGGTTGAGCGCATGTCCGACGACGATGGCGGCCGAACGTTGGGTGTCCGCCAAACATGTGCGTATGCGGGCTTCGAAACCAAGTTCGATGACATGCGACGCCACATCGACGGTGCCACCGTTCGCGATCACCCGCTTGCCGCGTGTGACCGCGCCCCACATAACGTCAACGGTGTCGAAACCATTGCCGTTGACGCCGACCCATTGGCGAGGGTCGGCGGAATACCGTGCGGGAAGCTCCACGCGGCTCACACCATCAAGTGAAGCCATCGCTTCAGGCGTCAACTCGAATGCTTCACGCGCGGTCTCCAATTGAGCGTCATCCAGCAGGCCGAACATTTCAGGCATGCAGGCCGCGAACGCTTCTCCGAAATTATCGGAAGCGTTATGCCGCCATAATGCCGTCAACTTGCGCGCCAGCCGGTTGCTCCGACGCCGCAAGTCCCTCGCCTGCGTCCGCGCCTCCGGTGGAAGCGTCTGCCCGTAAGCCATCGTCCACCTCCGGTTTCACATAGCCGTAATCCGCCGTCTCGTCGGCTTCGAGCAGCTTCTTCGCACGGGCGATCTTCTCCGGCCCCCATCCGAGTTCCTCCCACGCCATTTCACGTGGCAGGAGAGGACGGCCTGCGGTATCGGCCGTGGCGAAAAGCTTGGTCACGGCATCGGCACGCTGCGCGACGGTCGGCGTGCCGGCGTCATACCAGAGTCCATCCGCGTCATCGAAAGCGGCCATCGCATCGACGCCAGACACCAATCCGGCCACGATGCGACAAGCCTCGACGGCCTGACGGCCAAGCGTCCTCTGGTCACGTTCGATGCTCTTGACCAATTTGGCTTCACGCGAGCGGATCGCGTCAGCGGAAGCGGCATCGTCGGCGGCCAAGCCGAAATAGTTCGGCGGCAGGCCGGTAACACCGGACGCCAGACGCGCGTAAAGGTTCACCATGCGCTCGAAATTCTCCATACTGCTGCTGGAAAATTCGAACGTCTTCGCATTCGCGTTCTTCAGCGCCCAGATGCGGCCAAAATACGCTTCCCACGTTGTGAGCGGCTTGCCGTCATCGCCCACGAAGTCACCCTTGGTCGCTCCGAGCACGCCGCGCTGCGGCACGGCGTGCGTCTCCTGCGCGACCTGCGCGTTGGTCAAATCACGCGCGCAAGCGTCGGTCAAGTCAATCACATCGGCCAAAGCCGACGTGCCGCGAAGACGCGGCCATGCACGATGCAACGGAATCGTGGTGCGCGGATTGCGATACGCAGGCACCACCGGCACCACGCCAATCGGATTGCGCTCCACCGCCATGACCTGCCATGAAGTCGAAACCGTCAACGTCGCAGGCGGAAGATACAGTTTCCAGCCGACCGCGCTCATATAATCATCGGAATCAACATCACGATACCGGCGCAAGGCCGCATCAAGCATTCCCGTGAACGGGTCACGATGCACGGCAATGTCAATCGGCGAGACATTCTCGATCAACGGCCCGTCGCCGTGCAGTTCGATGACCTTGAACGACCTGCCGTAAACCTCGAAGTCGAGATAACTGGACTGGTCCTCGTCCATGCCGCAGGAGCGCCACAACTGCCAGGCGTCATCAGCCAATTGGAGATTGTCACCGACGCGGAAGCCCTTGAGGTCGAGCCTGTCCACGCGGCTTTCGGCGACCACGCGCGGCCAGTTCACGATGACCGTGAAGCGTTCCAGTTCCGGTGGAATCGCCAAGCCCAGCTGCCGCAGATGCTGCTCGCCATCCACATATCGGTCGAGCTTCTGGAAATGCGAGGCTGCGGCATCCATCTGAGAGGACAGCCGCACAAGCAATTGATGCACGGAATCAGGCAACCACAAGGCCATCATCACTCCTCACCTGAAAACGAATATCTTGTTGTCATCGGAACCCCATCCAAGTGCACGCATGTCGGAAGCGGCCTCATGCGCCAGAATGTCAGCCATCGTGATGTCGATTTTCTGATTCTCGCTCGGCTTGCCAAGCACGTACTTGTCGCCCGGCTTTGCGACCTTGCGGGCGGCCATCATGTGAAGGCGGGCCATGCGGTCGTTCGAATGCGTGGTGCTACGATCGGCGGTGTCCTCAGTGAAGCGGGTCAGCGCATCAAACATGCGTCCGATACGATTCGTCGGCCAGCCGACGACAATATCCTCGCCATACTGGTAGCCCCAAGCCTCAACCTGCGATTCCCATGGATGCGGGTCGCAGTAGAAGCGCTTCACGACGTACCGTTCAAACATCTCGGACACGCACGCATCAACCTCGCTGCGGGGGATGCGGCCCTCCCATTCGACGGGATTCCAATACGACGGTCGTTTCGACGGGCCATAGGTCGGCGTCCAACGCCACCCGTCGACCGTTTCCGCACGGAGCGCGGTCCAATCGCCGGACTGCGAGCCGTCGAATCCAAGACAAATCTCCGTGCCGTCTTTTGGCGGCTCACGGTCAACCATCGTCGCATCATACAAGCCTTCGGGCATGAAGCTGCCCAAGCCCTGCACGACCTCGCACCCATAGAATCGTCGCGCCTGAGCGGGGTCACGGGCCATCAATTCAGTCGCGGTCGCTTCGACCTGATCGAGCGGCACCCACGGCGAACCCGCATAAACGAATTCAAGGATCTTCCGCCTGTCCTTCGGACTCGCGAAATCCAATGCGGGATCATGATGCGGGAAATACTTCATGATGTCCGGCGCAGTGGACTCGTAGGTCATCTGGCCGAAGGAAGCGTCCATCGGGTCCCACGGATTCGTCAATTCCAACATGCGGCCATCCATGGCCATCGCGCCGCGCATGACGGTATCGCCAACCTCGAACATGCCGCTACGCCGAGTCCAGATACCCGACTCGTCACCAAGGACGAAGTTCACCGGATTGCCCAGCTTCGAATGGGCTGAAGCGGTCACAGGGTCGATGCGACCGCCATTCGGCAGGCGGATGAAACCCTCACGCACCTTCATCAGATCCGACAGGCGACCATTACGCACCATTGATTGCAAAGGACGGTAAACGTTCGCGGTCTGCTCCTCGGACGTGGCCAAAAGCTGGATCAACGCAGTGCGACGCGGCATGCCCATCGGCTCGCCGGGCGAATATGCGTATTCGAAACCACAGGAGCATCCCCAATCACTGCAGCGAAACACCTCGCCACCACGCGCCCATCCGCAAAAAACGCAAGGGCCGACGGCTTCAAAGGCTGCGACAGCCGCTCCGAACGGGGACTTGCCCAGCTTCTGCCCGCCGACGATCTGGCCACGACGCCATTTGAACGCCGCAGCCTGACGCGGCCGCGAAGGGTCATAGACAGCATCCGGCTTCACCCGATAAAAGTCAATCGCGTTGTCCAACTGCCAACCGACAAGCTCGAACGGCTTGCCAAGATCGTAGCCATTCGGCACCACGCAATGCGCGGCAATCCAATCAGCGAAGAGGAACCCGAGCGACTTTGGAACGTCAGGCGTTGTCTTTTCGCTCACTCCGCGCCCTCTTTCTGCTTTTCAAGCCACCGTTCTTTCGCGCTTTTGAACTGGATGATCTTGTCGGAGGATTGGGCGGAATGTTCCGGCTTCGGCTCGTCATCGACGATCGTCCAACCATTCAATCGCAGTCCCTGCGGCGTCAGGCCGATGGTGTCAGCGTAACGTGCAAGTGCTGTACGGTCGGCGGCCTTCGCTTCCGAGGACTCACAAAGCACAAACTGGCGGACGTAAAGGGCAATCGTTGTGAACATGTACTGGTAGCGCGGCATATGCCATGCTATCGCCTGCGGCAGCCGCCACAAATCGCGCCACAGTTCACGTTCACGTCGGTTCCACGCTTCGGTGGCCTTCTCGTCACGCTCCTTATGGTAGCCGTCATCATCCTTCCAAGTGTTCCAGATCGTCCATTCGGACAGCGGAAAAGCCTTCGGCCGGTACCGGTAGCCGCGGGATGAAAGCGGGATGATGTCGGCGCCCAATCCACGCGCGTCCGAACGTGCGCTGGACGGGTCAGGCATCGGACCGGAGCGCGTGCGCGCGCCGCCATGCGTCGCCATGCGTCCTCCAATCCTCGAACCGGAAAAATTACAGTCTCGGCTAGTCCGCCAAATCTTGAACTATCCGCGAACTTCGGAGCCACCA
>ERZ808275.514-NODE-514-length-14987-cov-3.216448_pt1 | contig 14987 bp, 15 predicted proteins | sample MGYA00520894_ERZ808275 | MGnify/ENA primary metagenome ERZ808275 (study PRJEB31516, sample SAMN03275598) | gut metagenome | biome: mammalia-associated habitat; material: feces | host: Papio cynocephalus | place: Kenya | collected 2012-08-03 ...
ATATCAATATGAATTTTGCCAAGAAGTACGGTATATCAATAATATTTATAACACTTTGGTGCATAATTACTTTGTATAAAGTTTTTACACATTCAACTTGGAGTGATGAGGCTCATGCTTGGAATATTGCACAAATGCTGAATTTTGTCGATATTATTAAATATATGCAAATTGAGGGGCATACTTTTATTTGGTATCTTTGCATAATGCCCTTTGCTAAGCTTAATCTAGGTTATCCATATTCAATGCTCTTGCTAAATTGGTTCTTCTGTCTTATTGCGATTTTAATTTTATGGTTTAAAGCTCCATTTAATACGTTTATAAAAGTTTTAATTATTTTTAGTTTTCCGTTTTTGAGTTATTTCCCTGTTATAGCAAGATGTTATTCAATAGGACTAGTGTTTTTATTTGCACTGTTGGCTTTAGACAAAGTAAAACTAAAACATTCTAATACTTATGCATTGTTATTAATTTTGCTTGCAAATACAAGTGTGTTGGCTCTTTTTGGGGCAACTGTTTTGGGGGTGAACTTCGTAGTTGATTTGATAAAAAACAAGGTTAAAAGTTTCTATCCATATTTAATTCTTTTTATAGGTGTGTTATCAATTTATATTCAATTGGGTCATGTAATTGCTCCATCAAGTGATGTAACAGGTTTTTATAATCAAGGAATTAGCTTTTTATCACTTTTTGATTCTACTTTTTTTGTTGACAATTGGGGTTTGAATGTTGCACTTATTGCAACGATGATTGCTGGATTAGCAATATTTTACGTGGCAAATAAGATATTTCCTTTTATTTTAATTTTTCCAACGTTAGCATTAATGCTTACATCAGCCTTTATTTATAATACTTTTTTCTGGCATTATTTTTTTATTTATGTCTATTTGATATGTTCTTTATGGCTTGTATATCAACGAAAAACAGATTTGAAATTTAAATATGTTCCGTTAATTTTACTAGCTTATTTATCATTAATTTTAATTTTTTGGTCAACAAATCCAAAGCATTATAATGAAACGTATAACAATCAATACGCAAGTTTAGCTCAATATATAAAAAATAATGATAGATTAAATAGCTCAAAAATACTTGGCATTGAGATGATTCCAGAAAGTTTGGGTGTGTATTTGAAGAAGTATAATATTGATGTGTACCATCTTTGCGCAGCGGAAAAGTATAGTAATTTTTATGTTAATAAAAACCACTGTAAATATAAATTCGGTTGGAACGCCTTTGATAAAAGTTATGATGAAAAAGGTACATATTTGATTATTCCAGAAAAATATTACCCAAATAATAATGTTGTGCGCTTTTATGACAAAAACAAAAAAGATATTTTTTATCTAGTTCTAGTTGAAAATGTATATAAAGTTAAAATTTTTGAGTTGAAAAAATCAAAATAGAGTATCCGTTTAATAAACTTTAATCAAAAAAATGAAATATACATCTTTTGGTCTATTTTTTTAGTGAAATATCAACCGTTTAATGTATGGTAAATAATAAATAAATATTGTAATCTTGTACCGTGATAGATGTGTAAATCTATCGGGGCAAAAGAGGTAAGACTTGAAAAAATATTCATTCAGATTACAACCAGTCTTGGATATTCGCGAAAAAACGTTAGAAGACAAAAGATTGGAAATGGCACAAGTTATTCAATTGCTAAATGAGCAACAAGAAGGTCTTGAAAGACTTTTGGCAAAACAAGGTTCTTATAAAGAAGAATTGGAAAGCTTGTCACTAGAAGATATCTTGAATGTATTTGCTCTCGCAAACTTCGAAAATTATATGGTAACTCTTCAAGAACAAATAACACAACAGAAGTTTACTATAGAAAACACAAAAAAGGCTTTAAGAGTAAAGCAAGAAGCGGTAAACGAAGCCCTAAAAGACGTTAAAGTTTTTGAAAAACTCAAAGAAAAACAATCTCAAAAGTTCTATAGAGATATAGAAATGAAAGAGGCAAACGAGATAGACGACATCTCAACAGCAAGATACAAACTAAAAAGAGCATAACAAAAGGTAAAAATGACACAACAACTAGACTTAACTTTCAATACAGCGAATACAATGGATAAGATGATGACTCAATCTCAATCAAAATCTTATTCAAGTTCGTCTTATACAAATGCAGATCAATTTGACAATTATTTGAGCTCTGCAAATAAAAGTTATACTCAAGAAAATAGTAGAAGTTTCAACGATACTAAAGCTCAAACTAAAAATGAATATAAGACAAATTCACAACAAGATAATAAATCTAATAATGTGACTGAAAATAAAACAGAATATAAAGAAACAACAAAGTACGAAGAAAAATCAAATACAACTACAGCAGATGATAAAAACTCAGTAAAAGAAAATGTAGAAAATAATGAAACAAATGTTTCTACTGACCTTGTGGCAGATGATGTGGTTGTGGAAAACAACGAAGTTGATGTTAATGCAATGATGTTGGTAAGTAACGCTCAAATGGCTAACCTAGAGCCTGCTAATAATGAAACTGTTAATAATCAAATTGCAATGTCTGATGTTGTTGTCGATGACGAAATCCCAGCAGAGGCAATTAAATCTGGTATCAATTTAGATACACTAGCAAAAGCTGTTGAAACAGGCGTAGAAGATACAACTGGTGTTAATATGCAGGCTGTTGAAAATGCGGTTAAAGATACAGTTTCAAAAGAAGATACTATCGCTGCTTTATATAAAGTCGGAGCAGATAAGGTTAAAGAAGTAAAAGACGTAAAAGATGTAAAAGATGTAAATGTTGATACAAAAGTTGAAGTTAAAATCGACGAAACTGACCTAAAAGACGATACTAAAATCGCTTTGAATGATGACATTAAAATCGTAGATAAAATTAGCGACAGTGCTAAAGATGTTAAGGTTGAGTTAGACGCTGAAACTAAAACTGATGTTAAAGCTGATTTAGATGTTAAGAATGACGTTAAAAATGTAGATGAAAAACAGATTGTAGCAGACGTTAAAGATGACAAAAAAGTTGAAAATAACAATGTAGCAATTAACCTTCAAGACATCAAAGAAAATGTTGAAAATAAAGTAAACGTAATTAACGATAATGAAATTGTTGATAACAAAACTCAAAAAATTGAAACAAATGCTACTACAAATGCAGACAAAATGAATGATTTGAAAGATGAAATTCAATCTGCAAAACTTGAAAACGCTTATGAAACAATGAGTACTCAAGATGAAAAATCTGTTAAAAACGATAATAAAGTAGTAGATGATAAGTTTGCAAAAACAAATGTTCAAGCTGATGAAACAATGGACATAAAAGACGATACAAAGGGTATTGAATTTGTTTCTCAAAAACAAGACAAAGTTGTAGACAAAAATGACGTCCAAGATAAACATTTAGCAAACGTAAAAGAAAAAGTTGAAAACGTTAAAATCCAAGTTGAAGATAACGTAAAGGTTAATGTAAACAACCAAGTTCAAGACAGTGCAAAAGTTGAAAAAGCAAACGAAACAATGACTAAAGCGGGGTTGTCAACACAAACTTTACGTGAAATGGACGGTAAAGTTACAGCAATGGAAACTGGAAATCAAGCTGGCGCTCAATTTGGCGAAACATCTCAAGAAATGTTAATGCGTGATATGTTATCTCAAAACGCAACAACTCAAACTACAGATGCAAAAACAACAGTTGATTTTGCTCAAGCTATGAACAAAACAACTATTACTCAACAAACACAAACTCAACAAAATATTCAAGAAGCACAGGATGTTAGTATTTTAGATCAAATTAGAGCAAAATTTGCAGTTTCAAAACAAAATGGCTTGCAAAAAATTACAATTGGCTTAACTCCTGAAAGCTTGGGTAAGGTAACTGTAGAAATCGTAAAAGGTCAAAACGGAATTTCAGCTCACTTGTTAGCAGATAATCCTCAAGCGAAGGAAATTTTAGACAAAAATCTTGATGGATTGAAATCAGTACTTCAATCGCAAGGTGTGAACGTTAACAACGTAAACGTAAAAGTTGCAGAAGCAGGTCGTTCTTCTGATAGCAACAATAACATGTTCCAAAATGAAGACGGACAGTTTAACCAAGGTTCAAACGGTGAACATTCAAGAGGTGATAGCTCATCAAATCAAGAAAGACGTTCTGAATACGAATTTATGCAAAACAACGCAATGCAAACAGATAATTCAGAGGTCGAGGAAACAACAAACACCGTTCAAATGGAAAAAACTGTAAGTATCAAAGGCGGAAATGGCAAAATAAGTTATAAATTATAGTATGTGAAATAAATGGAGAGGTAGGTAAAGTAAATGTCAAGTGTTACTTCGCAATTAACTCAATTGCAAACAAATACGGCAATTAACGAAAGTAAACAACAGAAAAAAAGTACGAATGACGTAACTGATGCAAATATGTTTCTAAAACTAATGTTGAAACAAATGGAGCAACAAGACCCAACAGAACCAACAGATAACTCTCAATGGTTGGCACAAATGGCTCAATACTCATCATTAGAAGCAATGAACAATTTGAACTCAAGTTTCGGTGAAGTTGCAAATCAATTGAAAACGATGAATGACACAATTTCATCAAATGCATCAATTACTCAAACATTGTCATTAGTGGGCAAGGATGTAACTTTGAATGTACCAAAATATGATGACAAAGGGCATGTTGTAACAAATGAAAAAGGTGAAGTTCAATACGACAAAGTAGAGGGTACAGTTTCAGAAGCATCCTTTGCAGATGGCACAGGATACATTAAAGTTGGTGATAAATCTTATCCAATCGGATACGTAGATTCAATCAAAAATCCACAACAAAATCCGCAACAAGATACATAAATATAATTAAATAAAAAAAAGAATAGTCGGAAAGACTACAAGACTTGGGAAAGTCCTCAACGGAATGAGGCAAAAAGATATTCTGAACTTATTTCAGAAATAAAAACGAAAATAATAATTATTCATAAAAGGACATAGAGGAGGAAACATGTCACAAGCTTTATACACATCAATGACAGGGTTGAACGTAGCTCAGCAGGCAATCAATGTAGTATCAAACAATGTAGCAAACATTAATACTACAGCCTTCAAATCAGCTGATGCAAGATTTGCAACTTTGTTCTCAAACACATTAACAGCAGGTAATGCTCCTTCTGCAACTGCAGGTGGTACAAACCCTAAACAAATCGGTTTAGGTGTAAAATTGGAAGCTATTACTAGAAACTTCACAATTGGTTCTTACTTATCAACAGGTAACTCTGACGACTCAATGATTTCAGGTCGTGGTTATTACACAGTAATGGACCCATCTGGTAACGTATTCTTAACTCGTGACGGTGGTTTCACTCTAGATGCTAACGGCGATATGATTACTGCATCTGGTAACAAAGTTTTAGGTGCAGCAAGATTAACAAGTGAAGAAGCATCTCAAGTTCCAATTCACGTTCCAAGATCAATCACTTCAACTGTTAGTGGTGCAGATTTAACAAATAAATCATTAGGTGAATTGAACAATGCAGAATTCACAGCTGGTAAGTTAGATATCAATGTTACTAGTAAAGGTGAACTTGCAAAAATTCAAATTGAAATCACGCAAGATATGATTGACGATGCTCAAGGTGTAGATGAGCTTTGCGCAAAAATTAACGATGCGATAAGACGTGCAATTGCAAACACAAATTGTGAAGTAACAGGTGCACCTTTACAAGACCCACCAACTGTTACATTCAATCCTGGTACAGATGGTACAATCAAATTCAAGATTGAAAACGGTACAAATTCAACAGCTAGTATGCAATCTTCATCAACAGCTAACTTTGCAAAAGTTTTAAGTTTAGATACCGTAAAACTTTCTGATATGACTGCAAATCCAGACGGTATTTCATCAAAAACATTATCTTATGTAGTTCAAGTTGACCCAGAAGCATCTCCTGACACAAGAACATCTTTATCAGGTTATACAATTGGTGCAGACGGTACTATTGAAGCATCATACGATAATGGTGATAAATTAACAGTAGTATTGAACGATACAACTCACGCATTTGAATTCCAATATGTAACAGCATCAGGTGTTTACATTCTTGGAGATGACGTTACAATGAACCCTAACGTATGTTCTGAAAGCAGTTTGGTAATGCAAATTGCAACAGTTACAAACGAAGCAGGTTTAGTATCTCAAGCAAGCAACTTATGGACAATCGGACCTGATACAGGTGACGTTTCTTACACAGTTGCAGGTCAAATGGGTACAGGTGAAATTGTAACAGGCGGTTTAGAAGGTTCTAACGTTGACCTTGCAAGAGAATTATCAAATATGATTGTTGCTCAACGTGCAATCAATGCTAACTCTCGTGTATTCGGTACAGCAAGTTCAGTATTAGAAACATTATCTCAATTAGGTAGATAATAAATTATAATTGGTAAAGGGCGCTTTTAAAGCGCCCAATATCAAGTGCAACTTGGGATTTTAACATTGTTAAGCAATGTTAAGTATCTCAAAACATGCTGAAACCATGATATATCATGCTTTCAGGCATAACACGATAGGATAGGAAATAAAAAGTTGTCCTAATCATGAACAGGGTTTATAATAGATTTATGTTCATTCCTTAAAGGACATCTCTTGTAGAGGTTATACCTTATGGTTGAAAAAATTAAACAAGTTTTATCACAAATACAAGAGCAAATCGCACCTTATACACCAAATATAGTCGCAGTTACCAAGTACTTCGGTAGGGAAGCAATCCTAGATGCTTATCAAGTAGGGTTGAGAAACTTCGGAGAGTCAAGAGCGGTAGAGGCAATAGAAAAGATTAACTCGTTACCAGAAGACGTTAAAGCAAATTCTAAATTTCACTTTATCGGACATCTTCAAACTAACAAGGTTAACAAAGTTGTTAAAAACTTCGATGTTATACATTCAGTTGATTCTTTAAAGCTTGCTCAAGCCATTTCTGATGAGGCGATAAAAGAAGGGAAAGTTCAAGATGTATTTCTTCAATTGAACAATGCGAACGAAGAACAAAAGTTCGGGTTCTCAAAAGAAGAATTGTTTGAAAACTTCTCACAAATCAAAGATTTAAAAGGCTTGAATGTTTTAGGTCTTATGAACATCGCTCCACTTGGGTTAAGTGAAAATGAATTAGATATACTTTTTGAAGATGTGAGACAAACTCAAAATGAATTAGTGAAAGAGTTTAACTGCGAATTAAAAGAGCTATCAATGGGTATGAGTCAAGACTATCAAATCGCGGTGCGACATGGAGCAACCATGTTACGTATAGGTAGAAAATTATTTAGTAATTAATATATTGGAGGACGAATTAGTGGCTATTACAGAAAAAATCAAAGGTATTGTAGACTTTTTAACACAAGGATTAGAACAACGCGATGACGTTTTTGAAGATATGATGGATGAAGCAGGTGAAGAATATGAAACAGATGACAATTTAGCATTGGCACCTTCATATCAACAATCACCATTCACTCAAAGAAATGATAAAGCAGATTTAAAAGTAGTTGCACACCCAAATATGAGAGGCTCAGAAGTTATGATTATTGAACCTCGTTCATTCGGTGAAGCTGGTCAAATTGTTCAAAATTTAAAAGATAGAAAAACTATCGTTTTGAACTTACATTTGTTAGACAAAGAACAATCTCAAAGAACAATTGACTTTGTTTGCGGTGCTGCAAGTGCATTAGGCGGTCAACCTCAAAAAGTTGGTGATATGGTATTCGTATTCACTCCAAACAACGTAACACTAACTGTTGACGCAGCTAAAACTCAAGCTCAACTTAATGATTCATTATGGACAGGTAGAGCATTCTAAATTTTAAAATATGATTTGTGATAGTTGGATTTTTAGGGTACTTCGGTACCCTTTTTTTTAGCAATAATCGAAGATTATTACTAAAAAAAGAGCAAAATATACCAATTTTGTTTGTTTTGCTCCGCAAGGTCTTCCGGGCAGTGAAACTTTTGGTGGCAAAAGTTTCACAAAACCACGATACGCCTTCGTTTACATCAAATGTATAGCTCAACTTGTAATGGACGAACTCGCTATAGCTCAAACAACGTCCATTTTGTACCTGTTTCGCTAACATTGATAGCTCACTACGGCTATTATCGAAAGGCTTATAATACTTAAGAGGACGGTCAAGGCATTTGCCTTGACCGTCCTCTTAATAACCATTATATTTATTTAATGTTTTATTTATTTTCTGCTTGTTTATTCATAAACGCATTTCTATTTTTTACAAGTTCAGCTGCTGTCATAGCAACACCTGCAGCGATTGCGATTTTACCTGCAAGACTAGCGGTATTTTGTTTAGATACTTTTTGCATTAATTCATTTGCCCCAACAACAGTACAAGCTGTTAAAACACCATCAAATGCAGCTTTAGCACCAACTAAAACTTGTTTTTTGTTTGTTTTCAAGAAATTCCAAGTCTTTTTAGCGCCATTTACGACTTTCTTGCCAAAATTTGTTGTCTTTTTTGCAACATCTTGAGTTATTTCTAAAGTATCTTTTGGGGCTTCTTTTGTTGATACAATACCTGCTTGACACTTACAATTTGGGTCTGAACAACCGAAACTTGTTGTTGGAGTCATAAAGTTTGCGTTAATTGGTGATACGTTCATGATAGTTCCTTATTTTCCTGATACTTATTAAAGCATCCTAAAAATAAAAATTGCCATAATTTCGGCAAATGTTAAGAATCTGTAACTTCTTCAAAAGATGTTTTGTCAGTTCCACATACTGGACATGTATAATCTTCTGGTTGGTCAGCGAATTTTACACCTTCTTTTTCCTCATCGTAAATCCAACCGCAAGGGATACATTTGTATTTCATAATTTTCTCCTTTCATTTCTTATAGATTATTAGTATTAAAGTTTTCGCTTTTAAATTGTCATGGTCGGCGATTTATGCTAATATTTTTGTATTATGAAACACGAATTTGAACAAAAAGTATTTTATTCTGACACCGATGCTTATGGTGTTGTATGGCATGGCTCTTACCTTCGTTGGATGGAAATGGGACGAGTTGAGTTGTGCGAAAAAGCAGGCTATTCTCTAACAAAATTGTTTGAAGATGATGTAACTTTGCCTGTTGCAGAAATTAATGTTAGATATAAATCACCTGCAAAATTAGAAGAAAATCTTTTGATTGAAACAACTTTAATTGAGTCAACAAAAATTTCAATGACATTTGGGCAAAAAATTTATAATGCAGAAAATAAAAAGCTTCATATAGATGCAAAAGTTAAAGTTGTTGCAACACACAATGACGGCAATCTTTATAGAAGCTTGCCACAAGATTTAGTAAATTTTATTGAAAAGGTTAAAGAATAATGGCAAAAGTTAGATTAAATAAATATATCGCATCTGCAGGAATTTGCTCACGTCGTAAAGCTGATGAAATGATAGAGCAAGGACTTGTGAATGTGAATGGAAAACGCGTTTCGGAGTTGGGTTATTTGGTTTCAGAAAAAGACAAAGTTTTTATTGAAGGAAAATTAATTCACCCTCTAAAACACGAATATTACCGTTTTTATAAACCAGCGGGATATATTACAACAGCAGATGATGAAAAAGGTCGAAAAACGATTTATGACATTTTGCCTGAGGAGTTACACAAATTAAACCCTGTTGGACGTTTGGATAGAGAATCTACTGGTTTGATTATCTTAACAAATGATGGTGAATTGATTAATGAATTGACTCACCCATCAGTTAAAATTCAAAAAGTTTATATTGTAAGTATTAACGGCAGAATTAACCAAAATCATATTGACCAGATGGCTGCGGGTATTGAAATTGAACCTAACAAAAAGGCTTATGCAGAGGTTGAAGTGTTAGAGATTTCTAATAAATCAACTTTAATGGAAGTTGTTTTATATCAAGGTTTGAATCGACAAATCAGAAAGATGTTTGATTACTTAGGTTTTGAAGTTGAATCTTTAAAGAGAGTTCAACACGCAACAATTACTCTTGATGGTTTAAAACGAGGGGAATTTAAACCAATCAAGCCAAAACAAGTTAAAGAATTGAAAGCGTACATTGAAAAGGCTGCAAAGAAATAATGATTAGTATTGCCATAGTCGGAAATATAGCATCTGGAAAGTCTACCGTAGAAAATATTTTACGCAAAAATGGCTACAAAGTTTTTGATTCAGACATAATTGCTCATGAGGTTTTAGACGACTTTTCAGAAATAATTATCAATGCGTTTAGAGAATTTGATATTTCTGAGAATGGAAAAATATCTCGTAAAAAGTTAGGTGCAGTAGTTTTTGCTGACAAAAATTTAAAAGAAAAATTAGAAAATATTGTTCACCCAGAAATTAAAAACAGAATTAAGAAAATTTTTGAAAAGAACAATTCTGAAAAATATGTTTTTGTATCAATTCCGTTACTTTTTGAGGTTGAGTGGCGCAATTTATTTGATAAAATTTTGTTTATATATACAGACGATGAAATCCGCTTAAATAGGCTTATGCAACGTAATAATTATACAAAAGAAGAAGCGTTGGCACGTATTAAGGCACAACTACCACAAGAAGAAAAAGCTAATGCATCAGACTTTGTAATAGAGAATAATCATAACATTGATGTATTGCAAAAATATATTGAGCGGTTTATAATCCGACTAGAGGATAACGGAGAAACTTAGTGTCAGTTTACTTAGTATCAAAACTGGAAGCCGAAAAAAAGAAACGCGCACAAGTTGTATTAGGTGTTTCTCTGCTTGTTGTTGCAATTTTTACGATAAGTGTTATCTTCTTCCAACTTTTATTAAGAAATGAAAGAATTGAGATTGAAAGTCATATTACAGAAGTTGCAAAGCAAAGTGCTCAAGCTGCAAACATTATGATTGCTGGTGATTTTCAAACTCTAGCTTTATATGCACATTTACTAGAAAAAAATCCTAAAGCTTTAGATAAAAAGAATGTAGATAAATGTTTAGAAAAGGCAATTGTAAACACTAGATTTTTATCAATGGCAATAGCTTATCCTGACGGTCAAGCAAGAATTTATGATTCGAGAAAAGGCTTCTTCCCATATCAAAATGTAAAATCTTTCCGTTACTTCCAGTCTGCTATTAATGGCAAAAACTTTGTAGATTTTATTAATAATTACTACGACGAAGATAAGTTAATTGTGTTGTTTGCTATTCCGCTAAAGAGTGCAAATGGCAATGTGATCGGTGTTTTAACAGCTTCTCAAAGAGTTTCAGACTTTATCAATGCAATTGATATCACAGCTTTTAATGACCAAGCAGTTGTTCATATTATTGATGACGAAGGTCATTTGATTTTGCGTGATACAAGCCCTAGAACCGTTTTAAAATCCTCTATATTTGAAACTGACGAGGTTAATGATAAAGTTAGAAAAGAAGCTTTGAAGTCTACAAATCCAGTTAGTTATTGGTTTAAAGATGAAAATGGTGTAAAAAAGGTTGCCGCATTTGTTCCATTGGGTTATAACAATTGGAAAGTGCTTGCAATATTACCATTTAGTTCAATTAATCACAATACAAAAATGGTTTTGAGATATGCAATTTTATTCTTCTTATTAATCAATACACTTGTTGTTATTGCAGCAAGATACAACTGGATTGTAAGACAACGTTCTGACAATATGATTATGGATTTGGCTTTACAAGATGATGTTACAAATTCTTTGAACAAAGCTAGTTTCTATATTGAGTCAGAAAAAATGCTTTTGAAAACAGATATTGAAGAAGAACCTTTAGCACTTTTGGTTATGGATATTGATAATTTTAAAGTTATCAACGAGGTTTATAATGTCAAAAAAGGTGACAAGGTTTTACGTGATATTGCAAAAATAATTTCTAAAGCTGTTGCTGAAAATGGTATTTATGCAAGACTTAACGACGACAACTTCGCTATAATGATGAAATATGACACAGAAGAGGATTTAGTTGATTTTGTTGATAGCGTAACGGATGAATTATCAAGTTATAAACTTAATATAAAATTAGTACCATCTTTTGGTATTTTCAAAATAGCAGATAGAAGTTTAACTATTAATGCAATGTGTGATAGAGCAAATATTGCAAAACGTACTGTAAAAGGTCTTGTAGGCGAAAGATATGCATTCTTTGATGAAAGCTTAAGCAAGGCTATCTTAGAAGATAAACAAATTGAAGACGAGATGAAACAAGCTCTTGAAGAACATCAATTTGAAATGTATTTGCAACCAAAAATTAGTATGGAAACAATGAAACCTTGTGGTTCAGAAGCTTTAATTCGATGGAATCATCCTAAAAAAGGCTTGATTCCTCCATACAAGTTTATTCCTCTTTTTGAAAGAAATGGATTTGTCGTTGAAGTTGACAAATACATTTGGGAAGAGGCTTGCAAAACTATTAGAAAATGGCTAGATGAAGGTAAAGAACCTTTACCAATCTCTGTAAACTTGTCTAGAATCCACTTTAAATATGATGACTTAGTAGATGTAATTCAAGGCTTGGTTCAAAAATATAATGTTCCTCAAAAATACTTTGAATTAGAACTTACAGAAAGTGCATTCCTAGATAACGAAGGTGCAGTAAATTCAACGTTAATCAGATTGCAACAACTTGGTTTTACAATCGCAATGGATGACTTCGGTGTAGGTTATTCTTCATTAAATATGTTGAGAAAACTTCCTGTTAATGTTCTAAAACTGGATAGAGGATTTATTAATGAAGCAACTTGTACTGAAAGAGGCTTTATCGTTCTAAATCACGTAATTCATATGGCTAAAGACTTGAAGGCTACTGTTGTTTGTGAAGGTATTGAAACTGAAGAACAAGCAGAAACTTTGAAAAATGCTGGTTGTGATATCGCACAAGGTTTCTTATATGCAAAACCAATGCCAGTAAAAGAATACGAAGACTATGTTTATAATCACGAAGGTGTATACAATTAGTAATGAATTTTGATGAATATTATTTAAATCAAAATCTTATCTTTTTACGAAAATCGATTCCCGATATTGAAAAAAGAATGAAGGATGTCGAAATTACTAATAATTTTCGAGTTGGAAGCTCTCACACAGGTTATCCGATTTTGTTTCGCAATGATGTTGCATTAAATGACCAATATGACCCTCTTGAAGAGTGTGTGAATGTCTTTGAGTCAGTTCCACAGTCAAAATATAATTTATATATAATTTGTGGACTTGAAATGGGACATTTACTAAATTTCTTTAGCAATAATTCTAAAGCTCACATAATTTTATTTGAGAATGATTTAGAATTGATGAAATATACTTTTTCAAAAGTTAGCCTGATAAAAATATTAGGTAACCCTAATGTGTATGTTGTTTCAAACTATAATGAACTTGCTACCGTAATGAAACATATCAAAACTTTAGATATTATTAATAGCACTTATGTAGTTTCAAACAAATTTTACTCAAAAGCCTATGGTAATGTCATGGCTGTTCTTCAAGAGTCTTATCTATAATAAAACTTAATGTAATGTCTTATTTTATTGAATTATAAAAGTGATATAATAGCTTTATATCTACTTTTTCATTGGTTATTGCATCAATTAATTCTGTCTTTAATTCTTCAATGTTTTTTAAGTGCTGAAAATGAAATAATTCATCAGGTTCAACTTCAAGAGCATTTAAAATATTAGTAAGTGTTTCTGAGGTTACGAAGTTATTTCCACATTCGATTTTGCTCAAATTTCTTTCACCAACACCAACAAGTTCTGCAAGTTTCTCTTGAGTTAATCCTTTTTTAGTGCGGAGTTCTTTAATTCGTCTTCCTAATAGTTTTTTTATATCTATATTATTGTCCATTACTATCCTCAATGACAATATAATACGCTATATTTTTTATTAACATAACGTAATTTAAAACTCTAAAATAATTGACAGAGAGTTTTAAATTTCTTACAATAGAGCATGTGAGTTCGGATTTCTTTTAAAAGTTTGTCTTTTATGGAGAGAAAATTTAAGTTAAGGAGTCATTATGAAAACTAATAATTATATTAAAATTTTATTTGTGTTTTTCCTAATGTTTTTTATCAATGCAGATTGCTTGGCAAAAGTCGATATTAACCAAAAAATTCCTAATTGTCCTAGACAAAATGTAAAAACAAAAAAGATAACAACTCCAACGACCATAGTTGCTTTTTTCGAAAAATGGGCAAATAGTATTGGAAATGATATAAATCTAAAATTATTTAATACTGAACTTACAGGGGTTTACAAAAATGATCAAAATTTAAATGAAACATATCCAAAGTTGGAAATTCTAAAAAAGGCTAATGGTGAATTAATAAGTTGTAATGTATATGGTGGTGTATTAAATGAAACTACGTATAAAAAATTAAAATCGCCGTTATTATATGATGCAGAACATAATATTTGTGTCGCAGCAACAAGTGTAAGAGATTATTCCCAAAGTGAGAATCCATATTTTGAAGAACCAAAATTTATGCAAGAAGTTGTGTTAATTTATGGAGATTTCCCTAATATTGAACAAGGTGATATAGGATTAAGAGAAATTGCATTAGTACCTAGTTTTGCTACGGATGAAAAGAAAACAGAAAAATATATTAAAGAAACTATGAAACTTTATAAAAAATTATTAAGAGCCGAAGAAAAAGGAGTTTCTTTAGATAAAATTCAGGCCAAGCCTGCCGAGTATTTATATAATGGAATTGGTGGTTTTATTGAATTTGTCTTGCAGGCTCTATATGTTATGTTACAAGAGGGGTAATGCATTGAATAAATACAGTATTTTTGTGGTTATATTTATTTTTCTAATGCAAGGTTCTGTTTTTGCAAGTAATAATGTAACGTTTAAAACAACTAATAATATTACAACTTTTTATTATAATGGCAAAATAGTTGGAACTTATAGAACTAGAAACATGACAAATGGATATGTTGAAACAGAAACCTGTTATGACGGTTCTTGCCAATACGATGTTATGTCTCCAATGATGTCAAAGAAAAATATT
>ERZ808275.516-NODE-516-length-14947-cov-3.667338_pt1 | contig 14947 bp, 24 predicted proteins | sample MGYA00520894_ERZ808275 | MGnify/ENA primary metagenome ERZ808275 (study PRJEB31516, sample SAMN03275598) | gut metagenome | biome: mammalia-associated habitat; material: feces | host: Papio cynocephalus | place: Kenya | collected 2012-08-03 ...
AATCCAGCCAATCTTGCGGGTATAAGTGGTCAAATAGGGATAAGACGGCTGGGTCATATGTGACCAACTTATCCGGCTCTGGCTCGGCATCGGGCAAGAATCGGCGCAATTCAGTCCAATTATCCACATCATTATTTTGCTCTATTTGACCGACTTGCAGATGTAGCGTAGAGCAAATATAGGCAACAGCTTGATTGAAGTCAAGATGTTTGACGTGCTGAACTAAGCCAATCGCATCAGTATGTAAATTGCATACCCAGCAATGGAACGCCTGTCGCTCCTGACTATACCATAATTTATATTTATGGTTTATAGCATCTGCACCATGATGACAGATTGACGGAAATACAAGGTTGTCGTTGTCAGCTTTCGTCAATGGTGCACCCAGTGCGTCCATTAGCTCAATAACGCGGTCTTCGGTTAGTTGAGATTTAAGAGGGGCAATGTCAATCATACGACAAAAATCAATACAGCTCCAAGCATCAAAGTAAATGTCAACAAGCCGCAGCCACAACAACATAATGCAAGGGAGCTAAATTCATGCGTTTTCCTATAGCTGTTACTGCCAGTACTAATGGCTAAAATCGCGCCAATTAGACATTGAATAACTAGAATCCATAACATCAGCTATTCTCCTTATACCACAACACGACTTCTTCTGGCACATATCTATCTATAATCTTGACAAACGGCGCTTCATTATTATGTAGCCCAATCACAATGTCACAGTCTTGATAATACGGCACATCGGCTAGTAGCTTATCTGCATTTGCGGCAATATCTTGAGCGCATAGTCGTAGTTCTTTTACCCTGTCAATCATTTTCGTGAATATCTCCCACTAAGCCGCCCTTCAACCTCTGCTCTTGCTTCATCGTCTATCTCAAAAGCGTCACAGCAATCATTAAGGACGCTAATACGCAACGCGTCTGGATTATAGCTTATGGCCTTACGAATGGCATATTCAACCTCGTCAACTAATCTGCTATCATATCGCGTTTTTATATCGGCCTCGGCATTTAGTCTTTCAAGGACATCGATATACGCGTATGATTCGATATAATTAACCAGTTCATCAATTAAACCTTTAATCATTTAGCATACACCAACCTTGTCTTATCCATTTGATAGAACTCGTCAAATTTTGTCATTACAAAGCAATCCTTGGTTCGCCCTGTATTCAAATCGAGATTAAAATAAATCTTAATACCTTGTTCAACCGATGAGAACCGCATTTTGTAGACGGATAGGCACCTGTTGGGCTTTACTCTATCAGGATATTTTTCAGCCATCATGTCGGCTATGTCCTGTTCTTTACGGCGCAGTGGCATAATAACACCAGCCACATCAGCCTTGTTCTGAATCGCCCTAGAACCAGCCGCAACGCCGCTGTCCATAATCTCTTGCGTCATAGCATTGGCATTAACCTGAGTAAATGTAAGGACGGCAATATTGTATTCGACGGCTAAATCCTTGAGCTTACTTGCAATGCCTGATAACACCTGATCTGACCGTGTAGCTACGCCGTTTTTCTTAGCAATATCGCTTGATACCGAGGCAGATTCGACTATATAATCATAACAGAGGTAGGAAACATTGTGGTTTACCACATAATCCTTAACATATGATTCAATCAAATCGATTGTATAATTGGGCATAGTGACGATATATAGATTAGATTCATGCAGAATTTTAATTGCCTCATCTACGCGCTCTTCCTCACCCTCTTCATAGCGGCCATTCAAGATGCTAAAGCATGGCACACCGCTAATTGTAGCCACGATTTTAGGTGTGACCTCAGTATCTCCAGCCATCTCAAATTGGAGATATAGGCCAGCCTTATGCTGATAGCATGGGTTGTCTACATATTGCCCAGCCTCTAGGTCGTAGATACGAGGGCAACATACGGATACAAGATTGGCTAGACCTAGGGTCGACTTGCCCACACCAGAGCCAACTGAGTAAATAGATAACTGCCCCGGAATCCAGCCTCTAGCAGCCGTGTTTAGATATTCACTGAATGTAGTAGCGCCAAATAGCGGCTCTGACTTGAAACCCTCTTTGACTGCCTCAAAGCCATCACCAGCCTTCAGCTCATCAATATCCTTATCTTTGTAAAACGTCTTTTTAATGGCTATCTGCTGTGCGTCAAACCATTGCACGATGTCCTCAATAGTGGCTTGGTCATTTTGCTCAAATTTGTCCGTATTGTACCCAGCCGTCTTATACGCTCTAATCAACGTGTACCGACGCACATTAGTGTAATATACGTCAAAGTTACCGACATTAGCAAGCTGCTTGACCGTATCAATGAAATCGTCCAACGAATTGGACTTGAATATATCCTCTACTTGCTTGTTATTCTTGCATAGCATATAAATATCTAGGCTCGATATGGACTCAGCGCCACGACGAGCAAGAGCGACGCACGCTTGCCAAAGACGTAGATGGAACGGTACTGGCTCTAGGTCGGATTTGGACATGGGGTATTTATCGGAGATAGCAAGCGAGGGCTTGATTAGCAGGCAACCCAATAGCAATCTTGCTGAATTTGCATCATATAGCAATAATCAGTCCTCCCAATCGATCATCTGTCCGCAATGACTACAATATGTATCTCTGATTCGTCCATAATCAGCCGTTACGCCGCCATCACAATTAGGGCAAGCCCAACCTTCCGTGTCTTCTTCTCTGCGGTAATATGGTTTGATAGGAATTTGACGGCTAAGAGCATCGATGATAACATAATCATACGGCTTAATATCGGATATATCGGTTGTGTCAGACGCAATTACAGAATAAACCTCAGCGTATTCATTGACGTATTGTTCCATCTCTTAATCCTCCGGCAATTCAATATATGCCCAACGGTCATCCACATTGTTGATTGTATAATATCCGTCATCATATATCCACCTATCTTCAACCCTATGACACACCACCATTGTTTTTTCATTATAACATCTATTCACATCCCAATATGCTAAAAGAACCGTTTTTCTTTCTTCTGGCCATTCATCTTTTGTCTTATGCCATTTCATTATCATCAATCTCCTTTACAACCATATTATCCTCATCGGCTCTGAAGCAATGAAAATCAGGACAACAACCACAGCTATCTGCAATTTCTTGATGGCGTTCATCTCTATGCAATCCACAACCAATCGGCCCACCTCTGACAATACTGCCATTATCTGCAAAGAAAAATTTATGATGAACATAAGAACAGAAATCGCAACAAGCAAATTCTAGGCATTCGTCAGAACAGCCAATCATTTTATGTTTCATTCAAACACATTCTCCTCTTTCTCGTGCTTAACAACCTCAACATCCCCATCCTCAAGTCGCCAATCAGCAACAACCTGTTGCATCTTTTGCCGCCAGTTGTAATAGGAACGTGCGCGTTCAACATAATACGGGACTAGCGGCAGACCAGAGCCGTCAAATGCCAGTTTTAGATGTTCTCTTAGATACCACAAAACATAATGTATGGCTTGTGGCGTTAGACCATAATCACCCTGCATCTTTTTGACCGTCTGTACGAATTTGACCCATTCAGTATCAGGTGCATACGTCTGCACATAATCTGTCAACTTGCGCAATGGGCTATAATCCTCTTTTGGCTTATCTTGCTTCTTACGACCAGCCACCCATTTATCGGCGCAATCTCGACAACAGAACCAGAATTTATTGGGTAGTTGGACAGCATCAGATTTGAGTTGTTGCTTGCCGCATTGACGGCATTTAATGGTAGGTGGCTTAGACATTCGGCTTACCCACACCTTTGCACTCTACGACTTTCCCATTAATCATTTTGTGATACCACAAATTACCGTCGCAAGAAATCAATCTAATACGAGTAAAAATACCAACATCAGAAAGTACGCTATCGTCTGTAATGATTTTGCCATATCTTAAAATTTCATCTTTGTTCGACGGGTGTATTTCATACTCAAACAGGCAAGATGGAACTTTCCAATCCCCGACATTATACCATTCATCCTTCAGATCGTTTCCAATAATGATTTGTTTACCCCAAGGAATATCATGTCGGCCAATACCACAAATACAAACTTCATCGTTGAAAATATTTCTATTAAGCCGATTGTCTCTTGCGACACTCAATGCCTTGTCGAAACTCATCAGTCGCACCAACATAATCCTTACCTCCATCTCTTTGATAATCCAAGTATAGCATATATTGCTTGGTTTGTCAAGAGGTTATTTCAATCTCAAGCATAATATTTTTCATCTGCTCATCGTCTATATATTCATTCAATGGAGCACAACTTACCATCTTCAGTCCATACGGCTCGACCTTGACCATATCTCCATCAACAACCGCGCCATTACTATAATCCAGCTTGAGCCGATATAGCCGCTTCTCATATGCACTAGGCGCATCAATATGGAACAGCCGCGCCCATTCGCCCGTCAGATTGACGAATCGCTCATTATCCACCCATTGTCCATCAATCTCTATACTCAGTCCACATCGGTTTGCTTTCACATCTGGCTCTGTGCGACAATATTGCATATTATAATACAATGATTTTTTATATTCATTGACATTGCCACTAACTAATAGCCTAGTGGATATATCAGATTTTTTCATTGTATAATAATGTGAATTATTGACGTACACATATCCGTCTATGCGCGGATGCAGGGCTGGTATCATGTCGAGCCATGACTGGATTTGCTGTGCACCCCATTTGCGACTTATCGTCTGCTGGCAGGTGATGATATTGGTAGGGGTGATAGCAAGAGATAGCTTGATACACATATGCGTCTTGAACAGGTCGATGCGGATTTCTGACAATGAGCCGCAAGCTAAGAATCTATTGGTTATTGCTATCACCTACCCTTCATGGGTTATTATACAATAAAAAGCCGGAGTTGTCAAGCCCCGGCTTTAATATTTTTTATAGGTTATGCGAATGGATTACTCTCATCATCGCCGCCCCACGGATTATCATAATCAGGGGTTGGCTCAGTTGCGGCAGGAGCGTCATTTGCAAACGGGTCTGTAATAGGAGCTGGCTTGGCGGTTGTCTGCTGGACTTTAGTTGGGTCAAGGCGCTTAATTTCAGGGATTTCATAGTCACCCTTTTCAATCGCCTCTACGCTATGAACAGACGCGATGTACGGACGTTTGCCAACACCGCCATTAGAGCGGCTATATTCTTCGGTCGCGATGACAATTCCGAACATCTTATTGACTAGCTTCTGTTCGTCCCAATTCCATTCAAAATTCTTATTACTCTTGGTTACAGCGGTGATAAACCCCTTAAAAAACGGAAGTGCCTTCTCGCCATACGAACGCACCAGCACGCCGTCACGAGGCCAGTATTTTGTTTCGCGCTTGTCGGCATCATATAGCTTCTGATACCAATTCTTATACTCACCTTTGCACACGTCCAGTTCGAGCCGTAGATAGCTCTTATCAGGGTTGTCTGTCACCTTCTTAATACCGACAATGTATGCTCCATCGGGGATTCTCTTAAAAGAGCCGCCATTCTCCTGAACCTTATCAAAATCGTTAATCTTCTTCATACTTTACATACCTCACATTATTTTTCAGTTTGTTTATTTCGACACCTAGGAGGTGTCGTCAACGCTTTTTCTGTGATCCACCCGTTTTGCAACCTATCGCGAATAATAGATGCTTTTATCCCAACAGTTTCTTCCCATTGCGAAGCTGTTTTAACCTCATTGTTCCAAGTTATTTGTCTATTAGTTGTTGTATTATTTGCTTGTTCTTTTGATGTTGCCCATTTACAATTTGCAGGGCAATAATTACCATTTACATCCTCTCGTTCAATAGTGCAGTCGCCATATTTTGCATCTTCATCATATCCGGTTTCTTTTGCCCACTTATAAAAATTTTCAAATTTATGCCATTCGTCGCAGACTGTAATGCCACGAGCACCATAATTTTTATATTTTGTAGAATGTTCATTGTAACACCTAGTCAGTATGCCATTTCAAATGTTATACAGTCTAGATTTTGACATACCATGCGTTTTATTTCTAATACTCTTTAATTCACGCGCATAACATCCACAAGATGTAGTATTCCCACTTGTTAATGATGATGTGTTTACAACTGTTGTATTGCCACAATCACACTTGCACAACCAAGCCGTGTATCGTATTCCATTATAATATTTGTCCTTTGCACGTTCTACAACAAATAGTCTCCCAAACTTCTGCCCGGTTAAGTCTTTAATATGACCGAGGCGTGTTTTCTTTTGCCAACATCCGCAACTAACAGTATGTCCTGATTGTAAACTTGTTGCAGATACAGAGCAATCATTCCCACAATCACATCTGCATTTCCAATAAGTTTTATGTTGGCCGCTTGGAAGTATTCTTGATTCATCTTGTTCTATAACAACAAGCATTCCAAATCTCTTACCAGTTAAATCTTTTAATTTGCTCATACCTATCAATCTCCCTATATAAGATTTAATTTAGAGTAGAGGGTTGATATAGGCAACCCTCTCAAACTAAGCTAGTTTGCAACCCAGCCTCGACCTCTATTATATTATACCATAATACTGACTATTTGTCAAGCATTACATTACAATTAATTATATTTTACTCGGCTTTTGCCGTAGTAGTAGACTTCTTTGTTGCCCAACCAAGCTCTTCGAGGACAAGCATGATGTCGTTATCAACTTCGTCTGTATCTTCAAAATAGCCAAACGGTACTCTTGCAGAGCAATTGCTATCACGAAGAATATATTTATACTTGTCATCCTCATGGCGGCATAGCAGAACAACACTAATGTACGCCGGGAGTTGGATTTTCTCTAGCTTGCGTCCATTAGTGACTAGGTTTTCATATCCTTCATCGTTTACACTTGTATGACCAACCAGAATAACAACTAGATCATCCCTCATGTTATTCGCGGCATCGACAATATCATAGCCAAACTGTCCAATATCAGACCACTTAGCATAACTCTGCGTCTTATCTGTCATTTCCTTACGAAGCATGGCAGAATTGATAGTATCTAGTACGATGTACTTAATCTGCTTCTGTTGCTCGTTAATAATGCGCATAACACCAAGAATCTGGTCGGTATCCGCCGTCTTCATATAGTTCTTGTTCGTCTTGTTATATAGCTTGTCAAAACCCTTCCATGCGCCAAACTTGCCATCTGCGTTAATCCAGAATGTCTCCTTTGGTGGTAGGTTGCGCAGGCTTACCGTCTTACCACTTGCAGGTAATCCCTCAATTAGGATACTCTTGCTCATACTTTTACTTACTTAATCCTCCTTATTTTTTTCACTCAAAGCACCTACGGCTATAGCAACAGCCTCTGATAATCTAATATCCGCATAAGTATGTTGGTGATATTCCATACATAATGCCTTATACTTGCCATATTCTTTGACCAATAAATTTGCAGCTTCTTGATTTGTCATCATTCACCTCAATCAATTTCTTTTAGCCAAAAATCACGGCAACATTTTTTGCAATCCAACATACATTTGTGCGAAGTGTCTATAGCACAAGGACCTAGAAATATAACACCATCATCTATACGCGCATTTGGAAACATCTTCAAAAATTCACTCTGTCTTGTCTTAACAGGATGTTCTTTTGACCATTGCTCAACAATGGCAACCCCATCCTCTTCTTGTTTGTCAAACTCTTCTCCGCAACGATATTTATACGCTGGACAATTTTTACACCCATCATCGTTGTATGCTTTACACATTCGATTAAACTGTTTCAAAAATTCAACGGCATCCATATTTTTCTGTTTAATCCTCCTTTGCACTAAACACTTTCTCGCATTGCCATTCGTAATCCTCAACAACAGCGTCTCGTATATCAAGCCAAAATCCAGCCAGATACTCTACTGAATATTCAGGGAATGCAGTGACTAAGGTTTTTGCCGTCTTCGGGCCAGCGCTGAGAACATTGTTAATGATACCAAGCAACTTATTACTTTTATTTACAATTTCTTCCATACCTTCAACTCATGATAAATTTCGTTCGTTTTCGCCCATTCGCCATTTTCACCCTTTTTCATCTTATTCTTTTCTTGTGTTACAGCTCTGATTGCATCACCACGCTCTAATTTATTTTTAGCCCAAAATTGACGATTGGCTCGCATTTCACGCTCAACGCCGATACTGATATTGTATAAGCGGCAATATACCGTGCCATAATTGGTGGTCTTAACATCAAGAACAAGCCAATCTGTAATGGGCGATTTGGGGTCACAAGCATCAACATAGCCAAGCAGCTCAGATTGCCATTTTAGCCTATCAATAATCGTTGTTTTTGGCATTTTCATTGAACGCAAAATAGCCAAGATAATGCCGCGATTATCAAGCTGGCCTGCCGTCTTATCCGTCATTTTTCCGGCATATGGTGCAAGCATATCTGTATTATACCCCATCTCACGCCATTTGTCAAGCTTAATTGTCTTGCATTTATAAAATTTATTAAAAATTTCAACGCCAATCAATAGCGCCTTGGGTGGCCCAAATTCGTCAAAATAGCCAATCTTGACTAGAATATCAAGTTGGCGCGAATCAGGCTTTGATTCAAGCTGCTGGATGGCAAACAGCACATCAATAAAATTCTTAAACTGCATATCGCGCATACCATACAGAGCTTCAGCCACATCGGCGCTCATATACTTGATTGAGCCAAGCCCCTTATAGATTACATTTTCAGCAGTGTCACAGAAATAATCTGAGCGAGAATGACGGAATCGGGGCGACTTGATTTTGATACCCATCTTATGCGCATAGGTGGTCAGAGCCGCTGTCTCAGAATCATCGCCCTGATTAACATTTAAGCACACGGTTAAAAACTGTAATGGATAATAATATCTAAGCCATCCTTCTGCATACCCCTCATAACTGTATGGCTGACTATGATTGAGAGAGAATAGATAATTGCTGGCATCCTCAATAACCTGAATGAAGTCGGCTATAGTCTTATCGGATTGTTCTTGACTCATGCCGTATTGCTCTGCCATAGTCTTAGCGAATCCAGCCTTGATTTGAGGTATATCCTTATCGGTGCCTGTTTTCTTAGCGAAATGGCGACGCACTACATCAGCTTCTCCCATAGTATAGCCGCAGTATTTATGCAAAAAGCCGATAATCTGACACTGGAAGATAAGAAACCCAAACGTATCAGACATAAATTGATTGATAGCTTCATTGTCATATGTGCGCACATCGCCATTGGCAAGCTCATCGCGATATGATGCACCGGCAGGACGAATTGCGCCATTGCCCATAGACAGCAAGGTAATATAGTCAATATCTGGTTGGACCTTGCGTAACTTGGCAATGGTTGTATCTGATAACAGCTTGGCTATATACTGCCTTGCGCTGCCTGATTCCCACTGAAATATTGCTGTAGTGTCATCTCTAATAGAGCGCCACACGGCATTGTCGGCCACATCAATATTGTCAGGCGTTAAGCGCTTAATACCGCACATCTTACACGTCTCATTGATAATCTGGATGGTAATTAACTTTAACAGGTCAAGCTTCACATAATTCTGTAGGTCAACCTCTTTCATATTGATTTGGCTGATTGGGACAGTATCAGTGGTTGTAGTAAATAACCCCATGCGGTCATCTATGCTATGAGGCGCTACAATCATGCCTGAGGGGTGGTTGCCAACCGACACAACACAGCCATTGACAATATCTACATATTTAAACAGCTCTGGATATTTAGCTCGACATCCGACCTCATCCTGTTCAACCTTATTACAAATATCGGCCACTTCATCAAGCGGGATTTCTAATGCTCTACCCACATCTCGAATAGCACCCTTTAGAGCGATAGTATTAAACGTGACAATGTCGGCGCAGTATAGACCATGTTTATTGAACACATAATTCTTTACTTCGTCAATCCTGTTTGGCGGTATGTCTGAATCAATATCAGATAGGGACACGCGCTCGACATTCATGAAACGGTCGAAGTTGAGCTTGTGCTTAATGCTATCCATCTCAGTAATGCCAAGAAGGTAAGCAATTAAACTACCAGTGCATGAACCACGTCCATAGCCAATCTGAATATCTTGCGTTCTACACCAAGCAACAATATCCTCCATAAGAAGCATGAAGTCAATAGCACCATTATGGATATATGCCTTCATTTCATACTCGATGCGGTCTAGGTATTCTTGATAGTTTGGTAACTTATCAACGCCGCGCCATATAATGCCATCGGAAATCTTATCTCTTAACACCGCCTCGCTATCATCGCCCCATAGATGAGGATATTTATAGCTATAATCCAGCTCGAACGGCTCTACCATATCCGCTACAGCATTGGTCATTTCGATAGCGTCCAAATACACGTCCATTGGTAGCGCGTCTTGCATACGACATAGCTGAATAAGCTCATCATAGCTCATCATCTCAATATGGAATCTGTCCTCGCCGTCAAAATGGATATTTTTGGCTTTTTGTAGAATACGCCGCCCATCTACATGGGCAGAATTTAAGGCGTGGGTATCAGTACACATCAAGAGCCGCAAGCCGCTCTGTTTGGATAGCGCCCACAGAGTATTATTGTAGCTCTTTTGCGCCGGGTCAAGATGGGGCTGAATCTCAAGGAAACAGCGATCTTTATGCTCACATAGCCAATGATAAAAATCCCATCTGACATCATCTGGCGCTTTATTGAGAACGCCGCCCAAGCAAGCCGTGCTTACAATAATATTGTCGCTTGTATTTTTTACGTCATCAATCGTGATTCGTGGCACATAATAGAATGAATTATCGTCACGATTAAACGATTTGGTTGACAGTTTATTTAGCTCTAATACGCCATCGTAATTCTTAGCGATAAGCAGACAGTGGTAGTTATCGCGGATTTTTTCATCTAAGGTTTGGGTCAGATAAAACTCTTCAGCTGCAATAAATTTTAAGCCAGCTTCTTCCGTTGCCAATTTCTTTTTTACCCATCCCATGACCGACCCATGTTCACTTAGTGCCAGAGCTGTCATTCCTAACTCTTTTGCTTTATTAACATATTGCTGATATGTTGTAACAGAGTCAATGTTTGTCACACAATTTGATAGCATTGTATGACAATGAAGAATTGTGTAGTTTTTACCCATCACTTATTATGTCTCACCGGCAATACCAGCCCATCACCATTTTCAACCTCCATATACACACCGCTAACCGCATTGGTAGCATATGCCTTACAGTCAGGCAGACACTCCATGACATTCAGTAGATATTGCGGATTGACCCACAGGCCAATTTCCTCGTTGAGCAGATACGGCTCAAATCCGGCCTCGGTTGTCTTTGTCTTTTTAATTTTATGCGTCTTGATATACACCTTGAGTTCAGCAATATCAGGCAATGCGATTTCCTTGCCACAATCAGGCTTCTTAACAATTCCGTCAAGATTCATTTCCTGCCCATGATATTTACTGTCAATCTCAGGTAGGGGCGGCTTGTCCTTGAACCGCACGGCTACATAACCATCACATATACAATATGAGGTCGAGCCGTCCTTGTTCTGATTGGTGAACATACCGTGCAACATTTCTCTCTTATTTGACTGTGCATTCTTGATAATGCGGTTTGCCGCTGTTACAATCGACTTAGTACCAGATTTCTTTGCTTCAGCAAGGCGCATATCAGCTTCAAGCTGTTCCATTACTTTATTCATCTCAAACGCCGTACTGGTCATACCCTCAGCATTACAGGAATCACGCCATGTCTTGATTGCGTCATACAGTTTTTCAGTGTTCATAATAACAACCGCCCCTTTCATTTGATACTTGGATTATATCATAGATTAGGGCGGTTGTCAATAGGGTTTATTTAATTTTTATATAAAAATTTTTTGATCTTGCTGAGTTGCTACAACCCTACTTGATTTGCCTTGCTTAACAAGCGCGTCTTGTAGCGTATGGGCAAATTCGACTTTATTCTCATAATTGCCATGCACTAGACACAGCTTGTTGAAACGTAGCGTATTTGCGTAATAATCGATCAATTCATCACGTGAAGCATGAGATGAGAATGACACAAGCTCTGTTATATTAGCATTATTCTCAACCACGTCGCCTTCAATGCTAATCTTGCTCTCGCCAAATCTAATCTTTGAAGCAAGCGTATTTTCAGAGCTATAACCGCAGAACATAATATGAGCATTTGGGTCTGACAATAACGCCTTTGCCCACGATACGCTCTTACCGCCTGATAGCATTCCGGCAGACGAACAAATTACCATAGGATGCGTTGGTTTCGTATTTTGTAGGGACAATGTAGTAGCGTGGTCTAGCACAAACTTTAATCTCTCCCAATGATACACTTCATTCCACAACTCATCATCCTCTGGATATAAAGCGCATATCTTTTGAGCCATAGGTGAATCCACATATACTTGAATATCATGAGGAATCTTGCCGTCTTTCCACAACTGATATAATACCGTTAATATACTTTGGCATCGGCCTAATGCAAATACAGGGAATAATGTGCGTTTAGATTGATTGAGAACGGCTTCAATCTTAGCTAAATCTTTCTGTCTATCATATGGTTTGTTATTTCGACCGATAGCATTATACGTATTTTCACCAAGCAACACATCACAAAATGGCAAAGTTGCTCTTGGTTCAAGATAAAACTGCTGCATTTGACCACCAATATCACCAGTAAAATTTAACACCTTGCGCTGATAACCCTGAATCATAGCGAGTGACAATTGACACGAATTGATAATATGATTAGCTGGATAATATGTTAAAGTGATATTTGGCGTTAAATTATATTGCATTAGTGATTCAACTTCAATACATCTGTTTAGAGCTGTCGCAATATCATCAGGCGTATATAATGGAGCGGCTTTAATCCCATGTTTATTTGTAATCTTTTGGCAATCTTGAGTCATAATCTTGCAAGAATCTTCCCATAGCACCTTGAGATAAGCCGTAGTTCCTTTTGGGCATATAATATGGGCTTGGCATCCTTTAGCATATAGAGCTGGAACAAGACAGGTGTGATCGGCGTGGGCTTCATGTAGAATGAGCCAATCTACCTCCCTGGGTTTAACTTTTTTAAGCAACGCCTGATTCTGTCTATAATTAGTAAGAATATCGCTTTCTTGGTAAATGCCGCAATCTAGTATAATGCAATATTTTTGGAAGCGGACAAGATAACATGATTGTGTTACACCAACAGCAGACGCGCCAATGCATTTAATGTATGGTTTTGTTGTGCCTTTTACATTCAAGATTTATCTCCTTTTCCTAACTGGCGTAGTAAGAGCGTTTTCAACACTCCATCCAAATCGCTTTAATCTTTCTCTTATAGTGCCCGCTCTAATTCCAACTATTTCACTCCATTCAGATAGCGTATGTGTCTCACTATTGAAAGTAATATTGAAATTTCTCCTAGTATTGTTTGCCTGTTCTTTTCTAGTTGCCCATCTACAATTTTGCGGAGAATAATCTTTGTCTCCGTCTATTCTATCTATGCTTAAATCGTCTGAATATCCATTAAACATAGCCCATTTATAAAATTCCTCAAAATTATCTCTCCATACAGAATCAACGCTTATTCCACGTCCTCCATAATTTAGATAACTAATCTCATTGGGATTTGAACATCGTGCTTTCATATCTGACCATATTTTATACAACCTCGTATTTTGTTTTCCATGCGTTTTAGTCCGCTTTGATGTTTCTTCTCTTGCAAAACAACCGCACGACCTCGTATCCCCTTTTCTTAATTCTTGCGCACAAACGACAACCATATTACCGCAATTACATCTACATAACCATGTTGTTTTCGTTTGATTACCAGAAATTTTATTCTCGGCTCTTTTTATTACTGTTAGTCTCCCAAATTTCTGCCCTGTTAAATCAATTAGTTTGCTCATGATATATTCTCCTTATCTTAGAATAAAATTAGAGTAGGATGGTGAGATAAGCACCATCTTTAAATGATAAAAATTTGCAACTTCTTATCAACCTCTATTATATTATACCACAGAATCAACTAGATGTCAAGAATTATTTTCAGATGATTTAGCTGGCATTAGCCGCCTCCTTCTTCATCTTTAACACCGTCCTCAAGATGCAATCCATACAATTCAAATCTGCATCGTTCCACATTTTTTCTCTCTGTGCCACCATGCGATTATCAATTTTTACATACCTGTCACAATCAGATTGATAATCACAACGCATACATGGGATTTCATAGCATTTAGTAGGGCGGCGGCTCATTCGTACTCCTCCTCATACTCCTGCTCAGGTAGAGCAAACCCAATAGCCTGAGTGATGGCCGGACTGGGCGCAATCTTCTCAGCGGCGGCATCATGTTCAGCCTTATCAAGCTCTAGTTGCATCGACATACGGTTAATCTTAGCATTGATGACCGACTGTGCCAAATCCACAATCGAGCCGCACAGAGGCAACAGCGAGCTTACAAACAGGACCGCACCGCCAGCAATCCATAGATGAGAAAAATCATGTCGCCTATTATCCATTACATCTCGCCTTTCTTAGTAAAATAAATCATCAGGCTAACCCATACAACAAGAAAAATAACAAGCCGCCACACATCACCCATTTTTCTTTCCTCTCTCTTTGGCTTCAGCCACCTTGCGCTTAATGACCTCTTTAATTGTCTTAGCAGAAGTTAAACCGCTTGTCAATTTATCAATCTCATAAATGCAAGCATCCCAGCCCGTCATTAGACCTTGATTGAAATAACTCTGGAATTTAGGTTCAAGTTCAGCTTTGAGCATATCATGCAATTCATTATCCGACATAATCTCCCCCTCTGATGTCGCAATATGGGCAATATACCTCTGTGACTGGCTCGTAATACGGCGGCTCATCAACTTCGCTATGATATACCCTATGTGTATAAGATTCTAGCTTGCAACCACAAGTCGAGCATCGCCCCATTGATTCTAGC
>ERZ808275.517-NODE-517-length-14939-cov-5.733607_pt1 | contig 14939 bp, 10 predicted proteins | sample MGYA00520894_ERZ808275 | MGnify/ENA primary metagenome ERZ808275 (study PRJEB31516, sample SAMN03275598) | gut metagenome | biome: mammalia-associated habitat; material: feces | host: Papio cynocephalus | place: Kenya | collected 2012-08-03 ...
CATCGTCGAAGCATAGCGATGGCGTGAATCTTCCTATCTCGTCGATGCTTACATTATACCCCATTCCCATCAGCTCCACCAGCACATCCGCCAAGTCGGTGAGCACGGCCTTGGTGATACTCTTCGAGATGGCAGGGTCGCGAACGTGCATCCGCTCGATGATGTCGTCGGTGTTCATCGTGCGGTTGGGCACGAACTTGGGATATACCTTGCGCTGACCAGTATGTCCCATGTCATTCATCTCTTGCAATCTATAATTTGCCATAACTATATCTTTCTTACGTTATATATATATTCAGTTCTTCATGAAGCTATAATAAATTCCTCTCGAAGCCAATAGAAAAAGTATTTTATTCTATATGAAATCTCCATGTCACGCCGTGGCACGTAAGTTCAAAAGCTCTGAACTTACATTCAAAAACGCTAAACTTACATGCCACGTTGTGGCACAGAACTTTTCACTATATAAAGATACATCTACTGAGCGATATACCCTTCCTGATCATATCCCCTACGATACTGATGTATCAGGTCTATCAATCTTTGAAGCGAGGATATATCAGAAAATAGATTCTTGAATTTTGGATATTGTTCCCGATATCTTTCCATCGAACCTTTTCGCAAACGCTCCTCTATATCCATTGGTATCAAGAAGGAAGACTTTTCACCCAAATACCGATGGAACTCCGTGAGGAAAATATTGATTCCTGCCAGATCGAAATCACCAAAGTGAACATAGCCATTCGGAATCATCTGCAACCAAGAGCGCAAGTCTGAAGACTGAGGATAACGAGACACGAACAACAAACGCTTACCTGGTAACAAGGATGAAAACAAAGCCTTTTGCTGGCGGACAAGACGGAAGTTTTCCATGTTCTCTATTCCTACGACAACTACATCTGTAGGAATAGAGAGTGCCTGCCAGTCTGCCACAAAGACAAACGTACCTTCTTGTGGACAAATCATAAGCTCCCGACCATGCAACAGACAAGATATTGGCTCGTATGAATTGACTGGAAAACCAGGACAAGAGCGAGTCAACACCAATTTGGAATTACCAGTTTCTGCCGCTTGCTCTGAGCGTGTCTTTTCTTCTCGAAGCACCTCTTGCATTCTCTCTAAATTGCCTAACCGTTCGTCGATTTGCCCTAACACTTGCTCCAAAAGATGAGGAGATGGAGCGGTAAGGTTACGTCTGCTCCCATGTGAAGAGCCAATCAAGACACCTTCACGAAGAAGTTCTTCCACCCATTCACCTCGCAAGGCACTGGCAGGAAGAGACTCGCCTGAACGTAGGCGAAGGAGCTTTTCTATAAGCGGAAGTGTTATCTTCATCTATCAATCCGTTAAGTTATCGTTTATTTTTGCGAAATCAGAGGATGCACCACTGTCTGAGACTTACCATCCTTACTCAACAAGTAGGTATATCGATAGTCAGAGACATTATAGGTAGTTGGCGATGAGTTTATCAAAAGGATGTTGCGAGCATTGGCAAAATCCAAGATTCCCTTCACATTCTGAGGATGTAGCTTGCCTATCTCATCCATCATACAATGAATGCGGAAATCGCCAAACTTGCGACTCACCTTTTCCTTGAACACATTGATGAGCATGATGTTAATCATTGCCTTGACCAGCGTGTCCGTTCCCTCGCTACCCACATGCGACAACTTATCTGCCCAACCTGTGTCATTATCGTTCTCTATGATGCGGAACTGCAACTGGAAGAGGTCTGACAGCGAGAGATATTGACGCTGTGGATTATCCAAGAGTGACTTCATGAAATCAAGCAGATACTCTACCGTCTTTTGGTTTATATCGTCACGATTAGTCGAAGAGAACAAATTGAGTTCCCCCATGGCGAACTGGTTCTCATCATGGAAGTCCTTGATTCGCTTCATCAATTGCACCATCTTATCAGCAGAAGGCACAGACTGGAGGGCTATCAACTTGATGACACCAGCAAAGTTTCGCTCACGGAAATCATTATTGATGTCGTTGATAACCTTGTGTACATCAGACTCATGGCGAGTCAGTTCTCCCATTTCCTTGGAGATACGCGCCAAAATATCCACATATCGCTCACTGGTTCGGCGACGATATTCTTCTATCTTGTTGTTGACGAGGAAGTCATCAAGATTGTCGGCAAAAGCAAGATAATCTTCGTCAAGTGCCAATTCCATACGGAAATGGAAGGTGTTCTTTGCCGAGAAATTGCCTTTGAAAACATTGATGTAGCTCTTGAGTTGATTCTGACGTGACTGTCGAGACACAATAATACCTGTCAACTCCTCTACTGCCTGTCCAGGACTGCGAAGCGTCTGGCTCTCCCGACCCTCTGCCAAAATCGGCGGGCATAGATTTTCATCATGGGCGAAACGTTCCGCTTTCTGCAACTCTTCGTCTATATGGTTCTTTTCTGAGAGGCGTTCCGACAATTCTTTACCAACAGAAGACAGTACATCTTGATATTTTTGTCTGCGAAGCTGATATTTCTCACTTAATTGCTGGAGTTTTTCCATGACGAGTTTTTTCTGCGCCTTGAATTCATCCTCATGGTCGAAGAGTTCTTCTTTGTCATGGTGATACTCAAAAACGAGCCTTCGATGCTCCTCAATATACTTCAACTCGGTCTCCGTCATTCGTATGTCAGCTTGGCATTTCTCTACCAAGCGAGTGTCTGCACCACGCCCATGGAGTTCTTCCAGCTCTTGTTTTTGCAGTTGTTGATATTCCACATCCGTTTTCTGCTCTTGCAGTTTGATGTCTGCTCGTATCTCAGCCACTTGCTGCTCGTGGAGCTTAATAGCTTCCGTCTTTGCTTTTTGGTATTGCTTTTCTATGTTAGTCAAATGCTTCTGTTTGTCAGCATTTACCTTGGCAAGCTCGGCTTCCGCCTCCGTCCTACGCTGAGCGTTCTCTTGTTGGAGAGTTCTCAGTTCTTGATTTCTCTGCTCCACTTCTTGTCTAGCCTTGGCGATATAATCATCCACTTTCACTTGAATAGCTTTCTGTTTTTGCGGAATCGTACGCAGTTCTGTCTCAGAGGCAGACTTTTGGAAGCGCAACTCTTTCATCTTTGGAGAGAATTGGCATTTCAATTCCTCCACCTGTTTCTCGTTCTGTCCTTGCAGCGAAGCATATTCTGTTTTTTGCAAACGCAGCAAGTCTTCAAGATGAGCCTTTTCTTCTTTTAGCTGGGTAGGTTTGCGTACCGAAAGCGGTAAGTCCGTGAGGTCTAATTTCACTCCAAAGCATGAGGTTCCATCCCCCTTTTCTGGATGCAAGCCTGTTTGGTACAACACATTTTCCTCATTGATTACTTTACCGATGTTTTGCTCCCAGCCATGTTTGTTTTCTTCCAACCATTCGTAGAGCGAACCTTTCGTGCGAGACAGTAGTTTCTCTATCTCAGCCAATTTCTCAGATGTGTCGTTTATTTCCTGCTGCTTTGCCTCCAATAGCTTGTTGCCATCAGCCAATATGGCTGCCTCCTGCTTATCATACTCCGCTTGCAACTGATTGACATTTGCCACAGAAGTAGTAATCAGACCATTCAGCTCCTTTTCACGCAAAGCCAGTTCTTCCATATTTTGATGCAATCCATCCAGTTCATCCTTGTAAGGCTGCCAATACTTGAGTTTCAAGATTTCCTTCTCTACCCCGACTTGCTCATCTTTCTGTTGGTCTATGACATGGGTAGCAAGAAGTATCTTTTCGGCAAAGGCTGCATCCATATCATCACGCTTCTTGGTATATTCAACGAGCATTCGTTCCATGGTCTGTTGATTTTGCTGTTTCAACTCAATGATACGGTTGTTTTGTGCCTGACGGTAGTTCTCCAATTGGTTCTTCACGCTTTGGCGAAGAGCCTTATATTTTGTCGTGACATCATTAAAACGTGTGGTAAGTTCTGCCAACCGAGCCTTGTCTTCTTCGAGCTTACCTCTTAGAATTTGCTCTTTGGCATATCTCTCCAGTACATCCTCTATCCGCTGGGTAGCATAGTATTCCTTGCGATCTTTCAGACGCTTGATTTGGTTATTCACAACACCTTGCTCTTGGTTAAGACCTGTCTTTTCTGCATCAAACTTCCGTTGTAGCTCATCGAGCAATCGTCTTTGTCGTCCTTGTTCTTCTTGAAGTTCATTTATCTTCTTCTCCACCAAAGGCAAACGCTCACGGAATGTACGCACTGCATAATTCAATTCGCCACACAAATCCGTTATCTGCTGTTTCATATACAGCAGCTCATGGTAAGCCTTCACCACAGCATCAGCTTGTTTGCGAACTACCGACTCTCCCTTTTGGTTGAGTCTATACCAACAAGAGATATCCTTATACTCCTGCTCAAAGTCTGACACTTGCCTGCGGAAATAGCCCAAATCGACATTTGCTTCCTCCTCACTCATCGAACGAATGATGATGTCCTTGATGAAGTTCGCATCCAATCGAGAATTTAGAAACACATTCTGTATGCTACGTGGAATATTTTGATAGCGGTTTGTCTCCATCAGTTGGAAGCGAGCGAACTCTTTTCCTACCGCTTGCTTGTTGCCATAGAGAATATCACGATATTGTTCGTAACGATCTATGATTTTGCTCATATAAGCGCCAGCCAATCGCTCACGTATTACCTTGCTCTCAGCGGTCACCTCTCCATTCTCATCCACAAGCCATTCCTTACTAAACTCTGCATCTACAAAGCGATAGCAAGCACGCCCTGAGTTTCGGAACATCAAGATAGAAAAAGGTCCATGCTCATGCTCCACCTCATAAACAATATACGAGTTGGCATGAGGCAGGTAAAACTCATCAAAAGTCTTCATCTCCTTTGGGATACCAAGATGCTGCTTGTCGGCATTATAAAAGAAAAGGATAGCACGGAGCAAAGTGCTCTTGCCCACTCCTTGCGTGCCAATGAAATGCACATTGCCATCCAGTCGCACTTCCGCATAACGGATGTGTGCACTATTCACGAATATGATTTTGCGTAATGCTCTCATGCCTGTTCTGTTTCTATGATGGTAAGACAATCTATCAACTCTTCGATGTAATGGAAGGCTGCGGTCACCTTGTAGGTTCCGTCAAGGTCATTCTCCAATTCTGCAAATCCTTGCCGCTCCAAATCACCAATGAGTTTATCTATCTTTTCCTCATTGGTCTTGAGATCGCTATAGAGATGACGTGCCTTTTCCTTCAGTTCGATGTCGCTCGAAAACTTCTCAAGGATATTGGATTTACGAAAAGTAAAACCTGACCCAAAAGTAGAATTGAAAGTTTTGAGAAAATCCACACGGTTTATCCATTCTGACATTCTTTGCACCTTGTCAGTCAGTTCCGCCTTGCCTTCCGTGCGAGAGAAATAGTAATAACCATTTCCTCCCTCCAACAGGAATCCGATTTCCTCAAAATACTTTTGGTATTCCTGAAAATTATCTTCTATGTCATCATAGAGATGCGCACGTTGCTGCGAGATAGAGTTCTGCGAGATGAACCCACCCTTACTCAATATATCGAATATTTCTTTTGTATAACGCATAATGATTAAGCTATTTTGGGGTAAATCAATGGGTATTTGATAGTGCCATACCAATGGTACTCTTCACTTACAGAAAGTTCGTCGAGGTATTGCGCCGCTATTTGGCAAAACAACACCAACTTTTCCTCATCGGTCATTTGTTTACGATACCCTGAGTAGTTCATGACAAAATGGAAAAGATGGTCTCCTGATGCCATGAACGCCGTTTTCACCTCATGTACATCCACCATTTCCAACACTTGCTGCTGTTCGCTGAGTTCTTCCTGGGTCAGCGGATCGGCAAGATTGCCCTTGCGTAAGCGGTCGTTCCCTTTTCCTTTAGCCACTTGCTTTAATATCTGAAGACCAATGTCCGAAGTACGAAGCATTGTGAGCGACGCTTTCAGTGGGTAACGTGGACGAGGCTCCATCCAAACTGGATTTGTGACAGCCATCTTAGCCTTGATGTCCGTATTGGTATCTAGCAACATCTGGTCGCACAAATATTTGAGTTTCTGTACCTTCTCGAAAAGGCGATTCTGATACTCAATGAGATTGAGATAGTTAATGATTTGTCGATCTAACTCCAAAAGGTTATGATACACATCCCTCAATTGCAGTTTCACATCCGTTACCGTCTCACGAAGCTGTACATCCATAGCAATCATGAAGAAGGTTGCCTGTTTCTCGTCTATCACTCGCTCACACTCATTGATGAGCACGGCTATGTCCTTACGTTTCTTATCAAGACGTATCAATCTCTTTTTCTTAACGGAAAAAGTTGGCTCATTCTTGTAGGTATTATCTATGTTGCGCTTCAAATCTATCACATTTCTTAATGTAGTAAGTGCTATGTTGCGAAGGATGCGTCTCACATCTTTCAGGTAGCCATACTTGCGACTTGGATTATTCTCGCTTTGATAGTAATCGATAGCTGCGTTGAGGTTATCGATGCTTTCCTTCACACTAGCCACATTGATTTCTTCGTTCACCTCAAGCACTTCCTCGAAGAACTTCAAATACACGTCCTCCAATTCGATGAAGTCACCATTATCTCTGATGACTCCAAAGCGACGTAAGAAATCCAGACTCTCGTCTTTTCTCGAAGCCAACTCCCGTGCCACGTCATAACGGAACGAAAGTCGCTTACGGTCTTGGAATAAACCCATCAGCAACTTTCGTTCCCTATCCAGAGCACGTATCAATTCGTCTAGAGAATGAAAATGAGAAACTGTATCTGACATTTTTATTACTTTCTACGTTGCATTTATAATCATCTTATCTTCCAATCCAAGGTGCTCACGCCATCTTTCTGCGAGAAGTTTAGCCCAATCTTGGTAATAGGCTTGCCACGCTGAGCGAAACTCTCGGCATACTTGCGGTCGATGATTTGGTCCAGCGCCTCCTTTGCCGACTTGTTGAATTTCATTTCCATCACATAGATGTTTGTCTTGGTCTCCATCATCACGTCCAAGCGTCCCTTGGCTGTATGCGGTTCCACGATGATGCTATAATTGGTGAGCAAGGCAAAGATGATATAAAACATCTGCTGGTAATGCCCCTCGTAATGAGTATTATCGCAATAAGGCACGGTCTCCAAGAAATCCTTCAGCAACTGCAAGGCTCCCTCCATGTCGCCCTTACGTATCAATACAGACATTCGAGCGATACAAGTGTTTCCATTGGTGGTGTGACGCTCCAAATAGTGAGGTAGCAAGCAGCCAAACAAGCCTACCTTTATCTCCTGGTTAGGCAAAGCCAACTCATAGAGCTTGCTCATCTTGTCGTAACCCTTGATGGTCATGTAACCGCTCTGATAGAGCAACGGCATGATAGTGGTCATCGTCTCCGTAGCCGCATCAAAATCCTTCTTGCCGGCATAGATGGTCTCTCCCAAATCGGATGGCAAGAACTCATACTTTCGCATCATGTTGATGAGATAAGTCGGAGTGCCAGAGCCAAACCAATAGTCGTCCATTTCCTGTTTTGCAAAACAAGTCAACAAACTATATGGATTGAACACATCTGGCGATGGCCAACTGAAATGATAGCCATCATAATGATTCTTCAGTTCTTGAATGGTCTCATCTCTATTCTGTCCCAAATGCTCTGCCAGTTCATCGATGTCATCGCTCATTTGCGTCAACAACTCATCCTTGGTGATACCACAAATGCCTGCGTATGGTTCGTCCATGCTCACATTCGTGATATTGTTCAATTCGCTGAAAATACTGAGTTGGGAGAACTTGGTGATACCTGTCAAGAAAACGAAGCGAAGCAACGGCTCGCTATCCTTCAATGGCGAATAGAAATTGCGCATGGTGTTGCGAAGAATATCCAAGCTCTCCTCGTCATGAGCCACATCGAGCAAGGGCGCATCATACTCGTCGATGAGCACCACCACCTGCTTGCCTGTCTTTTGATTGACAGAATTGATCAGATTAAGTAAGCGAACATTCGGGTCTGGCGAATCACACTGGATGCCGAAACGTGTCTCATTATCCTTCAAAATATAAAGGAGATAACGCTCCAGTTGCTCTTTCTCCATGTGCTTGCCACCAGCCATGCTAAAGTGAAGCACTGGATATTCCTTCCACTCCGTCTCCAGCTGGTCGAGGGCAAGCCCTTTGAAGAGTTCTTTCTTTCCCTCGAAATAACTTCGGAAAGTAGATACCAACAACGACTTGCCGAAACGGCGTGGACGACTTAAGAAGAAATAGGTACCATCCGTATGTGTCATACGATATACATATTCCGTCTTATCGACATAGAACTTGTCTTCCTTGCGGATTCGTTCGAATGTCTGGATTCCTATAGGATATAATTTTCTTGCCATAGTGCTAGCCTTATCTTTGTTATAACATTGCAAAGATAAGGCTATTATTCGACACTGCCAAATTTTTGCCCCATTATTCTTGCCAAAAGTCTATGCAACAATAAAAATAAACCGAAATCTTTTGCTCATGTCAAATAAAAGTTGTAACTTTGCACGATTTTCCGACGAGTGCCATATTCGGACGTTGGAAACCATGTAAAGTTACAACTAATAAAGAAATTATTTATGAGCAACAGCGTTACATCAAACAAAAGACATCATTACAGAGAATTACTTAGCATAGGAATCCCTATCATCATCGGACAGCTCGGAACCATCATCCTAGGTTTCGCCGACACCCTCATGATAGGACATCATAGCACTGAGGAACTGGCGGCGGCAGGACTGGTCAACAATATCTTCGGACTCGTGTTCATCTCCTACATGGGCTTCTCCTACGGCCTCACTCCTATCATCGGCAAGCTCTATGGCATGGAGCGCACGGAGGAAATCGGACAGAAGGTACGCAACTCCTTCATCGCCAACATGATGGTGGGATGTATCTTTTCGCTTGCCCTCGTCATCCTCTACCTCAACCTTGCCCATATCGGACAACCCGAGGAACTGTTGTCGCTCATCCGTCCTTACTTCATTGTCAACCTCGTATCGGTGCTGTTCATGGGTGTGTTCAACACCATGAAACAGTTTCTCGATGGTATCACCTACACCAAGGTGGCGATGTGGGTGATGATAGGCGGCAACGTGGTCAACATCCTTGGCAACTGGATGCTCATCTACGGTGTGGGGCCTTTTCCTGAGCTGGGATTGCTCGGAGCAGGCATCTCCACTCTCCTGTCTCGTATCTTGATGGCATTGGCGATGGTGGGCATGGTAGCAGGCTACAAGAAATTCCGCCAATACCGCCACGACATCCTCACCAGCAGCGTCAACAAGGCAGACTTCAAGGAGATGAACCGCATGGGATGGCCAGTGGCATTGCAGTTGGCAATGGAGTCGGCGGCCTTCACGCTGAGTTGCGTGATGGTGGGATGGCTCGGAACGATTCCTTTGGCTGCCCACCAAGTGATGATTACCACCTCCCAGCTCTTCTACCTTGTCTTGTCGGGCATGGCGGCGGCGATGGCCATCCGCGTGAGCCACTTCGTGGGGCAGAAGGACTTCAAGGCTGTGCGTCAGAATGCCTATGATGGATGGAGGCTCAACTTGATGTTCTCCTGTCTGATGGGAATACCGGTGTTCCTGCTCCGACACCAGTTGGGCGGTTGGTTCACCGACAACGCCGAGGTACAGCAGATAGTCGCCGTGCTGATTATCTGGATGATGGTATATCAGTTTGGCGACGGCTTGCAGTATTCCTTCGCCAATGCGCTCCGTGGCATCGCCTGCGTGAAGCCGATGGTGCTGTATGCCTTCATCGCCTACTTCGTCATCTCCCTGCCATTGGGCTATACGCTCGGCTTCCCTTGCGGACTGGGCATCTATGGCATCTGGACTGCCTTTCCTTTCGGACTCACCATCGCAGGTTTCCTCTACTGGCAACGATTCGTGAGGGAAGTGAAGAAGATGGAAGCCGAGGCAGTCGATTAATAAGCCTTCAGACGGTATATTATGCCCAATTCTATGCGGTCTGTATTATAATCTGTCAATCCACATCGCTTGCTATAGTCGTATTTTCTGCCTGTGTAAGCGAGAAAGACACGCAGGTCTTGCTGTTGCTTGCGAGCGGGATAATACTCGATGCTCCCGACATAGCCGAAAGCCTTGCGATAGCTCTTAAACTGCTCCATCTTGGTCATGCTGGCTGTCTCCCACATTCCCTTGAGCATCAGGTTCCAGGCTGGAGCAAACTGCCAGTTCATCTTGGTCACAAGCCCCTGGTAGCGCACCTTGCTTACATAGAGGTTCGTGAATGTATCATCAGATTCAGAAGCCTCGCCCGATGTTGCCCCACAAAGATGAGCGGTATTCTTCAGCGCATCCACGACTTCGCCCGACGCAATTTTCATCCTATCCAAGTCATCGTAGGTCATATTGTAGTCGAGATACCACTGAAGCTTGTTCAGGTTCAACTTCTGTCCCAATCTCAGGAAACGGCTGTACTTGTGCTTTGCCTGGGTACGGAGAGTGTAAGACCAGCGAGTCTGCAACTTGCCATCGAAGAACTTTCCGTTCCATCCCACGGTATAAGCCAGCGGATGATTGGCTTTCTCCAACGTCTCCGTCTGCAACAGGGTTACGCCGCCTACATCAACATATCCTTGGCTTGTCACCTTGGCGTTCTCGCCAAACTCATCTGCCAACTTACCATTGTAGGTGTTGCTCACCTCTGCGGTAAACTGTTGGTCGGGAGTCGGGTTATAGAGCAAGTTGAGCGCCCCCTTCGAACTATCCACATTGTCCTCGATATCAGAGTACTGGTAGATATAGAGCGGATTCTCGTCAAACTCGAAAGAGCCGAGCGCCTGGCATTTCTTACCGCCCTGGATAGCCCAATGGTCATTGAACTTCCATCCCACCATCATATAGTCGGTAGCCTTGGCGAAGTTGTCCTCGCTCTGCGCCACGTTCGACTTATTCAATCGATGGCGGAAACGATAATAGAGATTTTCGGTGAGCCATCCCGTCATCTCCACTTTCAGATAGCGGTTATAGAAACGAGAAGTCCATTCACCGTCACGAGAGTCATGGTTCATCTGGTAGCTCGCACCATAGTTGAAGTAGAGGTTGAGCGCCTTGTTCTTCTTCTCTTGTTTGGAGACCATCTCATAGATGGACTTCAAGTCGGTAGGGTCCTCGCCCAGCCCATCGTTGTTGCCTTGAGCGAAAGACAAGGCTGGCAACATCGACAGAGGCAACACAGCCCACGCTCTCAAAAACATTTTAATATTATCAGTATTCATTTTTATCAATTGTTTTTATTCATTTAACGGATTTACACCTTATTTATTATATATAGGAGATTTATTATATATAAGGGGTAATTTTACAGGAACAAGGATAGTGAGAAAAACGATGTCCACTTCCTGAATTGAATTTTTCCATCAAAACAGCAACCACATCCACTATGGAAAATTTATGGAATTTAAAACTTTTGTGTTAAATTTCTTATCACTCAAGCAGATTTCTTAGAAAATATTTGGAGAATCCAAATTAAATGTATATCTTTGCAGCACTAGAATCCGCCACGCTTCCCACAGAACAGCGTACCAGGGCGGAACTTTTTATTTATATGCGTATGGAATATACTAACCCACCACTTGATACAGCAACACTTTTAGCCAATCTTCAAAATGAAGGATTGGCAATCATGGATGAGAGGAAAGCTTTTACTTTTCTTGAGAATGTCAGCTACTTTAGATTCGCAGCATATTTGCGTCCTTTCAAATCTTCGGCTAAACATGATTATAAGGAAAATGCTACTTTTGAGAAGGCAGTGAGGCTTTATGAGTTTGACTCCAAACTTAGGATATTGCTATTTTCTGCCATTCAAAAAATTGAGATTTCTTTGCGAGCTAAAATCATCAATCAGTTTTCTTTGAGTTATGGTGCTTTTTGGTTTATCAATCCAGATTTGGCTGTTGACAAGCATAAGTTCGCAGAGAATCTTTCTTCATTGGATAGGGAACTACAACGTTCCAAGGACGATTTTATCAAAGAGCATTACGTAAAGTATGGCAAGGAAGACTTTCCTCCTGCTTGGAAACTTATAGATTTGACTTCATTTGGTTGCTTAACAAAATTGTACTTCAATTTTGCAAATGGAACTGTCAAAAAGAAAATAGCTCGTTCCTACAACGTTCCTCAACAAGAGATACTCGAAAGTTGGATGAAATCCATCAATGCACTTCGTAACAGTTGTGCCCATCATGGGCGTATCTGGAATCGTGTGATGCCTGTAATGCCCCAACTACCAATGACTTTAAAACAAGCATGGATAACGAATAAGCCCGAACTCGCCAATCGGCTATATTCCGTTCTTTGCTGTTTGTTGTATTGGCTAAACGCCATTGATTCACAAAATGAGTTATGCACTAACTTCAAGAACTTACTATTGCAGTATCCTGAAGTTGACACGAATGCCATGGGATTTCCTCAAGGTTGGGAAAACGAACCTTTATGGGTATAACAAGCTAATTTTCAGACAAAGTTTATCCTTAGCGTATCCTTCTTGAAAAAGCCCAACTCTTTTGTTGCGTATCTTTTGATTCCTACATCAAACCACAACTGTATTTTATTTAAGGGCGTTATACTGCCCATTTCTCTATCATAAAATCAAAGATAAAGTTTTAGTCTATGAAATATAGAGAGACTTAAGAACGTTTGGAGTATAAAAATAACTACCAAAAATGCTCTTATAGAAAAAAAATTATCTCCACAAAATTTGGAGATATGATTTCTTTTCATTACTTTTGCAGTTGTCATTCTACGGATTGCTGACAAAGGGTTGTTGGCGCTAATCGGCAGTTTGACTCTATTTTATGGAAATGGCGTTTACTGCGTCTTTCTTCTGATAAGTTGGAAATTAGGGACTTCCAAGCATGAAAATTCAGATGAGAGCAAGATGGACGCTTACACCTTGAGTGTATATACATGGCACAAGTGCGCCCTTTCGATAAGAGAGGGTGCATATTGTGCTATCCATATATACCTGTTTTGGCGTAGGCTTCTGCATCTCCTCCTTTGATTTTCAAGGTTCCCTAATACCTCAACTTACAAAGGATGGTTGGTACAGAACTCCTACGCCATTCTATTATACAATAAACACTAAATGGAGCTTTACTTGGGAGTTCAGTAAAAGCATAAAACAATTAAAATTAAAAGGAATTATGAGATTAAAACTACTACTCATTATTTTGGCATTTACGTTGGTTGCAAATGCGCAAAAAATCACAGAGACTCTTGGAAATAATTATGTTGCAGCATACTCTATTCCCAAAGCATTTTCGTACAATGACATACCTAAGTTATTAATGTATCAAAATGTAGATGGTGGAGGCATAGATTTTAACGCCATCAACATATATGACGAAAATATCGATTTGATAAAATCTATTAAGCTAAAAAACTTGCATTATGATTATCAACTTTCCTACCACATAGAGGAAAGAGAAATACAAAACGTTCAAAAAGCATCAACTAACATAAGACAAGAATACGCTTCATACCAAGACTTTATCGATAGAGAGAAAATACTCAATCCCAACTTTACAGAAGATATGTTGATTTTCGAAAAGCTAGATAACGGAGATAGAAAGATAACATATGACTATACTAAATGCAAGATTGAGCCACAATATATGTACTATCATTATGAAACTTTTGGCACGAAATACCCAACATCTTATATGATAGAACACGAGGGAAAAGTTACTGCATATAGTATTTCCTACAATATTATCTACTCTGACTGGGAAGACAAAGGTATTCAAGTCCAAAATTTCACAAAAGAGTTAGAACCTTTAGAATTATGTAATCTTAATTTAAATAATGATGCGATTGATGGAAGCAAATACTTCCAAATAAGTCAAACCTTATTTAATAACGACGAAGGATACGAATATATCGTACCTAAAATAAGACTCGCAGAACAAGGAAATTGGAACAAAAACTACTACCAATCAAGCACAACTGATGACTCTTATGCCATCATCACTGCTCGTTCAACCTTAATTTCTAAAGAATCTGAATTTGAACTAATTGGCTTCCAAATTGTATCCGAAAATGGTTCTGTAATACAAGATTATGACTTTGAACCATTCAAAGGCAACATTTCCACTTACCGCCCTTTTGTCATTACAATAGGAAACAATACTTATCTCGCCTTCGATGGCACAAATTCAGACAAACAAAATGTTACACTTTTCTATAAAATAGACAGAGCCACAACTTCACTTAAAAAAGTACAAGATGTCAGAGCTCTTATGAAAGTTTTTCCTACCTGCACAGAAAAAGGAAGTATCATAAATATCGATTTAGGCAAAGAGAACAAAAATGATTCTGAAATATCAATATACTCAACTTCAGGAACAAAAATTAAGAGTTTCAAAATAGCAGCTAGTCAACAAAAAGCTAAGTTTTCTATCACAGAGCCTACTGGCATGTATATCATCCATAAAACTACAAATAATGAACCGTCAGAATCTCAAAAAATAATCATAAAATAACTGACCACTACGCACATTCATTCCTATAACCTATAGAAAGCAAGTGTGCACGACCAAATTTTGTAAATGGAAATATTAATGGATAGCCCATCGGTAGAAATTAGCACGCATTAGATTAATTCCGCCAATGGGCTTCTTTATATTCTATTTCCTCACTAAACGCTTTTTTTGTAAATAGCAGTAGATTATGCAACCAAGACAAGAGTGCTAAGGATCGTAGCACTTTCTCGCCATGTCAGCATAACGCTCATAAAATTTCTTCATGTTCCAAAGTTGGCGTGGCGCCCCCCATCTTAGGATATCGTTCTTTTAGGTCTGCCGACAATCGTTAACAACACTGTCACCATACCCGTTAATGAAGCCAAAACAAAGAAAAAGGCTACGCCCTTGGCCTCGTATGCCTCAGGTGTAGCCTTAA
>ERZ808275.522-NODE-522-length-14811-cov-3.974451_pt1 | contig 14811 bp, 14 predicted proteins | sample MGYA00520894_ERZ808275 | MGnify/ENA primary metagenome ERZ808275 (study PRJEB31516, sample SAMN03275598) | gut metagenome | biome: mammalia-associated habitat; material: feces | host: Papio cynocephalus | place: Kenya | collected 2012-08-03 ...
TTTCAGCAAATACATTAAAGAAACTTATACCTAAAAGAGTTAAAGATGTTTTAGCTAGGAAAATATAGCTAGCACCATTAAGTAATGAAGTTAAGAGCATTCTTGGTAATTTAAATACTGATTTAGGTAATACTAAAGAAGTATTAGATACTATTAAGAACAGTGCTTTAGCTAAAACAAAAGGGCTAGTTAAACAGAAAGCAGCGAGTATTCCTAAAACATATACAAATTTTAAGGGAGAAGAACTAAATCCCGAAGATTTATTTATGATTGATGGAATAGATGATATGACCATTAGAGATTTACTAGATAATCCTACTTAGTTATATGATATTGAAGATTTTGAAAAATAGGATATTATTGATTAGTTATAGACTATTACAGACCCTAATTTATAGGATTAGATACAAAATACTATAGCTAATATTAATGACTCTCAAGCTACTATATAGAATCTTAACTAGATATGGAAATTAGCTCCTTAGTATAAAAATATAATAGAAGATTTATTATCTAAATATGAACTTAAAGTATCTAAGGAATAGTCAGATAGTATAATTAGTAAACTTTCTGATTTAGCAAGCGTAATTAGTCCTGATACTAATATATCTCAATTAATTAATGATGATATTGGAGTACAAGACTAGTTAGATTCTGATATAGAAGCTTATGTTAAGAATTTAACTTAGAGTGTAAATAATGAAGTAAATTCTTTAGTAGCTGATGTAAGTAATAATGCACTAGTTAAATTACATAAATCTATTTAGAGTACAATAAAGAATCCAATCATAGAATTAGTTAAGTCTCTTACTGGAAAAGTTCTTGATAAAACTCAAATGCCCGATGTTATTGATACTTTAACTAAGTTAGATACTAACTTTGATGAAGTTGAGAATATTGGTGAGTTGGTTCTTGATAGTGAACAAATGAAGACTCTTTAGAATACTAGAGATGCTTTAGCTATGGTGGCAACCTATTTATATGCAGCTTCTAGTACTCCCACTGATGTTAATGTCATTGGGCATAACAAAGTTATGAATGAGTATGCTAAAAAACATAGTAGTACAGTAAGAAATTGGGAAGAATTACCAGAAATTGATAATGACTATGCAACTATATATCAAGAATAGCTCAATTAGTTTATTAAAACACTTGATGCTTGGATTGATTTATCTAATAACAATGATATAAATAAGAGAAGATAGTTTGAAGAAACTGATAAAGCATTAACCAGAAGTTTTAATGGTTTATGGGAAAATAATAAACAACATTTTGTAATTGATGTAAAAGACAAGCATTATAATTTACTCGATGGTGTTGTTGACGATAATACTCCTGATGTTTAGTTATTTAACTATGAAAGAACATTATTTACTAATTTCTAGAAAGCTTTAGCTGAGTCTGGATTATCAGCATCTGAATTTCTGAAAGAATCTAATATACTTGATAAACTAATCAGTTTTAACTAGTTAGGAGATTAGAAAGTAACTAGATTAAACCCTAAAATGTAGTATGGTAACTTATCAGAATTTGACAAATTATAGTATTTAGCTACTATGTTGTCTTTAAATCCTGTAGATTATTATAACTACTTAAAGTCTTCTGTCGGAGAAAATACTGAAAAAGCTCCAATAGCTAGTTAGGAGTATGCTTCTAAAGTGGCAATTGCTTAGACTACTCAGACTTATAGAGACATAATGAAATATGCTTTTGATAAATCTGGTAGTAACCTGTATAACGCCAATAATACAGTAATTATTACTGGCGATGCTGGTAGTGGAAAGACTTCTGTAGTAGGTAAATCAGTAATTGATTTCTTAGGACCTGAAACTAAAGTGTTGTGTGTTGGACCTACGTCTACACAAGCATTAGGATTAGTTAGCTCTTTTAATAAGGGTAAATCAATGGATATTGAATCCTTGATGAGAAAATTATTAGGAGACTAGACCTGGGCTGATTTCAAATCTGATTTAAATCTTAAATATAATGAAGATACTAATTAGTTAGAAAAAGATTCTTAGTATTTTGATTATAAAGCTGATAAATTTGCGCATACTAAATTAAAGAAGGATTTATCATTTAACTAGTTGGATGAAACCCCAGATGTGCTTGCTATTGATGAAGCTACTCACATTCCTGCTCCTGTAATTCAAGCTCTTGATCAATATATGAAGAGTATTGGTGGTACTTTAATGTTACTAGGTGATGAGAAACAAAGAAGTTATATAAACCCTAATAGTGCTATTGGAAATATGCGTAATGTAGATTTATTCGCTTCTAGAACTCCAGAGTTAAGTGTTTCTTTAAGAGACAATAATATTCAAAAACAAGCTAATTTAAATAATGTAAAGAATTTATTATCACAGGTTCTTACTAATATTTAGGAAATGTCAGAAGCTGATATTCAAGCGTATTGGAAACAAGCCTCTTAGTTAATTCCTAAATTGGGATTTAGAGTATATAACGGCAATAACTTAGCAGGTGATTTAATTACTTCTACATTATCTAATGATACTATTGATAAATTAAAAACTTCATCTGATATTGGTTTTATTGGAGATACTTCTAGTGCAGCTTATTAGACATTGAAACAAGCAGGTATAAACCCTACTGTATTATCTAAAGATTAGATGTAGGGATAGGAGTTTGAATATGTTGTAATTGATTAGCCATTTACTAAACCAGATGAAGATATTGATATAAGAAATTTCTTACAAGACTTATATACATTAATGAGTCGTGGTAAATCTGCTTCTATCTTTATTGATAATGGGTTAAGTAACATTATAGGTAAAAATATATAGGATGATTATACCGCTAAAGCTCCAAGTCTTAAAGATAAACTTAATGGTAAAAGTACTATTGAATAGTTAAAAGAGAGAAAGCTTGATATTCTTAACTAGTTAGACTTATCACCTATTGAAGGAGTATCTTCTCAATAGAATAACTAGTAGAATAATCAACCTACTTAGCAAGCTGTAAATCCTACAGATTTTAAAGCACCAGAATCTTTAAACATAGATAAAGATACTGAGGAGGCTGTTAATTAGTTAGTAGACTCAGAGGTGGAAACTCCTGATTCACATGAAATAGAAGATTCCATTAAGAGTGATTTTACAGTAATGTCTTGGGGCGATGTTACATTAATTGGTGCATAGGCTATAGAGGAAACTCATAAAGGCAAAGATGGTAAAGACTATAAAGGCAATGCTTGGCATTTTGGACCTGATTAGAAGACAGGAGAATTACGAAATATTTCTGCTTTAACTGATTAGGATAGTGTATTCTGGTATAAGGATAAAAAATTATTAGAACAATAGTTATACTAGGTAAAATCAGCCTTGATATTTAATCATAGTTATGATGAAACTATTTTAGGTACAAGAACTAGAATAATGCCTACTTGTATAACTAGTAATTTTAGTAAAGCTGATTGGGAAGCAGGTACTTATGAATTAGAAATTAGGTCAACTGATGGTGAGGTTTAGCCATCTTTCAAACCTATGCCTGAAGTTGGGATGACTTATAAAGGAAATAAGTATGTTGCTAATATTATATTTAAAGTAAAAAATAAAAAAGGTTAGATATGTAAGTTTGACTTAGCTGGTATTAATAATCCAGAAACTCTAATTAATAATCTATCTAAAATAAAAGATAGAATCAATCAAGAGCTTTCTGACCCTAACATATCTGATGAGAGAAAATCTAAGTTAGAAAATATATTAAAAACTATTGATAATAGAGCTTAGAAATGGTCTAACTTATTTGATTCTTGGATTAACTAGTATAATAAAGATGGTTAGTTCTCTATTGATATTAGTAAAGCAATAGTTAGAAATAAGCATGTATGGTTTACTAATAGAAAAGGACCAGAAATACGATTAGGAGGTAGAATTAATCCTAATAATGTTGACAAAACAGACTATGATACTTTAAAAGATAGAAATCCTGGATTTGTATTTTCTGAGGTTTACACGTACGCAGCTAAAGACCCTACCTTATTAAATATTGATCCATCTATTAAAGGTAAAGCAGTGGTATTTGTATCTTCAGACACTTTATTAAAGCCAGAGGATTTAGTTAAATAGTATATTAAGCAAAAGCAAGACCCAGAGCACTCTCAACCTATAGTTAGAATGATTAGGCTTCATAACTATGGAATGACTTTTAGCTAGATGACCGACCCAGAGTTCTGTAATAAAATTTAGGGAGGTGATGAAACTAGACTTCCTTATAGAGCTAATTATCATGGAATTTAGATGTTTATATCCTTATGGAACTGGAGAGCTTCTTTAAATAAGTTCAATGAGGCTTTAGCTAATTGGATGCAATCAAATAACTATAATTCTAAGAAAGTAGAAACTTTAATTAAGGCACAAAACTATTTATTTAATAATTAGGGAGTTAATATAGATTCTTATCTGTCAAGCAAAAAGTTAACTAGAGAAGACCTAACTAATTTAGAAAAGTTTAACTAGGAAATTTGCAAAGATATACCTACTTTCAGATTAGGATACTCTACTAAAAATGATTTTCATATTTAGAGATTTAATGTAGCAGGTAGTTAGGCTTATAAGGATAAATCAGAAGCTAATTTAATAGTTATTACTCCCGAAAAGGCTAAGTTATTTTATTAGTTGAGTAATAGAATATTAGGTGCTATATGTCCTTCTCCTTATGTAGATACATTGGGTCTTCAGTTATTACATCCAGGAGCACAAAAACCTGATGGTACTAGAGAGCCTGATACCCCTTGGGATGCTAATGAGTTTATTGATATAAATAATGCAGAACATTAGAGAACTCTTTCTGGTTTGTTCACTTCTGATTTACGTATTGTAGAAAAGAGAGAAGATGGCTCTAATATAGATATAGCTTATAAACAAGGTGAGCAATGGTCAGCTATTCCTAGATATTTAAGTAATATTCTTAAAACTGTAACGTTCTTCTAGTATAACCCAGACTAGCTTTCTGGTACTTACACAGAGGCTGCTAAAGTATCTTGGAATGAAAATGGGGAGAAAAAGACTGTAAGTACTTAGATAGGTGATTTATTTGGTGATGGTGGATTATTAAAAACTAGACTTGATACAAAAGCTAAACCAAATGAACATCCCGATAGAAGTCTTGCTGATATGTTTGATTTAATGTTCCATGGAACTACTGATGATATACATAAGAAGTATTCTAAGACTAATCCATTAATGAGAGCAGATGACGCTAGATTTCCTTATGGCTTCTTTATTAACCCTGACATATCTAGAGAAAAAGAGAGTGCTAGTTCTACGGACATAATTAGTATTAAAGCAGGCAAGGATACAGTATTTTACCCTATTAAAACATCTGATGAATTATTTACTTCTGATAACGATTTAAGAGCAGCAGGAATTGATTTATCTATTGATGAATTGTTAAATAATACTGTAACTAATTCTACAACTACTTAGACTAGTTCTAAACCAGCTACCACATAGCCTAAAGTTATTCCTTTAGAGTAGAGATTACCTGTAGCAGCAGAAGTTCTTAATGAATTAACTCAACAAGGTTTAACTTTTAATGAAGATTCTCTAGAAGAAGCCGTTGATAAATTAAATGAACTTACTAAAGATAGTATTATAGATATATTTAAAACAGTAGGTTAGGATTAGGCTTTAGAACTTGGAGTTAATTATACTTATTAGAAAACAGGTGATGTTTAGAAACAAACCTTAAAAGATGTAATAAGTTCTTAGGTTCAAGGCGATTTTAATTTAAAGACTAAAACAATTGATGGAGAGTCTAAATTAATAGTTGAAAATAATGGAACTGAGTATGAACTTGATACAGATACTTGGACTTTAAAGGGAAATCAAGCTCAAGAAGCAGCTTCTAGATTTGATTAGTTAGTTAAATTTGGAGATAAGGAAGTAAAACAATCTGTAGCTCTTAATTAGTTAATTAATAGTTAGGAATTTAGAACTGAAGTAGGGGATGATAACACTCTTGATGCTTTTGCTCAAGAATTAAACAATATTATAAATAATGCTAAGACTCTCAACGATGATTAGATTTCAAACGCATTGCATGAATTGAAGGAAAACTCAAGTTATTGGGATTTATTAGGATTATTAGAAGATGATTATCCAGAATTATATAAAATATTTGAATGTTAATGGTAGCATGTAATATACTTAATACTTATAGTATAGCAGACATAGGCAAAGCATTGATGTCCTATGCCCGCAATGAAAATATTGACAGATTTGTTGATAGGTTTAATTTGAAAAATTTAGACATACCTAAAACAACGAGATATAAATTAGACTCATTAGATTCTGAGGATGCTATTTAGAAATCTATTCAAGGATTTAACAAATCTATGGATGATGCTATAGCTTAGTTAATATCTAGAAAACCTGATTTGCTTTCAAAGTTTAATAACCTTAGGGCACAAGTATTAGAAACTCTTCATGTAGACTTAGACGAACATTCGTCTGGGTCTACTCCAGAGAGTGATAGTTCAATAGAGGCTAAATCTACTTTCGAAATGGTAGATAATAATTAGGTAAATCTAGAAGAACATCTTAAAGAGGTATATGGCACTGGTGCTTATAATATTATCAGATAGTTAAAAGAAAGTTTTGGAGACAATTTATTTGCAACTTCTTATTACAATATAGCTAATGGAGAGTTAGTAGTTCAAGCAGATTCAGTCTTAAATACTAATATTATTAATTTAAAGAATAAATACTTTAAATAGATAGTCGAGTACTTGAAGTCTGTAGATTCTAAATATGGAAATTTACCAGAAGAGTTTGTAAATGATGAAGGGTTTATAGGAGGTAAGTACTTTTATGTAATGTAGGCGTTCTATGACCATATTAAACATATTCCTAATTTGCAATAGACTCTAGATAATTTATCATCAAAAAAACTTAATGATTCTGATAAAATAACTAAGACTTAGAAGTATAATTAGTTAATTGAAACTTTACTTTAGAACTCAGATTTTAAAAAGACTTTATTTAATATTTACAGGTCAGGAAAACAGCAAGATAATGTAAAAAATACTTTATTTACAGCAGACCATTTATCTTCTTATTTTTACGAGGTAAAGAGATTATTAAATACTAAGAAATATAAAGACTTACTTAATACTAAAGTAGGAGATTAGACTGTAAAGGAAATATTAGATAGCTTTGAATTAACTAATAATGATTTACTTAGTGCCACTAATGCTTATACTTCTCTTATTCATTTTGATGAGTTATTAACTGATTCTTTAGGAGATGCTATTGATATTAAATAGGGATAGTAGGGAATGGAGTTTGGTGATAATACTAAATACTCCTATAAATAGGAGACAGCCCATTAGAAAAAGAGTTGGCAACAAAGTGAGTCTATTGAGTCTGAGAAATATATAGCAAATGTAACAAAAGCTTTTTTTAATTAGATAAGAGCTATTAGTTATAAAACAGACTAGTACCAAAATAGAAGATTAGACAGCACTTCTATTATAGTTGCAGCTAGAAATCTTATTGATGATGCTTTATATAATAAAATAGATTTAGTATAGTGGGCAGGAAGTAGTGCAAATAGACAAAAAGCGGTAAATGATTTCGTGTTAGCTTTGACTGATTTGCATGAAAATCCACAAAGTCAACTATATAAAGCATTGAGTTTACTATTTGAACCTGTAGAAGGAACTAGTTAGAGACTTATTGACACCTTACAATTAAATAATGATACTGCAACAACTGAATATGATTTAAATATACTATATTCATTATATGAAGCTGCTCTGAATGAACATAACCCTAATTCTTTGAGGTCATAGGAGTTAAAAAATGCCAAGCAAATAAATGGTACAGTAGCTTAGTTATCGGCAGAAATAGCAGGTATTATAGATAGAAATACCACTATGCATTATCTTGAAACTTCTTTTGATGGTGAAACTGGAATGGTTTAGGTTAAGGTAAAAAAGAGATATTTTAATAATGCTGATACTTATAAAACCAGAGTAAGAATTAATAGAAATATTAATAATGCTTCTGAATCAGAGCGTAAAGCAAGACGTAGTAAGTGGTAGTTTGATACTATTAATGATGTCGATGGTAGAAAGCAATATTCTGTAGTAATTGATGGAGAAAGGCTTACCTATATATCTGATTAGATATTAAATTCTGATGGTAAATACTAGAATAATGATTTATTTAGTGATTTAAATAAGATTGATTTAACCTCATTTAGATAGAAGCTACTTAGAAATGAAGAGCTTAGTGAAAGAGAAAGAAAGCTAAGAGACGTACTTTCTTTTATTGATGACCATCTTGGATTAAAAATACTAGAAAATCCTTCATAGAAAATTTAGTAGCTTGAAATATTCCAATAGTTGAATAAGGATAATTTAAAAGATTTGACTACATTAGCTATTAAGGCAGCTTATGTTAATTATCTTTATGATGAAGCTGGAGATTAGAACTTTGAACAATATTTATCTAATACAGGTAAAGACGGAATATATAGAATATATTAGGCTAATAAGAAAAGTAAATTATTTACCAATATGTTTAATAACCTGAAAATAACTGTAGCTTCATTTAGAGATAATGTTCTCGAAGCATGGAGTGATGCCTATTCTATGTAGTCTGGAGAAGCTTCTAAAGCAACTACTAAGAATAAAGCAGGTGATAATATTCCTAATAATAGTGTAAATAAATTAGGTACTAATATACACCATTATTTATTTAAATAGTAGGGCACAAATGCTGATAGTTTATTCTTCGTATAGGATTCTACTAAGATTAAAGGTATTCAACATGATCTTGAAGCTACTTCTTAGTGGCAAGAATCAAAATAGTTAAAGAATTTTTCATAGGGAGAATTATTCTTCCATTCTGTATTTAATAAATTTTGGGGAAGTTATCTACAATATGGTACATTTATAATACAACCTACAGCTTATTCAGATAAAACTACATTTATTAATTATGAAATTACTAAAAATCTATTTGGTAATGAAGATATTATAAAAGATACTAATCTAGGTGATACTATCATCAATTAGACTATCAATACTATTGGCACTTTTTATAAAAATGTATGGAACTCTACTAAGAATAAGTTATAGAGAATAACAGGCGCATATAATGCCCAAAATGGAACTAATTATACATATCAATAGATGTTAGCGAGATTAACTGAGCCTGAATTAATTAAACTAGCTAACTCCATTGGTGAGAATGTTACATTAGACGCAGACTATAGAAAGGCAGGTAAACATTTGGCAGTTAATGAACTTCTACAATATTATGCTGAAGAATTATATAATAGTCCAGAAGCATTAAATAATTTCCTTGAGTAGTAGAAATATCTATTTATCTAGAATTTTATTGATAATAACTGTACTTATTAGGTAGTTGATTTAAATGATTCAGTGGATAATTATTATGGAGAGAAATTACCTGAGACTATATCTAATAATCCTATTATGTAGACAATTTTAGGATTATATAAAAATGATTCAAAAGGAAGAAGTTAGTTCTTTAAAAATTGGGTAGATGCTAAGACTGGTAAACTTATCTTAGCTAAACAAAATGGATTAAATATTATTTCAAATACTAAAGTTGATACTAGCAAGAACATAGTATTAAACCCTTTGCTTGATAAGTTCTTCTATATTGAAGGATTTTTAAGTAATAATCTACGTATGAGTCTAACAGGTTCTGAAATAAATCACCCAGATAAAGCTAAAGAGACTAGTTATAAACTGGCTAAAAGTTTGGAAAATTCAGTAAAGTTCTTTACCAAAACAAAGATGCAACTTGATGAATAGGCTTTTTAGAAAGTTAAAACATTTCTGAATAGTACTAGCTCAGTTGCTGATTTAAGATATGTTGAGATTCCTTCTGATATAGCTAGTGTAGTTAATGACATTTATCATTAGTCTTTAACTATGATTGCTAATGTGGCTTAGGGTACATAGTTTAAACGTAATGTAATTATTCCTGCTACTTTACAGTATTGTTTACCTAAAGTAATAAATGGTATTTCTGCAAAAACTAAATGTGCTGTAATTAGAGATGAAGGCGCTCCAGTATATGATTATAGAGGAGACCATGAAGGTGATATTGATTCAGCAGATGGTTCTGCTCAGATTAACCCATTTCAATCTATTCTTGAAAACAAGGCATTAGGTTCTCAAGCTGTAGGATTTATTAAGAAACCTATTTGGCACGCCTATGACCCAGTAACAGGTACTGCTTTCTTAGCTAAGTTTGCTACTGATACTATTACTAATGAGACTATGAGAGCATCCCTTAACTCTCATACTAGTTTGTTTAAGATGTTTAAGAAAATGACTAATTTATAGTGGCAAGGTGATGTAGATTTAATGCAATCTATAGCTCTTGGTAACTTGGACGAGTCAAAAATTCTTGCAACAGCTCGTTGGTTTAATAATGTAATTTTAGGTAATGCAGATGGAGTAAAAAATAATTAGTTATATTATAAAGATAAATATGGTGATTAGGTACAAATTACAGGATTTAACAAAACTGTAACTAAAGAAGGTAACATTATCTATTATACTACAGAAGCTCCTGTAATTCATGGAATAGAAGCTCCTTCACATAAAGTCTATCATGTATTTTATGATTCTCCAACATAGAAAAGTAATCATATCACATTTGACACTTGGCAATAGGCACAAGCATTCTTAATGGATCAGTCAAATCCTGAAATAACTAAAAAACACACTATTAACTCATTATTTGAATTACACACTGCTCTAGGTGGAATAAACTGTGTTGATAGTAAAGGAAATTATTCAGAGTTTAGTAATGAAGTAGTAGTAAACTTTATGAATGCAGTCGGTCATAAAGTTAATGATACATTAGAGAATGCCCCTCTGGATTAGGATAATTATATACAACCTCTTAAATAGTATCATATAGGGTATGCTTTAAATAATACGGCTGTAAAGAATGGGGCATAGAATGTTAATCAATCTAGTGCTTGGTATGATGATAATGACCTTAGTTACTTTGAAGTTGATTCAGATGGTTTAGGAATGCAGATGAATGCAGACCACGATATTATAAACTCAGAACTCACAGAGTTTTCTCAAGTTATTACTGCTACATCGGCTTATGGTTATACCTATGACAATACTGATGAAATATTTCAAGGTTTAGGAAGAGCTTCATTAGCTACTACTAAAAAAATGAGTGATGCAGTAGATACATTTATTTAGAACTTTGATAATCCTGAACAAGCTCAATCTGATTTGTATGATGCCATTGGTAGGATTGTAATGAAATCTTCTTCAATAAAAGATAGAGAAAGTCTGCAACACGTAATTATGCAAGCAGTTGAGTCTGTTTTCTATAAGAGTAAAAATCATCAATAGGATAGTTTTAAAATACCATTTAGTGACCCTAATATATATTCTGACTTTATTGCTACATTAGCTAGTACTATTAATAAGGAAGCCATTAAACGTAAGCACCCAGGTTCTGGATGTGTTATGGTTCCTGCGTATCATATGATGCAGTATTTTGAGTTTGGCGGAGAAAAGTTAATGGCAACTGACTTACTGAATAGAGCTTAGGCAGATTATAAATAGTCATTGATTACTTTACTGCAAAGTCATTAGGATTATAATCCAGAAACTAATTCTATAGGTGAGTTCTTTATAAATGGACAATCTACAGCATAGTTAGAAATATAGGTATAGGCATTAGGAATTGAAAATCCTTATAAAATTGATACTTAGGATATAACTAGCTATAATCATCAACTTATTTAGAGATATTTAGCTAATAAATAGTAGGATGTTAAAATAAGATCTAATAAAAGTTGGTTTATGCCTACTGATAATGTAAATATTATTAGTTCTGATGGAATAGTTCATACTGTAGAACTAAACTCTATGGATGATTATTATAAATTCAAAGATGGAATTAATGATATAGAAATAGCTAATAATGTATCTATAAAGCCTGATTATAAAAAAGGTACATATACTATAACCTCTCCTAATGCTAAATTAAATTTAACTAAGATTAATGGCAAATGGGTTGCAGATTCTACCGAATTATCTGCTGTAGCTACTTAGTTAGTTGATGAAGTAGTTTTACCAGATGGAACTGTAATTAGAGGAGAAAAACCTCAATTTGACTTTAAATATCAAGAAAATATAACTAGACCGCATGATTTAAGACCTTCGTTACTCAGATGGCAAGATTCTGAAACAGGAGAATATATGAATATTTTTGATTCTCCAGTTATTAGAAATGCTTACGTAAATCCTAAGAGTAAAAGCAGTAACCATCAGGCTCTAGTATAGGCAGAATTAAATAATCTACATAATGGAATTTACACGGATAGATTTGGTAATCAAAGAGCTATTATGTAGGGTAGTTTATAGAATTATGCCGCAGAGCTTATAATGTCCAATATTTACAAGGAAAAGTTTGGAGTAGGTAATGAATCATTATCAGAAATACTAAGATAGGGCGAAGGATATTTTTATAAGAAGTTTAATAAAGTAAATGCTCCTGCTAATACTAGTTATGATTTTGCATTTGTAAAAGATACTGGAAATACTACATTAATTACATTATCTCCTGTAAAAAATAATGATTATATTTAGTATAAAGGCTTTGATGCTAACTAGTTAAGTACTAACGAGGAGGAAGAAATATATTTAACTAAGGGTAATAGAAATCTATTTAAAGTAGGTAAATGGGTGACCGTTCCTGATGTAACTTATAAAGATGGTGAATTTATAAATAATGATGGTATTGTATTAGATTCTAGTCAATATAGATTAAGAGATTTAGACGACCCTACTACTGTTTAGAGACGTGTTGATTATGTAAAACAATATGTTGAAACTACAAAATAGATAGTAAATGGAAGAGTTGTTTATAAGACTAATACCTTATATGAAATAGCCCCGCTATCTGATTTCGAAATAGCTTTAGGTAACAAATAGGATGCGGCTAAACAGAGAGCTTCTATTGTTGCAAAAATATATAGAGCAGATAACTATAAGTTAGCTTAGGTAAATAATTATAAAGTATATAGTGGTGATGCTTTTAATCATATTAAGTCAGCAAGTAGTTTCTTCTTGGGAAATGAACTAATTAGCTAGGATGTAAAAGATTTATTATAGGCTCAATTAGATAGTATTACTACAACAAATTAGCAGAAATCTAAAGAGGAGTTAGTAGCATTATCTAAAGAAAATAAGGCTAAATATAAAGAGTTATTAGATAATTTTTTAAAGAAAGAAGCACATAAGAGATATATTAGTTTCTTAGATTCTCAGAATTTTATAGCAGCACGTATTCCTGCCCAATCTTTATAGTCCTTTATGACTATGAAGAACATAGCATGGACTGAGAACTCAAAAAACATTTCCTATGTTAGCCATTTCTAGACATATCTTTAGGGCAGCGACTATGACATAGATAAAGCATACATAATGGGTCAATCTTATGATGAGAATGCTGCTTATATAGGATGGAGTCCATTATTTAACTATAATAGTTTAGAAACTTTACAGGCAAGCAAAGCATTACCTATTCCTAAACACATAGTTATATATAAAGGCGACTATGATATATCTAATGAAATAAATACTTTAGATAATTTAACTGATGGTCAGGATGTTAATAATGTATTATAGAATGTAAGAGAACTAGGAAATGCATCCTTTATTAAACAATTAGCTAAGATAATTAGGGTAGCAGAACAACATAACGGTATAAATTATTCTGGAGATAGTAAGGTATTAAATTCTCTTATTGATACTATTAACAAGCATGAGAATTACCGTATATCAGATAATGTAGCAGAGTCTGCTTATAAGAATGTTGCTTCTGCTAATATTTATTAGGTGTCACATGATATAAGAAATAGAGACCAAGCATATACTGCTATTTCTATGGATATTATGCGTGATGCTGCACATAATTCTCCTAAAGGTAATTAGGCAGCTTCTCTTAATATGCTTAATCCTATGACTAAGTATATTATGTAGTACCAAAACTTGGTTGGTAAGAATGTAATTAGTGTTGCTGCTAATGGTGAAAAAGTATGGTTCAACACATTTTATTATTGGACTAAAGTTTTAAAATCAGGTGACTAGGGAGCTATAAATAAATTAAAGTTCTAGCATACTTATAAGAGAATAAATGGCAGAGCGAAAGGAACTCCTGTTGAACAAACTATTAATCATATACCTGATTTAAATAAATATGATGAGTAGATAAAATCTACATTATAGAGTTAGTTTGGTGTTTTAGGAGACGAAGATTATAAATATGTTGACCAATTAATCAGCCAATTACTATCAGCGGCAACGGATTAAAATAATATTAAAACTATTTGTATTTACGGAAATTTGTGTATACTAATACAAACTAATAAATAAGTTTCCTTCTATGTATTATAAATTAAAATATAAAGATAGTTTAGCAGAGTCCGTTTAAAATTTAGTGAATTCAGGGAAACTCCTTAGAGCTTAAATTACTAAATATAAATAGTACTATTTATATGGTTGGAGTAATTAACCAAGTATAGTAATAAGATTTAAGATTGGACAATCCTGAGCCAAGCTTCCTAATAGGAAGAAGGTGCAACGACTAGTAAGTCCTATATTAGTTGGAATATAGGCATAGATTTTAAGAAAAATCGAAGTGCTAAAAACTTATTAAGTTATGATATAGTCTGAACTTATATGAAAATATAAGAGAATATACGGAATCGGTATATTCATAATATATTTGAATGCGAAAGAGCTTATTCTTGCTAAGATAAATG
>ERZ808275.524-NODE-524-length-14773-cov-5.450197_pt1 | contig 14773 bp, 14 predicted proteins | sample MGYA00520894_ERZ808275 | MGnify/ENA primary metagenome ERZ808275 (study PRJEB31516, sample SAMN03275598) | gut metagenome | biome: mammalia-associated habitat; material: feces | host: Papio cynocephalus | place: Kenya | collected 2012-08-03 ...
CTCGCCATCAGGTAGCGGTGAAGTATCGTGAGGCATTGAGAAATGTCGAGGGAATCACTTTCTTCGATGATATGCCTGGGGTGAAGCACAACTTCAGCTACTTCCCAATCTTCGTGGATGCAGAGAAATACGGCATGACTCGTGACGAACTTTATTTCAAGATGAAGTCGCAGAATGTCTTGGGTCGCCGTTACTTCTATCCACTGATTAGCGATTTCTCCACTTATCGTGGCTTGGAGAGTGCAGCACCCGAGAATCTTCCGAATGCCCACAAGATGGCGGACAGTGTGATTTGCTTGCCTATGCATCATCTGCTGAGCGAGGAGGACATACAGAGAGTGTTGGAGTGCATTCTCAAATAGAAATAAAAGTTAAAAAACAAAGAAAATAGATTAGGATTGATATAATATCAGCAAAAAGTCGTAGATTTGCAGCCTAAAGCAAGAAGTTATGCATATATTAAATGAAAGTACACGTAAGACATTGAGTCGTAGGCTTGGAAAATCCTATGCAGAGATGTTGCAGATGAGTGCGGAAGATTTGGATGCTCTCATCGAGAAACGTATTGGTAAAAAGCTAACTCCTGCTTTTTCTTTGAAGAACATGGTAAATCGTGGCTCAGTCTATCTTTTCTTCAAGCGTTTGGTTTCCCAGAGCGATATAGATAGACAGTTGGCTAAAATCTAAAGAATATTGCGATTTGGAAAATATAATAGATGAGGTAACTCCCGATTTGCATTGGGCACGTGTGCGTTTCTCTGTGCGCAGAGTAATGCAAGTGCTATTATGGATTTTGAGTGCAGTTGCTTCTGGTGTTGTATCGATATTATTAGCTGACCTTTTCTGATTTCTTTGTTTCAAGGGTAAGTTGTCGTTTTGAAAACGGCAAGTACGCTGTATAGATAATATTTTTGCATTCCATGACAAAAGCAATCAAAGAATCAAGTAAAATCACGGAGAAGGATTTCTCTTTTGATAGGGAAGAATTGAAGATTGAATTCAGAAAAAGTCTTTCAGAATTGTGGTTAGTATCAGATGGACATATTGACAATCATTCTCATCTTGCAGCAAAGACCAAACTTTGGCTTTTGCAAATCGAAGAATATCCAGTAGAGTCTTTAGAACTATTAGAAAGTTTTAGTTCTTTTCTTTGTATAGATAAGACCTTTCTTTACAATTATGGCTATTTTGCTCAGAAAATAACAGATTTTGGAAAATATGCCGATGCTCTACGAATTCGGTTTGAACAGATATGGTTACACTATCGATTGTTAGTCAAGACGTGTCCAGAGATAATATCCAACAAGGTTTTTGTTTATGATGAAACATATTGCTTTGAACAGAAAGAAGGCAAATTGGTGGTTTCAATACTTTCTCTTCCTTTTGCTAAAATGGATAGGAAAAAAGATGATTGTTTTATCTTGGAAATTCTCAATGAAACCTCTCCCATGGATTATGTTCATGATGAAAGGATAGGTGTGTTTCAACTAAAGCACCTTTTATCTTTTGCTGTACTTTCTGATAAAGAGACACGTGAAAAAGAAGAAAAGGCAGCAATATCAGAAATGAATGATTTGGCAAAGCATATAAATACAATAATTTAAAGTTGATTTATGGGAATGTTATATGATTTTGTTCTGAGTAAGCCAAATATTTATCGTGCGATTTATTCTATGGAATCGTATGTGGTGGAGAAATATTTGCTTTCCAATGAGGATATAAGCCTTTATAAGCGATTGGCAGACAAATATGACTATACTCTATTGGAAGATGTTATAGGAAAATGTCGTAAACGTTTGGAATACTTGTTGGATAAAAGAGAAAATCTCTTTGAACTTCATGTGTATTTTAAGTTGAAAGGTTATGATGCTGAGCGTAAAACTGTAAAATATCGCCCTATTCATACAGCATCACTGATAGACCAGATATGTATGGTTTGTTTGTTGAATTGCATCATGTTTGATGATAGGTCAGGTAAGCGTACTTTATCAGAACTATCTCTGCTATTGCCTCACAATTTCTATGGAAACTTACCTTCAACTCGTATGGAAGAAGTATTCCAACCATGGCCAGTTAATTACAAATATTATAATGAGGCAGTGGAAAGTAAAGCAAAGGAATATCAAGATACCAATGAATATAAGTCGCAAGTTTGTTTGGATTTGCAAGATTTTTTCCCGTCTATCAGTCCTGAATACATCTTTAATTATATATACGCTCGTTTAGCTTCTTGTTATTCAAGTCCTAATGACTTAATTACATTTAAAAAGATATTGTCTAAACTTCTCTATTTTAAAATTAGTGATGATGGGTTCGATAGATGGGAACAGCTTTATTACAAGAAAAATTTAAAAGGTGCTGGTGAATACTTTAATCGAGGTATTGCACAAGGATTGCCACAAGGGATGTTCTTTGGAAATCTTGCAATGGTTGCTATTTCTAAAATTATAGCTGAGGCGTTCCCTGGTGATGCTTATTATTATGTGGATGACTCTGTTATATTTTCAAAGGAAATATTTACAGGAGAGGCATTTGAACGCAAAGTTGTTGAAGTTAATAAAAAAATAAAGTCCTATTTTGACAATTATCCCCGTATTGTTCGTCCGATGGTGACATTGAAGGTGAAATCGTTTATGAAAGGACTGGAATATATTCCCCAATGTCATGTAGGAGGAAAAAGTTTCTTTGATATGTTGGTGCAGGAAGGAAAGCCGAGTTATCTTTGGAAATTTCCCTTTTTTACACGTGAGGTATCTATCTCTGGTAGTTTTTCTGACAATTTTGAAGATATAGATGATGTTCGGTCAGAAAATAAGTTGAAGGCTTTGCTTGAAGCATTGGATGGCTATATTCTCAATTTCAACAGAGATACACATGATTCCAGAAGCAAGGATAGCAAACTCAAATTCTTGAAACGTTACAGAAAATTTTTCGAGTATCAGCTGATGATTGCTCGATTTAAAAATAATGAGAAGGCATTTGATGAATATTCTAATGAATTCATGGAAAGCTATACTTTAACAGACGGCAGTGACATTCAAAGAGTATTTGATAAACTTGACGAAGGTATTTTTAGGGCGGAATACCGATTTTTGATAGAAAGGTTTGGCAATGAAGATGATAAAATAAGTCAAGTTGTCAGAACACTTGAGCAAGTCTTAGCAGAAAAAGACTCGGTGGATACAGAAGGGGCTTTGTTGTATTATCGGAAAGATTTGGAAGGCTGTATTTATTTTAAAGAGATACAAGCTAAACCATACAAAACCTTGGATAAAATCTTTAGAAAAAGAAGTAATCAACTTGAAAGTATCAAAGATACAGGAAAAATATTATCCTATCTTATTGGGCATAATCGTAGTGTTATCCGAAATGAACTGACAACTCTCTTCGGGGAAGGTGGTAAAGACAATTGCTTTATTTTTGTTTCCGACAACTCGGATGAGTTTTGGCGTAAGATTTATAATGCCTTAGTTTCTGTATTGTTCAAGGTAAATGTTGATGACAAGGTGGTTGTCATCAAAAATTCCGCCAAGAGAATGAAGTATTTTGAGTTTAGATTGCTAAGTTTCTTGCGAAACCGTCGTTTTACAATTACCTTCTATAGAGAATTCTTGCAGAAACTTCTGACTGGTAAACATGCTACAGACATTAATGAGATTCCTGTTGATTTAAACTTACTTCATGTCATAAGTCTTTTCATAAGGCATGTGCAGGAGCCTTCTTATGTTGACAATCTTGTTGTTACCCATGCAATAGTTCAAGGACTATGGATGAATGGTTCCAAGTTTCTTTATGCATATACCTTACATAATGAGGAACATGCGGTGGAATTGATACGGCAAAGTGTTAGGATTATTCGCACGATAGATATTCTTTCGATCAAGCATGATGATTTTTATACATTGTTCCTTGCATGCTATTTACATGATTTGAGTATGGTAGTCCAACCTAATATAGCAAACTTTGTCAAGAATACAACGACAACTAATCTTTTGGCAACTTCATGTCTCGAAAGCATTAAGTCAATGGAAAGTACAGAAGGCTTATCGCTGACTTCAGTTAAGGAAATCATGGTAAATGCTTTCCAAGCTGTATATTCTTATTTTGAGGATTCTGTAAGAAAAAAGCATCCAGAGGATAGTGCTCTTTTTATACGAAATCAAATGAAGGAGTTTTTCAATTACTTGGATTCTCCACTTCTGGAAAATGTTGCTAAGGTAGCGGAAAGTCATGGTTGGGACTCCAATGAGGTTTATGGTAGAAGGTCTTCTGCTAAGAAAGAGCTAGTCAGTATGAAGTACATGATGATTTTGATACGTTTGGCTGATTTGTTGGATATGTCGAAGGATCGTGTCAATTATTTTCTGTTGAAAGAGAACATGAAGAACCTTTCCTTGACCTCTTGTTTCCATTGGATAACTCACTACATAACTAATAAGGTTGAGTTTACTGCTGAATATCATTATGGAAAAGAGAAAATCAATGAGCTTATTAGTGTAAACATTCATTTGAATATCGATAAGCGAATTCCTTGTGCTAACAAAAGCAAAAAATGTAAGGATTGGAAGGCAAACATAGATAATAATACGATTCAAAATGAAATTGTAAATCAAAATGAGAGTGGTGAAGGTTGTGCTTCCTGCCGATTGATTTGCAAATGGATGCATGCTAAGAATGAATGGTTGTTTTCTGAGTTGCATGAGTTGGAAAAATATGTCAACTTAATCAATGTTGCGTTGTTTTCCTCAAAGATTCAGGTAAATCTTATTATGGATTCGAATAATAATCTTGATTCAGAGCTGTTTGATAAGGTCTTGGATTACTTGGAGGAATAAACTTTGCCGGAAAAATGTAGGATAATGGATAAGAATACAATAACATTAACTTCACTCCTTCTTCTCAATCTTGACAATTTAACGTAAGAATAGAGGAGGATTTACAAAGAGTGTTGGAATGTGTTGTAAAATTTAAATAAAAAATAAATGATGCAAAAATTAAAAGACAAAAAGCTCCTAATATTGGCTGGAGCGAGTGTCCATAATAAGGTTGTTAAGGCAGCCAAGGATTTGGGCGTTTATACGATAGTGACGGACTATTTGCGTCCAGAATTATCTCCTGCTAAATTGTTGGCTGACGAATATTGGATGTTAGACATCATGGATGTGGATGGAATTGTGGAAAAATGCAAGCTGGAACATGTGGATGGTGTTTTGGCTTTTTGTATAGATCCTGCCCAAAAGCCTTATCAACAAATTTGTGAACGTTTGGGCTTTCCGTGTTATGGAACGAAGCGACAGTTTGAAATCTTAACTGATAAACGCTTGTTTAAGGATTTCTTAGTCAAACATGGGGTGGATGTTATTCCTGAATATTCTTTAGAAGATATAAAACAGGGACGAGTAGAATATCCCCTTTTTGTTAAGCCAACAATAAGTAGAGGCTCACGAGGTCAAAGTATTTGTACAACTCTTGAAGAAGCGTTGGAGGGCGTAGCGGTCGCTTGTAACGAATCAAATGATGGCAAATTCATTTGTGAAAAGTACATGGGCGATAAACAAGATATGGCTTCGGCGTTTTATGTGGTTGATGGAGAGCCTTATTTGGTTAAGTTTGGTGATAGATATTTGGGAAGAAAAGAAGACAACTTGGATAAGCAAGTGATGTGCACTTGGTTACCTTGTAAAGAAACACCAATGTTTGAACAAAATTGCATTCAAAAAGTAAAGAATATGATAAAGGCTTTAGGCATTAAGTTTGGGCCTGTATTTATGCAAGGATTTATTGATGGTGATACGGTACGTTATTATGATCCCGGATTGCGAATGCCTGGTGGCGACTATGACTTAGTCTTAAAATGTGCTACAGGTTTTGATACCTGTAAATCTTCCATCCATTTTGCCTTGACAGGTGATACGAAAACTTGTTTTGGAAATCCTGTTGATTGTTTTAAATTGAATGGTGGGATTGGTTGTCTTATTTGCTTCTCGGTTCGTCCAGGCAAAATAGCAAAAGTAGTAGGGTTGGATGAGTTGTTGAAAAATCCTAATGTAGTCTATGCTCGTCAGATTATACCAGAGGGTGAAATTATCCCAAATTCGGGTGATGTTCGGCAACGAGTTGCTGCTGCAGGAATTTTTGTAAAAGAACAGTCTGAAATCAATTCTTTTATTAAATATTTATACCAAACTTATCATGTATATGATGAGGATGGACAAGACATGATTATTTCTAAGTTTGAGGTGAAATGAATAACGAGGAATCTTTAAACAAGTTGTTAGACTTTATTCAAAATACTGAATATGATAAGCTGTCAAAGCACATACAGCAACAGGCAATTAAGTGTTTTTTAGATTTAGCCAGTGTTATTTGTGCTGGTGCCAAAAATAACACATCGAAGAAAATGGCCTCCTATGTGGAAGCTAATTATCCAAGTGGGGGGGTGACTATTTTGTCCTCTGGAAAAAAGGTAAATTTGTTAGGCGCAGCATTAGCTAATGGAATGTCTGCAAATGCTTTGGATATGGATGATGGTTATAGTCTTCTTCGTGGCCATCCTGGTTCTGGCTTCTTGGGAGCCTTATTGTCTGCAGCTGAATTTACAGATTGTACCTATGGTGAGTTCTTGTCGGCGTTAGTTGTGGCTTATGAAACGGGCATACGTGACGGTTATGCTATTCGTGACTATTATAAATGGGATCATTCTTCTGGGTCTTATTCAACTTTTGCTACAACAGCCAGTGTTGGGAAGCTTATGGGGTTGTCACGTCAAGTTCTGTATAACGCATTGGCAATTGCTGATTTTCTAACACCTGTGATTCCTGCTAAACGTTCTTGTTATACACCCTCTATGAATAAGGATGGCATCTATTTTGGTCAACATGTTGGTGTTCAGGCTGTCATGATGGCGAAGGCAGGCATCACGGGAAAAAGTCCTGTGATTTTAGATGATGAATATCAAAACTTGATAGCTTCTTTAGGAGAGAAATATTATATGTTCGATTTGTATATCAAGTTTTTTTCTTGTTGTCGCTGGGCTCATAGTCCAATTTGTGCTTTGGACGATCTTTTGAAAAGAAACTCGGTTTCAATCTGCGACATAAAACATGTTGATGTCTTTTCTTTTGGAAAAGCAGGTACTCTCTATAAGTGTGCTCCGACATGTGAGGATGAGGCTCAATATAATATTAAGTATCCAATTGCAGCCAAGCTAATCTTTGGTGATTGTGGTCCTTTGGAAAGTTCTACACAAAAAATGTTGGATGAGCGAATTGCACCTACGATTGAAAAAATAGACTTTCATCATGATGCTGAGTATGACAAGTTTTTTCCAACTCAAAGATTAAGTAGAGTGAAAATAACTTTGAGGAACGATGAGGTCTTGGAGTCTGATGCGTTTGAGCCACGAGGAGATCATAATGCAGACGTTAGTTTGGAAGATCTCGTGGAAAAAGCGTACAAGATAAATTCTTTGTATGCTCCTAAAAAGGATATAGAGGAATTTGTTGATGCAATATTAAATACTCCTTCTAATGAGTCATTTCATACAGTTTATGAAAGTATAAAAAAACTGGCGTCAACAAACATTCATCCAAATGTCAAATTCATTTAATATACAATAAATCTTTTTATTATGTCAAATTCAAAAATTGATTTCCTGTATCTTAGTGAGCAGGACATGATTAAGGCCGGCGTAAAGAATATGGCTGGTTGTTTGGCCTCTATGGAGGATATGTTTAAGCTATTGGTGGCTGGTGATTATCGTATGGGAGGAGATAATGGCAACGAACACGGAATTAGACTCTCTTTTCCTAATGCTTCTGATGTCCCTGGCATGCCTCTGGCAGAACCTGATAAGCGAATGATGGCTATGCCTGCATATCTTGGTGGTAAGTATAAGCTGTATGGATGTAAAACTTATGGTTCTAACCCTCATAATAAGGAATACGGTCAACCTCGTTCCATCTTAATGATGTCCTTGATGGATTCTATTACTGGTGCTCCAAAGGCTTATATGTCAGCTAACATTTTAAGTGCTATGCGTACTGGTGCTGTTAGTGGACTTGGTGCTAAATGGCTTGCTAACCAAGATGCTAAGGTCGTAGCTATCGTTGGTCCTGGTGTTATGTCTCGTTACACTTTAGATGCCTTTATGGTAGCACGACCAGGCATAGAAACTATTAAAATAAAAGGCAGAGGATCTAACAGTATCGAGCACTTTGAAAAGTTTGTTCAAGAAAAGTATCCGCAAGTTAAAAATATTCAAGTGTGTGAAAACTTGGAGGAAGTTTGTGCAGATGCAGACATAATCTTTTATGGGACGACAAATGCTTCAAAATATGAGGATAATCCCTATATAGAAGAGGCTTGGGTGAAACCTGGCGCTGTAATCATTAGTGCTTCGGCTTTGCTTATTAAGACGGAGTTCTTGGCTAATCCTAATGTTAAACTTGTAGCAGACAACTATGCCATGTATGCAGGTTGGGGGGAAGGCCGCACATTGCCAACACAAAAGACGGTGTCAACGTTATTGGGTATGGGGTTCTATGACGCAGTAACAGAGGGCAAGATAAAACGTTCGGACATTGTAGAAATGGGTGATGTCGTTAATGGAAAGCGAAAGGGACGTGATACTAATGCTCAAATAGTAATTTATGCAGTTGGTGGAATGTCACTTGAAGACGTAGCATGGGGGTATGAATGTTATAAAAATGCGATGGACAAGAACATTGGTGTCAAATTAAACCTATGGGATGCGCCTGAATTAATGAAATAATGAATATGGCAAACAATACTAATTCTAATTTTACTCCAGTGCTTCATACAAAAGATGTACTGATGATAGCATTTGGAGCAATGATAGGCTGGGGATGGGTTGTGTCCTCTGGTCAATGGATACAAACTGGTGGTGCCATAGGTACTGCTATAGGGTTTGTTATAGGTGGTCTTATGATTTACCTTGTAGGCTTGGCTTATGCTGAGTTGACAACAGCAATGCCAAAGTGTGGAGGCGAACAAAATTTCACCTATGCAGCTTTTGGTGCAAAAGGTTCCTTTGCCTGTACGTGGACATTGGTTCTTAGCTATATTGGTGTTGTTTGCTTTGAGGCTTGTTCTTTTGCCACCATTATGCAATATGTCGTGCCTGATTTTTTGCAAGGTTATTTATATACAATAGAAGGTTATGATGTTTATTTTTCTTGGGTTGTTGTTGCTGTTGCGGCCTCATTGATTATCGCTTATATAAATGTTATCGGGACAAAAACTGCTGCGAAGTTTCAAAACATATTAACGGCAATAATCGCAGGTGTAGGGTTGTTGCTGGTTGTAGGTTCTGTATTCTCTGGAAGAATGGCAAATTTAGAAAGTCAAGCGTTTGTAGGAGATTGTTTGAGTGTTTCAATGGAAAACATCTTGAAGGTAGCAATAATGACTCCTTTTTTCTTGTTCGGTTTTGATATTATCCCACAAGCAGCAGAAGAAATAAATGTTCCATTGAAGCGGTTAGGTCATTTAATGGTTATATCAATAGGAATGGCTGTATTATTTTATACCTTAATAGTGCTATCTATTGGATATGTCATGACTCCAGAATGCTTGAAGACATCCATGGCTGCGACAGGAATGGTAACAGCTGATGCGATTGCTACAGCGTTTTCTAATGCAGCCATGACTAAAGTTTTGATTATAGGAGGTCTGTGTGGTATCGTTACTACGTGGAATTCTTTCCTGCTGGGTGGAAGTCGAGTCCTGTACTCAATGTCTAAGGCAAAAATGTTACCTTCGAAATTCTCAAGACTGCATAAGGAGTATAATACTCCTTATGTGGCTATTTTATTCCTTGGATTATTATCTGTTATTGCGCCATTTTTTGGTAGGGTTATGTTAGTTTGGATTGTAGATGCTGCAAATTTTGCATGTTGTCTGTCCTATGGCCTTGTAGCTTTATCCTTTTTAAAACTGCGCAAATCCAAACCTGATTTACATCGACCATTTATAGTGAAAAAAGGAAAATATGTCGGTACGTTAGCTGCTATAATGGCAGGGGGAATGGCTGTCCTTTATGTTGTGCCTGATACTAATTGTTCTTTGAGTTGGCAAGAATGGCTGATTGTTTTAGGATGGGCGATTCTTGGCTTGTTCTTAGCATATAGGGCATTTCATTTATATGGTGAAGAATTTTGCTCAGGGATGGAATCCTAAAATTATATAAGTATAGAAAACTATTTATGTTTACGATATGAGAGACGATACTACTATAAATACAACTTAAAATAGTTTGCTTATGAGAGTATTAGAAAATGAAAAATTATGTCATGATCGAGCTGCTCAAAAGCAGATGTTGCATGATGTGCGTTCTAAAAATGCTAAAAAGGTATTCAGACGACAAATGCAAGGTGTATCCAAAAGACTTATAGGCGAATTGAATAATCAAAAGTATTCGCCATATCAGTTTTTTAAGGAACAACAGAAAATACATTCTAATAAATATAGGGGCTATATTCATATCTATGCCCCTTCAGTTTTGTCTTTGGTAAAAAATCAAGAAGAGGTTATTCGTTTTATAAATGAAATCAAGTATAGTTTTAAGCAAGGTCACAAGGTCTTTGTTGTATTGAGCCGAGTAGAAGAAATTACGGATGACGCTATTGTGGTTTTATTATCGTATATGATTCTTTTTAAAGAGAAGCATATTGATTTTAATGGCAATTATCCCAAAACAAAAGAGGCTGCAAATAAACTGAAACAGTCTGGTTTCTTTGATTATCTATTTACAAAAGGACAAGATGAGTATTCTGTGAAAAAACCAAATAACACAATTTATACCCATGGAAATAATCGAACTGATTCGGCATTTTCTGGAAAATTGATTGAAATAGCAAGTAAGTTTGTGTGGGGCGAGATGCGCCGTTGTCCTGGTGTACAGAATACGTTTACAGAATTAATGGCAAATACATACAAACATGCTAGTGCTACCGAGGGAGAGCATCATTGGTGGGTTTCTATGACAAAAGACTTGGAACAGAGAAAAGTTGTTTTTGGTTTTGTCGATTATGGTGTAGGCATCTTCCGTAGCTTGTCAAACAAATCTCCAAATGATAAAATGTATAAGGGTTTGGAGAAGTTATGGCAAAAGTTTCCATGGGCAAACAATAATGCAAAGATGATGAAACTTATTTTGGAGGGAGAACTCCATAAGACAGTTACGTTACAAAGTAATCGAGGTAGAGGTTTGCCATATATACATGCCTGCCAAGAGAATAAAACGATAGATTCTTTGGTAATTATATCTAATAATGTATATGCAGATGTTAAAAATAGAGAATATAAGTTGTTAGATAATGAATTTATTGGTACTTTTGTAACATGGGAGATGAATTCTTCAATTTTCAATATATAAAAATAGTAGAAAAAATGATACAACTAAGCATAGCAAATGATTTTTCAAAAACTCCAGGTGTAAGATATCCGCAAGAAGGAGAATTCTCAGGTGAGGAGTTTCGTGATAAAGTCTTAATTCCTAAAATTGACGAGGCTATAAAACGAGGCGTCCAAATAGAAGTTGATTTGGATGGAACTTATGGATTGGGACCGTCCTTTTTGGAGGAAGCGTTTGGTGGACTTATTCGTAAGGGATTTGATTATGGACAATTAATGAGTATTTTAAAGTTTAAGTCTATAGAGGTTCCTTATTATATTGATGATATCAAAAAGTATTTGAAAGAAGCAAATGAAAATAAGTAAAAGCAAATTTGTAGTTTGTCTGTTTCTCTCTTTTCTCATTGGTTGGTATGTTGGTCTTGTATTGGAAAATTGGGCGCTTATAACAGTTTCTTTTGATGTTCAAGCTGTTAGCTTGTTTACTACATGCTTGACGTTGGGGGTTACAGTTTATGTGGCAAAGAAAATCCAAAGAACTACTCAAAATTCAAATAACCAAAAGCAATTTATAGTATCACGTATAGGAGAATTGGATAAGGCTGTCTCTGAACTCGAAGGAGTAGTAACTGTTGATGGATTTAGTTATAAACTTGTTATTGCTAAATTTACGAGTTTATATTTTTCTCTGAGGCGGACATTGGATAATATTAATTCTATCTATTCAATAATTGGTGAGCAACGTAAGCAAGAAGTGTTGAAGGAGTGGAGGAGTGTAAAGGATGTCGCAACTTATACGCCTTTGGATAATACTAATGGTATAATAACAATAAATAGGGATAAGGTGTCCTATAAGCCAAGCAAGCGTGCAGAGGTTATTTCCAAGTTGTCGGATTTTAGAAAAATACTTTTTGATTTGCAAGTGAAGATATATAAAGGTCAATAAGTTCGTTTAATATTATTCAGAGTGTTGGAATATCATGAATAGAAGTATTCAGTAGGTAAGGAATCCTTACACAATTGAGAGCTAAAAAATGTAATAATCATGAAAATCAAAAGGATAAAATGGAAAGATCATCCAATCCTGAGTAATCTTGAATTGGATTTTACAGACAATGGAATGGATGTGCCATACGAGTCTATTATATTTGCTGGTAACAATGGGTGTGGTAAAACAACCATATTGGATTCTGTTAGTACATTTTTGAATCGAGGCTCATTTGAGTATTTTGATTATATTGAATATCAAAATGGACCGATGTTTGATTACAAGGTTGTTCAAAGAGAGCCATTTCTACAAAATGATTTTTTTGACTTGATAAGACCAGATGGTACAAGAATTCATATAGATTCCGGAGGTAATATTAGAAATAGTAGATTGGACAATGACCCTAGTAATATTAGGAGCAAAGGTTGTGCAACTTCAAAAGCTCGTACAGAATATAAAACAGAAAAGATAAAGTCTGTCACTGTTGCTGAATTGGATAAAAGTAAAGTTGCAATGGATTCTACGGATAATTTTACATCTCTAAAGCAACTGTTTGTAGATCTGTCTGCACAGGACGATTCTGCTTATGCAAAAGAAAATCGGCATCGCTCAGAAAGTGGAATGCCAGCTCAGCCTTACGATGAATTTACTCAAACCTCTCTGCTAAGTCGCTTTAAAAATGCTTTTAATAACTTCTTTGACGAAATAAAGTTTGATAGAGTTGAGACTATAAATGGAGAGCATGTAATCATATTTACAAAAAATGGACAAGAGATTTCTATTGATAATTTGAGTACAGGTGAAAAGCAAATTGTTTTTCGTGGAGCTCATCTTTTGAAAAACAATCATATGCTTGATGGAGGTTTTGTTTTTATAGATGAGCCCGAAATTAGTATGCATCCAAAATGGCAAAATAAAATTTAGGAATATTACCAAGGACTATTTACAGTAAGAGGTAGCTTGCGTAATCAAATCTTTTTTGCTACTCATTCTGAAAAAGTTATATCCAAAGCCCTGTTGCATAGAATTCAGAATTTGGTGATAGTTTTGAATCAAGAAAAAGGTGTTTTGACCGCCAAAAAGATAATTACTCCATCGGTTTTACCTTCTGTTACAAGTGCGGAGACCAATTATTTGGCTTTTGGAATTTCTACTGTTGACTATCATATAGAATTGTATGGCTATTTGCAAATAAGAGAAAGCAAAAACACCATAAAAGATGCTGATGAGTATATACGAATGTCGGCTCGTTATGATGCTGCGATTCATTATAAACCTTATACTCATGGTCATACAACCTATCAAACACTACCAACGTATATTCGTAATTGCATAGATCATCCAGATCCAGCTTATTCATATACAGCGGAAGAATTGGAGATTTCGACAAAATTGTTGATAGAAATCTTAAAAACACCATAAGTATTCAAATTAGGGTTCAAAATGAAAACATTATCATCATCGATGATTGTTTTCTCATGAATATGTAAGCATCCAACCCCTATTTTGGCGATTTGAAAAATAAGTTTTACCTTTGCGCCATATTTAACATTAAACCTGTCCACAAAACAAGATTGTTAGTGTTTTTTCATTTTAGCTGATTTCTAAAGTAACAAAAATCTATGGATGATATTTTTGATTTGTCAGTTTCTAACAAAGAAACTGATTTCGTTAAGTCTGGGTGTGATGTCGATATTGACATAACTGTTGATATAGTTGAGGAATTTTCAGATTTTCCTTATATTGGTTCTTTGGTTAAATTGGGAGTTTTGGGTAATAAATATGTTGAATATCGTTTCATTAAGAAAGCTGCAAAATTTCTCAGAAAAGATATGGAGATTCCATTAGATAAGAAGGAAAAGTTTTTGTTTGGTTTGTCTTCGAAGGATCGCAAGCGCATATATGATTATATCATTCAGTATCTACTTCGAGCTGAGGATGATGAAAAAGCAGAATTGATGGGCTTTGTTTATGTGGAATGCGTATATGGGAGAATTGACCATAAAATGTTATTGCGTTTATGCTCAATAATAGATAGAGCTTTTCTATATGATTTGAGGGAATTGCCTAAGTATGTGGAAGATAATTCTGAAGTGAGTGATGCTGCTAATAGTTTCATAAATTTGGGGCTAGTGGATAATTATGAAGGCGGTGTATGGTTGGATAAGCCATCCTTCCAATTGAATAGTATTGGACTCAAACTTTATGAGATTTTGAAAAGTAATTGCTGGTTTGAAATTCATGATGTTTAGAGAGAGTGGCTTTTGTGAATGAAAAGATACTCGGTATCGGCTTTCAATAAGGATTAATTTCAAAAAACTTCCCCATTTCCTTGCTCCTTCCAAAATAAAGTTGTAGCTTTGCACCATTATTCACAAATTCAACAAATATGGCAAACGAAAATAACAA
>ERZ808275.525-NODE-525-length-14769-cov-10.917697_pt1 | contig 14769 bp, 14 predicted proteins | sample MGYA00520894_ERZ808275 | MGnify/ENA primary metagenome ERZ808275 (study PRJEB31516, sample SAMN03275598) | gut metagenome | biome: mammalia-associated habitat; material: feces | host: Papio cynocephalus | place: Kenya | collected 2012-08-03 ...
ATTTTAGAGTTATTTTGATAAAAAAGAGTATACCAGGTGTATACAGTGATAATTTTTGTTAAATTTTATAATGTGTTGAGTGTTAATGCGTTATACACATCAATATGAATGATGAAGATAATGTAATAAAAATTTACCACTTATTATTTATACTAATTATAAATAAGAAAGAAGTAGCTTATGAAGTTTCGTTTAACCAATGTGTTTACTTTTCTTATACATATAGTAGTCATGTAATGTCCATAGATATTCTTTGTCTTTCTCAGTGTGTACTTCATAGTGGCACTTCTCACACAATGCAGCTAAGTTGTCTTTGTCAGATAGTAGTGTCCATCTCTCTTCTGCTGTCTTACCTATTCCAAATGGTGCTCTATGATGTATGTCAGATGTAGGTGTAACTATTCCTTTAGCTAAGCATCTCTCACATATAGGATGCTCTGTTCTGTATTGTAGTCTTGTAGCCTTCCATATAGGTGATTGATAGTATGTACTCCAGAACTTAGTCTTGTCATTCAGTTGTATTGGCTTATGATGAGTATGCTCTGTCTTAGGTCTTCTTACATCTCTAAGCATTGTTATCTTAGGCATATAGAATAAATGATATAGTTATGTTATCTATATGTAATAATTTATCAGTGATATGCTATATATAGGATTTATAGAACATATAGTAAGTAACAGGATTCACCAGGATTGCGCCTGGGTCACACAGTAAGCGGATTATTGCTTAGATATATAATTTATCAGGTCAAACAAAAATAAGACCCTAGAGTTGATTTTCCAAGGTCTTACATTGAGTTGGGTGTTCTATGATATTCTGTATTCTACATGACTAGGTGTATTGTTAGCTGTAGCATACTGATAGCTTCCTTTTATGTTTATGTTCTTCATTCCTTTAAGATATGTACTCAGCTTAGCTCCATTTATGTGATTGTCTCTAGATGCTGCTGCTACACTCTTGTATGTACACACATATTTTCCATTGTCATCATACTTATGCACTTCTTTTGGTCCTCGTTGGAAATTAGTATTCATCATGTTCATCTTTTTAGTAACCATTCTTAGATTGCTTGCCATGTTGTTCAATTTGTTTCTGTCAATGTGATCTACATCCAAAGTAGGATTCCAATCTTCAAGGAAATGCTTAGCTACAAGTCTCTGCACTGAGAAGCCATGCAAATGGTGGTTGTCATCATATAGAATGACTGTAGCATAGCCTGAGTTGTTGATTGAGTTGGTGATTATATGGTCTTTTATTCTTCTTGTGAACTTTACACCTCTCTTGTCAGTGAAATGCTGTGTTGTTGCTAATGACTTCACTCTACCATAGTTGGATATCTCGTATCTCTTCTCATATCCTTCTATTGGTCTGAATATCTCATTAGGAAGCAAAGTGATTGTGTTGTTCTCATTGGTTTTCATGTTTTAAGTTAATGTATGAATTTGTTATTTGGTGTAGTATGTTGTAGGATTGTGCCTGGGGTCGCCTGGGTCACACAGTAAGCGGATTATTGCTTAGATGTATAATTTATAGTCCAATGGATTTTAAAGTCCCCAGGCACAATATTTTAAGCTTCTATTTTCCATTCATATCCTCTGTATGTGATGTGTGCCAAGATTGCAAATGTCACTTCATATGGACTGAATTTGTCTCTTGGGTCAGAGCAAGCTTCTTCAATTGAGTTGTATCTCATGTAAGAGCCATCATGAGGGTTTATTCTTAGAACTGGCTTGTTCATTATAGCTCTCTCATCAAATGTTGCTGTCATGTCTTTTAAATTGATTTGTTTGTGGTGCATAGAGATTAAGTTGTCCCATCTCGTATAATGTCTTGTAGTATGAGTTTGTCTTTATCTCTTCTTTTCTTTCTTCTAATGTCATGCAGTAGAATCTATCAAGGTATTTCTTCTGTAATCTATCTACCTTCCAAGATGGAATTGACCTAGATGTGAATTGTCTCACTTTATCTTGCTTCGTATTGATTTTATCGCTTCAATTGTTCTTCTTATCTCTTCTCTGAATTCTGTATCTATGTCAGGATTGTCATTAGAATAGCAATATATCCATTTCCAGTAGTATCCTTTGTATTTTATTCCTTTGTTTATAGCATTCATCAAGCAGTTGTAGTTGTATCCTTCATTCCACTTGACTGCATCTTTTCCTGACGTATATCTTTCTTCTACTGTATTAGTGTTTGAGTCAATTGAGACTAAGTATTTCCATGGTATTGTCTCATTGTTCATATTTCTCATATTTTTATATTGTCTTAAATTTAATTGTTTTTTGTATCTTAAAATTATACAACTGAAAACTTTTCTTGGCAACTGAAAACTTTTTATATCCTTAAGAGGCCAGAAAAGTTTTCAGTTTCGTCTAAAGTACAGTATATTAATAGCTTAGCACACTGAAAACTCAATTTTATGGTCTATGAATATCAGTTTTCAGTTTCTTAGTTTTCATTTTTCCATATTCCAATTGCTTTTAGTATTTCCTTAAGTCGAATTAGCTCACCTCTCACCGTATCACTATATTTGTTTTCATCATCATTAGTATCAATCCATTCATATTTGTAACCTTTATATGTTATTCCTCGATGTATGCAATTAGCTAATGACTGATAATTGTAATTGTCTTCTTTGTTGCATGCTATTACATCATTTATAGATTCGTATCTTTCTACTATATTATTTTCTTTATCTTTGCATATGAGTATTTTCATTTTATAAGTATTTAATTTATTTAATTAATAATAACTGGTATAATATTATTTGGATTATATGTTTATGTTAAATAGTATTAAAAACAATAATAATTTTATGGTGTAATTTACCTCAACTGAAAACTTTTCTTGGCAACTGAAAACTTTTTATATCCTTAAGAGGCCAGAAAAGTTTTCAGTTTCGTCTAAAGTACAGTATATTAATAGCTTATGTGTATTTTTAAGTTGTTTTAGTGGACTTTTAATATTCTTTAACATAATTAAGGTGTCTCTTTTCTATGTTATGTATTATATTTAATTAAATAATATATAAATTTTAAATGGCCAATCAAAATGTTTACAATGAGAAGTTAGTCAGCATAGCAAGACAGGCAACAAACATAGACAATGAATATTCTGATAATTTGAAGTTGCAGAAATATCAGGATTCTTCACTATCTCATCTTTCTTTTACTACAGGTCTTATGATGAACATTATGAATAGGATAGGAGAAAACAACGATTTCAAGTTTGACTTGATAGATGAGATTGCTACATTGAGAGGAAGAAAAGATACAGTAAAGTTCTCATTTGACTCTATCTCTAATGACAATGAAATAGAGTTCAGCAAAGAGACATGGGACAAAATAAAGTACAATAAAGTGAGTGTAGTGCCATTTGAAAGCTACAAGGCAACTAGAGGTCTGAATGCATATGACATCAAGAACACAGTCTATTTCTTATGGTGTCTGGCAACAGAATATCCAGTGTTAGACTTATATGCAATGAACAAGATCATAATGCCTAGAATGCTCAACTTATATACCATAGACCCAATGTTCAAGCTACATGAAGGTCTTCTAAGCAAAGTCAAGCATTATCTAGTATCATTAGCAATCAACATGAAAGTAAACAAATATGAAAACAAGATAATGATAAGTCCATGTTTTGATTATGAGTCATCTAAAGATTGGAAGAGAATAGTAAAAGAGCAGTTTCCAGAGATAATCATGATAGAAGACCAGTTAGATGAAACTCAGATAAAGAACAATGAAACAATGGATTTTCTGATGCAACAATATATAGATAGTATGCGTGATAATCTTGTCAAGCGTTCAATATGGTTCAGATGCAAGACATGTACTAATATTGAAGATACCGACAAATGGACACGAGAACAATGGAATGAGTTTGGACATACAATATCACAAATAAAGCAAGGTCTTAAATCTATATTGACAGATGCTCAACTATATCAGTCATTGAATTCAAAACCAAAGATAGTGAAGATAGACAAGAAAACATTTGACATAGTAGCAGAATATGAAAGTAGAAATGAGTGCCTAGCAAATGAAGGCATGGATAAGGCATCTTTGAGCAATGTGTTGTCTGGCAAGAGAAAGACATATAAAGGTTATGCATATAAAGAAGTTTCTAATAACAAATACAGTTCATTTGAAGAGTTTGTAAGCAGTAAACCAGACTATGATATGCTGATAGAGAACATAGAAAAAAAGAAAGAGATTAAATCAAACCGGAAAGATGAAAATATTGGTTTCTCATTCTAAGTGAAAACTGATATGCAACAAGTCACAAAATGAGTTTTCAGTGTGCTAAGCTATTAATATACTGTACTTTAGACGAAACTGAAAACTTTTCTGGCCTCTTAAGGATATAAAAAGTTTTCAGTTGCCAAGAAAAGTTTTCAGTTGTATAATTCTAAGATACAGATTTAGTTTGCCTTGAACACAATGAAAAACAATATAATACAAACAATTTAAACTAGCAAACATGGATATCAAACACAACAATGGAACAAATAGAGTATCATACATTTTGAAGATACAAGTGAATGACAAGTATCATGTATTCAATCGCCATTCAGAAACAGATTATCTCAACAAACTAGAGATAGAGTATTTCTATGATGAAGTACCAATGGCTTACTTTGAAGATGCTGGCATTGAGATATTAGAAGTAGTTGATGTTCCAAATTACAATTGTGAAGATCAGCACTATTTAGACCAGAAGAAAGAGTATTGGAACAAGAAGATAGGAATCACAAGTACTTATATTGATGAGGACAAAGAATATCACAAGTTGTGTAGAATGCAGATGAAAGTATTGAAAGACTTATATGCTAAGAAAATGGAATGGAAAAAGAAAGCAACATATGATTTGTCTTGTTGCAATCAGGATTCATATAGAATAATGAAGACATTACAGAAACTCTATTACAACTACTATATAAAAGATAATAGATATCAACATTGCAATAGAATAAAGTATTTGAGTAGTGTAAGACTATCTGTAGAAGAAAAATGGTTATTTGTATTATTCAAAAGATTTTTTAACAACTTTCCTGGTTCATTTAAGATATCTAACATATTAAGAGAAGTCTTATATACTTATCTACAAACAGGGGCAATTAATATAGGCAATGGAATTTATAGTGGTAATCCTAATAGTATACTATTACTATGTAAAATCCAACAAAAATAAGTACTTAAAATTCAAATATATTCATTTTTATCTCAATTTCAATAAACTATTTTAAATAAATAAATCAACCAATCACAACACATATGATAGAGCCATTTCTCTTGATAGCAAGCATCATAATTCTAATAGGCATCACTACTTATTGCTTCACATACTACTTCATTCATGTTCATTTCAATCATGTGAGAGACCAAATAGATAGCTTCACCAACAAGCAGATATCTAGGATAGACAAAGAGAGAACAGAAGCTATCAAGCATATTGATGATGCAAGCATAGTTCTAGACAGAAAGTCAGTCTTGTATCACTCTGACATATCCAAGAAACTAGCAGCATTGCATGACCAATACAAAGAAGACATGGACAAACAATACAAAGAACTGATGGATGCACTGATAGAAGAAGTGAATAGAAGACTGATAGAAAGCAAATAAATCTAACTTATCATTTATAATGAAACAAAAAATGGAACTACTTTCACAAGCAGTTCCATCAAATAACAAATTGATACGTAAATTCTAAGTAAATCAGAACAATGGCTAATTCCAATTTATACAAAACAATAAACAAATGGCTAAAATTTATTGCTTTCTATTTAATAATAGAAATATTCTCTACAAAAGTACAATATTTTGATGTTCTATTTGTACCTGATTATGTTCTATTTTGACTTTCTCTTATGTTTTCATCAAATGTAAACATCTGTTAAATATTCCCTCTAGGCGCTTAAAATTTCTTAGATTATAAATTATACATCTAATCAATTATCCGCTTACTGCGTGACCCAGGCGACCCCAGGCGCAATCCTACAACTAACTTACCGTCTAGTCTGATTGACATATCTTATACAATAGATAAGAACATCCAATCATCACAATTCCACAAATTCCAATTACTATCATTTTTGTTTCCTTTCACCTATATATTTTTCTTTCTTGGTCGACCTTCCTTTCTTGTTCCTTCTCTTGATATGCTGTAGTCAAGAGTGTTAGTCTTCCACTTGTTCAATAATTCAAATTTAATAATAGAGTTTTTTTCATCTAACACACAATAGTCACCTTTTCTGTTGTGAGAAACTGTATATTTATTCATTTTTCCATCTTTAAACTGAATAAATATACAAGAATGATTCCAATTTGTTCTCTTGATGTCTATCTTTTCTATGAATTTCAACACTATCTCTCTCATCTGTTGCCATGTAGGCTCATCATTGTCATACTCTATCATGTCAAATGATGAATATCTTATGACTAAGTCACTCAATCTGCATTCATATTCTCTCTTAGCTTCATCTAAGTCACCCATCTTCAGCTTTATTTCTCTCTCCATCTTGTCACCTTTCTCATCTGACAGTCTACCCATTATGATTCTCTCTTCTATCTTGTCTATCTGAGCAATGTATCTTTTCTTTTGAACATCACAGTTGAGCATCTTTTGTCTAATGTCATCTATGTTTGACTTTATTTGCTCTTTTGTCTGAGTGTTGTCCACTGTCTCTAAGTTTTTCACTAATGACCAAGCTAAAGAATCCACTATGTTGATGCTGATAGTGCAACTATGTGGATCTATTCCTTCTATTCTGTTTCTTTCTGGGTCAAATGGTTGTGAGAAGTACTTGTTGTTGTGAGTGTTGCTGCTCATCATTTGATTGGTCTCACTTCTTATGAATATTCCTTTGCATAATGGCTCTTCTCCTTTCTGTCTCATGCTATTTCTTGACTTTCTAGGACCAAGCTTCTTCTTGACTATCAAAAAAGTATCATCATCTACTATCTTTTGATATATTTTGTTGCCCACATAATTCTCACTTCTCAATATGTTGCATACTTTCACATATGTTTCTCTTCTAGTCATGTCAGGAAACACACCTAACTCATAGCAATCTTGTGCTACTTTCCATGGATTGTCTTTTGATGCTCTGAAATATATGTCTCTTATGACTTTAGCCTCATCTTCTTTTATATATGCTTTCTTGTTCTTTATCTCATACCCATAAGGACAATTTCCTCCACCAAAGTAACCCATTTCCTTCTTCATCTTCTTGCCTCTCATCATACGTTCTTTCTTTATCATCATCTCACTCTCACTCAAGCTACTGAACAATGAGAACATGATAGAAGCAGTCTGTGACATATTTCCATCATTGTCTAGAAGTCTCATGTAAGGCTTCAATATGACTAACTGAATTCTTTTCTCTATCAGTAAGTCTCTTATTGAGTACAATACTTTTGGTCTTCTAGAAAGTCTGGATATCTCATAGCAGATGACACAGTCATAAGCTTCTGTAGATACCAGTCTCTTTAGCTCATTCAATCCATGTCTCTCATATTCATCTAGACTTATCGCACTCTCTTTGTCCTCTATGACTGACCAATCAGAATAACCCATAGTCTTTGCTTCATTGACTAACTCATTTGTCTGTTGGTCTAAAGTCTGTCTCTCAGTACTTACTCTACTGAACAATATTGCTTTCTTCATATCATATTAATTTAATCATTTACAATATATGAAGAAGAAGACTTAATTTCAAGATTTTAGTGAACTTTAGTATTTCATGCTTTAACACACATGCAAAAGTTCACTCAAATCATCATGCCATTCTTCTTCAAACCATAACCCTTGATATGCTCATTCTTGAACACATGCATAATGTCATCATTCAATGCATTCTGATATGTTCTACACCCATAGTCACTTTCTATCAGAATCCAACATCCACCTAAGCTGTTGAATGCTTCTCTTTCTTTTGATTCTATTGTTTGAAATTTCATAATAATTAATGTTTGTTGGTACAAAATTAACACATTTTCACGAATGCATTTACTTAGCATAAGTAAAATATTCTTACATTAATCATATTTAACATAGTAGTTTAAGATTAATTAACTATATGAAACTAAAATTTCAAAATTAAATTCATATATTTGCATTAGCTTAATAGAAAGTGTAACAATATGATTAAAGAATTTTATGGATTTCTATGGATAAAGGGTACTCCAGAAGACATAGACAATTGGTTAGAAGAAGATGGTGAAGGGTTTGCTCATCAATTTTATCTAGAAGAAACAAATGAGGATACATTAGAAGATACATATGTATCAGAAAAGTTAGATGGATTTGCACCTTGGTTTGGCCATCCTGATAATGAGGATGGTGAAGTTGTTAGAAGCTATCAACTAGGAGAATCTTACTGGACAGCAGACAACAAGCCACTAGACATAGACAAGATAAACTCTATGACAGCTATAGGTGACTATTTCTCTTGTTGTTTCATATCAGTAGACAAGGAAGACTATGATGAGAATCAAGAAGATGCTAAGTCAATCACTAGATCTTTCATTGAATAAATATACAGAAAGAGGATAACTAAATTCAATTAGCTATCCTCTTTTGTGGTTTTTAGTCTGGTGGATCTTCTGGATGACTTTCTTGTCGATGCCTACTCAATTCCTCTTGTATGATAGTTCTCATGTTCTTGTCCATCTGTGTTCCAAACTGTCCTAGTGAATTGTTGAAGTACAATGTTACTCCATACACACCAGCGGCAAACATGATACACAATGACACATACATCAACACAGTGCTATGAACTAAGTGAAGAGTCAAGAATGAGATGAATGACAAGATTACACATGATATCAGCATACCAATAGCAGAACCATAATGCATCCAGTCCTTAATGTCTTGGGTCACTTGTTTTTGTAAAAGATATTTTATTAAAAATCGAACTAAATTGTTATCCAATGTACTCTTGATACCAACAGTTGTTCATGAATGTGAATCTCCAAGGTATACGAGCATTCAATTCTTGATTAACAATTGGGTTCATGTCAGTACCATAGTTTGTAGTTCCTTGTGCATTTTTCCCATTTGAGTTTATGTAGCAATTATCTGTGCACTTGTCAAATATAGTTATCATGTATCCTTCTTCTGGATTTGACGGAAATATGACTTTGCAATTAGTTCCTTTGCATAACACAGTATCAATTGGTGGTACGATGGTGTATGTGTTTGGTTTATCACTACTATAGCCAGTACCATCAAGAACTTTTACATTTCTCTTGTTGTTGCTGTATATACCATCACTTGTTATTTTGAATGTCTGATCACCAAAAGAAGCAATGAAACCATCACTACCACAATATACTGTCTTGTTGTTGCCAAAGTTGACTGCCCAACCATCATAACCAATGAGCATATGGGCATTAGTTGGCAAATTGACTACACCATCAAAGTGGAAATTAGCAAAAGGAACAGGCATTGGCTTCGATTGTCCACTTGGATTGCTATATCCAGCTTTCCAAGAAGACATCAATGTTGTTCCTGAGAAATTAACAACAACTCTAGCATCAGTTATATCTTCAGTGAAATTGACACTGTAAGTAGTACCAGCTTTCAATGTACCAAAACTCTTTATTACTGTGTTGTTGTCTTCTTTTGTCACATTTGCTGTGTATGTTGGAGATATAGGATAAGAACGTGTCCAAGAACTAGTACTGCTATCATATGAATTAGTAACTTTAGCAGACAAACTATCAATTCTTACCTCAACATAGTCACCTTTCTTTTTGTCTCCAAGCTTTATTATTCCAGATCCTTTGAATGTAAGGACATCTGTATTCCCAGACGTAACTTGGGAACCACCTGCACTAATGTTCTTTATGAATGCTTGTACTCCAGTGTTGGTATTCTTGAATTCATCGTATGTACCAATTGACTTAGGCATTATTTCTGTCACACCAGTAGTACCAATTAACTTGAATCCTTGGTCATCATCAGTCAATGTCAAGCTACCATCAATTGTTGTGTCACCACCAATAGTAATGTTTGTGTCACCAATCTTAATGTAGTTGTTATTAACTTGGGCAAGAATGCTATCAGATGTCTGACTAAGTTCACTCTTGCTAACATAAGTATCACCTAAAGACTCTACTGTGCTAGATATACTGTCAGCGGTTTGCTTTATCTTTGAAATATTCTCAGTATTAGTAGTCACACGACCATCTAAACCTTCTATTGTCTTAGTATGTGAACTTACTGTAGTTTGTATACTGTCTGCTTTTTGATCCAATTTACTATAATTTTCTGTTACAGTCTTTTCTAATGAAGTTACATTCTCATTTGTTGTATCAAGATTCTCACCTAACTTTGTTATTGTGGTTGTATTCTCTGAAACCTTAGTACTTATACCATCTGCTTTCTGATCCAATGTACTATAATTTTCTGTTACAGTCTTTTCTAATGAAGTAATATTAGAGTTTGTTGTATCTAAATCAGTACCTAATGTTGTTATCTTGGTTGTATTGTCTGCTACTTTACTACTTATTCCATCTGCTTTTATATCTAATTCTGCATATTTCTCATTGACAGAAGTTTCCAGTTTAGTGATGTTAGAGTTTGTTGTTTCAAGATTAGTCCCTAATTTAGTAATAGAATCAGTATTAGAAACCACCTTAGCATTGATATCGTCAGCTTTTTGGTCCAGTGTACTGTAATTTTCTTGTACTGTTTTTTCAAGTGCTGTTATGTTACTATTTGTAGTACTAAGGTTCTTGGTGGTTTCATCTAAGTTCTTGTTAGTAGCATCTAAGTTCTTGTTAGTAGCATCTAAATCAGTACCTAACTTAGTAATTGAAGTAGTATTGTTGACTACTTTTGCATTTATCCCATCAATAGTAGTACTTAATGAACTGTACTTTTCATTGATAGTAGTATTCAATTCAGTAACAGAACTGTCAACTTTATTATCTACATCTTTGACTTTGCCATTTACAAAATCTATTACATTCTTACCAGATGATTCAATGACAAAATCACCAACAAACTTATTTGTTTTCAATGACCACCATGATGTACGATACTTCTCAATGTCAAAATCTTTTATGCCTTTATATTGAGCAATGAATGGAGGTTCTACTCCTTTATCAAAACTAGCATAAGCAGTAATATAGATGGCAGACTGTCTTGCTTCATCATCAGTACCTCGATAACCTAACATAGCAATAGAATCACTTACTTCTGGAGAAACAGTACCATCACAAGTAGTAGTAGAAATTGTAATCCAGTTGTACTTGTTTCCATCAGCAAGAGTAACTGGCTTAGAATATTCACTTACAGCAGTAACCAATGACCAGTAATATTTATTTGATACATTATAACTTACACCAACTTTAGCTTGATTGAAACTCATACAAATAGCTTGGTCATTTACTTTCCACATGTTCTGTCTTACCTTGCCATCTACTTCACATCTCCAATAGAGTTTATATCCATTTTCTACAGCTTCAACTACATCAACATCAAAACCATCAGCTGGGGTAAAGATAGCAGCACCACCAGCAGCCTTTATCTTATCAATAACTAATTCAAAGAAATGAGCTGTACCAGTAACAGTCAAGTCTTTAGTCTTTATCATATTCTTATTTGTAATATTGTCAGAATAGATATCTTTGATATTACCAACATCAGCATTTATAGTCTTTGATGTTATTGAGTTTCTAACAGTCAAGTCATTATCAACTGTAGTATCACCAGTCTTCAATGTTCCTGTGTTAGTGATATTGCCTGTGTTATTGAAATTACCTATGTTAGTAATATTTCCACCATTTACTATATCGTCTGAATTATTGATGTTTGCTGAATTGATTGTTGTAGTATTGATTGAACCACTTTGAAATGTAGTAGCAATAGCAGTACCATCATTCTGTACTTCAAATGCATTGCTTCTATTTGTTGTACCAGAGCCATTACCCACGCTGAATGATGTCTTATCCTTTGTAGTATTGTTATACTGACCTATAGCCACTTCAAGCATGTTAGAAGTCAAGTCATCAGAACCTTTAGACATTATAGAAGAATCACCATCACCAGTTTGCCACAAGCAATTACCATTTCCAGAACCATCAGAACTAGAACTACCATTAGTACCAGGAGAAATAGAAGAACTACCACTGTTTGATCTACTTGTTATAACAGAAGTGGCAGAACCTTTTGGAACTGCCACTATTTTTGTTCTTATCATATTCGAATATTGATATCTTTGTTAATAATAAATCCAATTTAATCTTCTATAAAATAAGTACAACTAGCATAGGTATTACTATAATTACCTAGCATTTGCTTTATTTTTTGTTTTGTATTATAATTACAACCTCTTATGTAACAATAAGTAACATTACATCCATAGAATGGGCTAATACTCAAATATATATCATGAGTAGATTCATCATCTTTAAAACACTTCCAATTATCTAATATTAAATTATTAATATATGTGTTTATTGGATCATCATCATTCGAGTAATATTTGTAACCACCAAAAGCAAATGCATGTTCCATCTCATCAAAATTATTTATTGAACCTAAATCTAGATTGGATAAATCAATAGTATCAATATAAGTGTTCTTTTTATTAACAAAATCCCACCCCCCCATATAAGCACTAAAAAACAGGTTTTTTATATTAGTTGCTTTTGGTAATCTTATATTCTTTATCATATCTGGAGTAAGGTATGTACAACAATTAAACATGTTAGATGCATTAACAACATTTGAAGTATCAAGACAAGAAATATCAGCATCACCATGATAATTTAAATATGAAAAATAGTATTTAGGTGAATATATATTTCTACGACCACTAAACATACCACTCATGTCTGTTACTTTCGATGTATCTGTAAAATTCAACTTCAAATCATTGTAAGATACAAATCTTTTGAACATATATGACATGTTAGTAACATTTCTTGTGTCAAAACTCAATTTAGGAAAATGATATGCATTGGTATATGCAAACATAAAACTCAGATCAGTTGCATTATAGGTGTTCCAAGTCAATTCTTCATCTTGAAAATCATAATAAGTGCTGGATTCAAACATATGACTCATATCTTTAATGCTTTTCAAATTCCAATTGTTGAGACCAGTAAAATAAGAGTAATTTTGAATTCTATATATATTATTATATTTATTTTCATTTAATCCACTAGCATAACAAAACATATAAGACATGTCAGTTACTTTACTAGTATCCCATTTTGAAAAATCAAGATTACCAAAAATATTACTATTTTGCATCATTCTAGACATGTAAGTCACATTACCTGTATTCAGTTTGTCCAACCTCACAATATTACATGCTTCATGATTTGTCAACGGTTGGTTCAGGATGGTATCATTGTCCCTCCGATCGCTATTGAAACTAATTAACATCCTATACAAATTAGTAGTTTCTTTGTTTAATTTTGGATTAATTTTCAAATATCTACAAGTAGATGATAGATTACCACCATATCTATAATCCATATCTATAGGATTAGGAAATACAGACATATCCATTGCCAGTGTATAATTAACTATATAGATATAACCATTACTTATTAATTTTCTTACATTCAAACCATAATACGCACCAGATTCAAAATAATTTGATCCAGGTATTATATTATTTCCATAAGAAAACTTATCATATGTATTTCCTGGGATAGTTACAGTATCAGCTCCTACAACCGATTTCTTTGCAAATTTTATTTCACCATTAAATTCCTGGAACCACAATGTATTTGGTTTACTCCATATCAATTCAGAACCAACATATACTTCATTTATATCTTTGTTGTTTGCTAATATACTTTCAGGTGTTGTTTTAGTACCACAATATATATATGGGGTAATTTTTGGTTTATCTACCTCTGTTGTGGCTAATCTAAAATAACCACAATCCTTACCAATACTATTTGAATTATCTTTATGATATCCAATAATCAAAAAATGAGTTCCTGCTGTACCCACATTGATAGTAATTTCCTTGAATGTTGGGTTATAGTTAGAGGTGGAATATCCACTTATTCTATCTAAATAATTGTTATTATAAGTAGGACTAGAATTGTCTAGTTGTCCAATATAACACCAATCATAATTAGATTCACTACTAGCACCAATCTCAACTGTTATATCAATATTATCGTACGGTGTAGTAAATTCACATTTTAAAGTAGATACACTTGAATCAGTTTTATTTGTACTGATATAGAATTCTAAATCATTATACGTTGTTGTAGACCAACTATAATTAGAAACATTAGTATACTTAGGATTTAAACTTATTTTACTCATCTCCTACAACAAAATATATTTTATTAGTATCTGGTGTTTCTGGTAATGTTGTCACTACTTCAAAATTGGATGAACCACCACTACCACCTGAACCTGCATCACCTTTCTCTCCCTTCAAACCAGTGAATGCAAATGTAAAGTTCTTTGCTTCGTTTGTACCAGAAGTAGTTACTGTAACATTTGGTGTACCTGTTGAATCATCTACTGTTGCAACAATCTCACCAAAACCTGCAGGAGTACCATCTGTACCAGCAGGACCAGCAGGACCAGTCTCACCTTGTAAACCCTGTATTCCTTGTTCTCCTTGTGGTCCAGTCTCACCTTTATCACCTTTTGGACCTTTTAATGATTCTAACTGTTCAGATGTAAAGTCACTATAAGTAAATGCATCACCCTTAGGACCAGCAGGACCAGTCTCACCTTGTAAACCCTGTATTCCTTGTTCTCCTTGT
>ERZ808275.529-NODE-529-length-14644-cov-10.126602_pt1 | contig 14644 bp, 7 predicted proteins | sample MGYA00520894_ERZ808275 | MGnify/ENA primary metagenome ERZ808275 (study PRJEB31516, sample SAMN03275598) | gut metagenome | biome: mammalia-associated habitat; material: feces | host: Papio cynocephalus | place: Kenya | collected 2012-08-03 ...
GTGAACATGGGACGTTTGGGCTTCCTCGCCGATGTGCTGCCGAGTGAGATAGAGACGGCATTGGATAGTCTCTATGCTGGCAAGTGCGTGGTGGAAGAACATGCCGTGATAGAGGTGAAGGCAGAGGGCGGCATTCTCGCCGGCAATCCTTTTGCGCTGAACGACATTGCCGTGTTGAAGCGTGATGATGCCTCGATGATTTCCATCCGAACACAAGTAGACGGTGAGTTCCTGGTTACTTATCAGGCTGATGGTCTTATTGTGACGACCCCTACTGGCTCAACTGCTTATAACCTCTCCAATGGTGGTCCTATCATCATTCCGCAGAGTGGAAGTCTCTGTCTGACGCCTGTCGCTCCACATAGTTTGAACATTCGTCCGATTGTCATCAACGACACGGCGGAGATAACGCTGGATGTGGAGAGCCGTAGCCATAACTACTTGGTGGCGATAGATGGCAGGAGCGAGCGCATGACGGAGGGGACAAAGTTGGTTATCCGTAAGGCTGCGCATTCGATAAAGATAGTGAAACAGCGTAATCAGCGATACTTCTCTACGTTGAGAGAAAAATTGATGTGGGGAGCTGACCAAAGGGAAAGAAGTTAAGTGAAGAGTGAAGAACGAAGAGTGAAGAATGAAGAGTGAAGAACGAAGAGTGAAGAATTCAAATGCTTTGATGGATGAAGATCTTTAAAATACCGAAGTTTAAGTATAATGTCAAGACCTTGCTGATATGGCTTTGGCGGGCGTGGAGGGGCAACCAGTTGCAGGCTGTCCTCAATGCTTCCGTGGGCTTGCTTTCGGTGGGGGTGAGCTTGGCGCAGGTGTGGGCGGTGAAGCGTGCCATCGACGTGGCTTCCCATGCCGTGGATGGTAACATCTATTGGGCGGTAGGCGTGATGGGATTCTTGATACTCGCCGACTTCGCCCTCAACATCTCTTCGATATGGATTCGCAATCTCTTGGGCATCAAGGCGCAGAACCGTATGCAGCAGCGTATGCTCGACCGCATCCTACGCTCGGAGTGGCATGGTAGGGAAAGACTTCATTCGGGCGATGTGCTCAACCGACTGGAAACGGATGTCAATACCGTGGTCAATTTCTTGACGGAGACTATCCCGAATACCTTGAGTGTCTTGGCGATGTTCCTCGGCGCCTTTTTCTATCTCTTCTCGATGGACAAGATGCTATCGGTCGTCATCGTCATCATGATTCCGATATTCTTGGCTTTCAGTAAGATATACATAGGAAAGATGCGTCAGCTTACTCGTCAGGTGAGAGACTCAGACAGTAAGGTGCAGAGCGTGTTGCAGGAGACCATCCAGCATCGTATGCTCATCAAAACCTTGGAGAAAGACGAGGCGATGGTGGATAAACTCGAAAACACGCAGAAGGAGCTTCGTGGTCATGTGGTGAGACGAACGATGTTTAGTGTGTTCAGTAATCTCATCGTCAACTTTGGCTTTGCCTTGGGGTATCTTGTGGCATTTCTTTGGGCTGCCATTCGCATGAGTGGCGGAACGTTGAGCTTTGGCGGCATGACGGCTTTCTTGCAGTTGGTCAACAAGATACAGGTGCCAGCTCGCAACTTGACCAAGCTTGTACCAGCTTTTGTAAGCGTATTTACGGCGGCGGAGCGATTGATGGAACTAGAGGAAAATCCACTCGAAGAGCAAGGTGAGCCAATAGAGGTTCCTTCGCCTTGTGGCATTCGACTGACGGATGTTTGCTATAGTTACAAGAAGACAGAGGCAGCGGTGGATTCAGCTTCTGTCGGGGAATCAAAAGTTTCTTGTAATAAGATGTCAGATGATTTTAATGTAATCAATCATTTGAGTTTCGATTTCCGTCCAGGTAGTTGCACGGCGATATTGGGAGAGACGGGCGCCGGAAAGACCACGCTCATTCGCTTGATATTGGCTTTGCTTCGTCCACAGGAAGGAAATCTATTTATATATAATAAGGTGGAAAGTCGCAAGGAGGCATCTGCTGAATGTCAGGAACTGTCCCCTCGCCATCGCTGCAATTTCGTGTATGTGCCGCAGGGCAATACCTTGATGAGCGGAACCATCCGTGACAACTTGCGGTTGGGTAAGTTGGATGCTACCGATGAGGAGATGACGGAAGCTTTGTATAAGAGCTGCGCCGATTTCGTATTGGAGCTACCGCAAGGATTAGATACCCAGTGTAGTGAGCAGGGTGGAGGACTGAGCGAGGGACAAGCCCAGCGCATAGCGATTGCCCGAAGTCTTCTTCGCAATCGTAGCATCATGCTTTTCGACGAGGCTACCAGTGCGCTCGACCCAGATACCGAGCGACAGCTTCTTCAGAATATCTTGTCATCTCATGACAAGACGATTATCTTCATCACCCACCGTCCTGCCGTGGTAGAGTATTGCGACCAAGTGTTGAGGATAGAAAAGAATGCGTGAGGGGGTATTAAAAAGCAAGAGCATATCCTGCAGCGGAAGCAGAGGATATGCTCTTATATTTTTAGAGAGTTAATCGTATTTAAAGTTTTATCTGATTACTACCTTCTTGCCTTGGTGGATGTAGATGCCAGCCTGTGATGGCTTCTGCGTCATCTTCATGCCACTGAGGGTGTACCAAGCATTATCCTTTGTCGTGGTGTTGTCGATGATTGGAGCATCGGCGATACCAGAGAGAACTTGGTCTGTGACATTGACAACATCGTAGTATTTTTGTGCTGCGTCACTCTTTGGGGTATCTTGGATTTCCAAATAGGTGTCCTTGGTGATGTCGGTTACGTCATCCGTCTGCGGAATCGTCTTCTCGCCGTTGTTGTGGCTGAATACGAATGACACCATATAGTTTCTGTCCTTGATGTTGTATGTCTGATAATACCATTTCTTGCCATTGATGGTCTTGCTTTGTGTAACCAAGTCGCCAGGCCATGCCTTGCTTGCTGTCAGGTTCTCGCTTGACGCATCTTCCCAAGCCCAGAAGTTAATGCCGTTGGTCCAACCGAGTTTGTCGGCATTGACATATACTGTAATGTCGTATGGGACAAAAGGCTCTGGCTTGTTGATGTTATATTCACGAGTAATGATGCTGCTGACAGTGCCACTAGACAAAAGGCCAACCTTTAATGTCGTTTTGCCAAAAGGAATGTTGAGCTCAGTGCCACTAGCCACTTGTATGCTGGAGGCGGTTGGGGTAGTGCCATCTGTCGTATAGACTAATTTCGCACCAGAGTTATTGCTCACGGCGATTAACTTCGCTTTCTGTTCTTCTTCGTAATCCCCCGAAGGTAAATCGACCCAGGCAATCTTGGCTCTCTTTGGCAAGAAATATCGATAGTGGTAGCCCGAGATGATTTCTTGGTAAGCTGTTGTCGTGAAGTTCTTGGCTCCAGGTCCCATTACTGCCAACAAGGATGTGTTGGAACCAGTTGTAGTAACGGCTCTGTAATTAGTACCATTGTAAGAGTTTAGTGTCGTGGCACTGTTGTTGGTGATACCTGCAACCTTGCGGGCATTGATCATCATCTTGATGTCTTTCTTGTAGGCAAGCCAATGCTTGTAGAATACGCATGGAGTACCGCTGGTAGCTAGGATCAGAGCATTGGCGGCAAGCGTATCTTTCTTGATAGGGTCGTTTGGCTCGCTGGATGAGCGATATTGGGTGTCGTGGTTTTCCACGAATGTTACTGCATATTGCTTATAAGTGTTGTCTGTCGCAATACCACCGTTGATGTTGGTATTCCAGTTGTTGTTGATGGCATCACGTACCGAATAGCGGATAGGAAAGTCGAAGACGGCACTCATGATTTGGTCGTTGATCTTGGTGGCATCTAGCCACTTCTTGACGGTTTCTGCATTTCCATCCCAGTATTCTCCTACGGAATAAGTTGGTTTGGTGGCATCATTGTAGATTCCTGTGAATTTGCCATCATATCCTTTTACCATATCATATCGGAAACCAGCATAGCCGAAATCTTTCAAGAGCATGTTGAGATAAGCCTTGACCACGGTTTGCACATTGCTGCTGTAGTGGTCGAGGTCACGCATGGTATCCCATCCTTCGCCCGAGTCATTGTTGCTGCTCAGTGTATAGCCATTTGCGTCAGCCCATTTCTTGGTCTCTCCCTTGTCATCATTGGCACATACATCTGTAGGGTACATCTTGTAGGTTACTCCCTTGTAGGTCTCCTCTGGAAAGTCGAAGTAGGAAGTTAAGGTGTTGCGGTGATTAATGACCACATCGGCAATGGTTCCGATGCCATGGCTCTTGAATGTCTTGATGAGGCTGCGCAATTCGCTTTCTGTTCCGAAAGAACTGTTGTAGTTACTGAACCAATAGAGGTCGTTATAGCCCATGGACTTTCCACCGCAGTAGGCGCTCTGTGGAATCCAAACGAGTTTGAAATACTGGCTTAGTTCGTCAGCTTGTGATTCAAGATTAGTCCACTTGGAATCTCTGTAAGAGTCCCAGTAGAATCCTTGCAACATGACTCCGTCGTATTTGGCAGGCCAACCTTGAGCAAACATATGGGTCGTTGCGAGTAATGCAACGAGTGATAGGTAAAACTTCTTCATATTTAGGTTTTGTTTTTAATTCTTTTGTTGTTTGTCTATTCTATTTGTTTAATTCGTTGGCAAAGTTACGATTATTTCTTGTAGGGTATAACTAAATTGATGTAAATCAAGCAAAAGGGTTGTGCAAACGTTTGCATATAGTGCGATAAAAGAAAGGAAAAATAAAAAATAGGTGGTTCCCATTTGAGAACCACCTATCTTAGTTATATTCTATAGTTATGATAAATTATTCAGCAATGAAAGCATATTCGAGAGTGATATCATTGAAGAATATCTTATACTTGCCAGCAGGAACAGGAATGTTCTTGCTACCACCGCTACTGATGAGCTTCCCCGTGTTGGTATATTCTTGATCTTCATCCAAATAACCCCAGTTGGCTGCATTGTTCCATTCGTGGTTGGCGCGAATCTTAAGACCACCAGCAGGGATCTCTTTCTCGATGTACCAGTTGTGTGGAGTAACCTGTTCCATATCTACATCATTATCCCAGTCACCACCGACACCGATAAGGCCGACCTTTTCATACTCTGTAGGAGCTTGGTTATCGAGCTTAGTCCACTTGTAGGTCATGGTAGAGAAATCTGCTGTAAAGGTGTAGAACTTGCCTGGCTCAGGGCATTTGATAGATCCACTGCCACCAATCTTACCAGAAACAGAGTTGTCGTCATTAATTGCGGTTCCGTATGCGCTGTTCCATGTGCCAAAGTCGCTGCCCAACCAAATCTTCAAGTTCGCATCTTCGTTCCACTGTGTCGTGTAACTCTGTACCATAGCACTCTCGGCGTACATAAGACAACTCTTGTTTGTTGGAGACCAACCTTGCAGTTTGCCAACGAGGTAATACTCAGGGGCAATTTGTTTGATGGTGTAGGTGTAGTCCATCATGTTGATGGTCATCTGGTAGATACCAGCTTTGGCAATCTTGCCAGCGTTAGCCTTTTCACCAGTAGAAGTTGTTGTCAGAAGAGTACCGCTCATTGCGTCATCGCCATCAGTTTCTACACCCACAACACCCTTAGGATTGTTTTCCACAGCCCAGATGTTGCCTGCATCGACATTCCCTTGTGGAATGATCTTCCAATACTGGTTGTCGGCAGTTGTAGTGAACATGATTGTGAAGACAGGATCCTCATAAACATCTGCATCAGAATGAGTGAACTTAAAGTTGTTGTCCAAAGCCCAGTTTGTCATGTTACCAACGATGTAATAGTTGGAGTCGATGAATGGAGCCTTTGGAGTCAATACGAGATTAACTTTGCCGGCATCGATGAGAACCGCCTGACCGTCCTTGATGGCGTTGACATAAATCTGAGCATCGAAAGTACGAGCAGTAGGGCGCTTGCCGTATGCGGTTTCTACTACGGATGCCAAGTCGGTGACGGCACTCTTGCCATCGAGGCTTGTGCTGACAGTCGTCTTAGTGGCATTCTCCACACCTTGAGGTGTCAACTCCATGCGAGCATTTTCCAATGTGAAACCCGTTGGGAGGGCTGACTCACCTAAGGAGTAAGCAGCGACACTATCTGTTGTTACTTGGGCTAAGTCGATGGCTTGCGCAGCAGTAGCAGTAAAGCCAGGGATGGTGATGGCATCTTCCTGTGGGTTGGTCTGAGGATTAGCCCAGTTGGTGTAATCGTCACTGCAGGACCCCATGAAGAGGCCTGCAAGTGCGATAGTTAAATATAATGATTTCTTTTTCATTGTTTTTCGATTTTAAATCGTTATTTACTTGATTTCACCTGTGCCTTTGGCGAAGTTGAGGTGCAATTGTTGACCAGCTTTACCTGCTACACGTGGCGTTTGGTCACCACCTGTGCTTCTGTACGCAATTTTGCCATCGTAAATGATAAATTCGGATTTCCACCAATCGTAGCCTGGAATCTTTACGTAGGCACGTACACCTGGGTCATCAGATGTCTTACCGCCTGCCACTCCTGCAAGGAATGTTGGTGAAACAAACTCGCCGTCTTGGGTGGTAGGAACCGTGAATAAACCTGCAGGATTCAATTCATCCCAAACTCCATTCAGTACACCACCTGTAAGCCAAACCTCAGGCTTGTTGAATTGAACATCGTAAACAATATCACGACCTGATACTGAAGTTGTGGCAATCATAAGGTACCAACCTGGATTCTTAGATGCAATGTTGCCACCATTGTCTATCATGTCAGCGGCGCAGTCTCCAGAAATGTTGATGCCTGAGTAGCCAAGTTCCTGGTTGTTCCAAGCTTTGTCGGTGTTGATCTTGATGCCTTCACCATCAATATAGACTAAACGCCAGAATACGTTTTCTGCACCATTTACTTTAACCATGTCTAGGCATTTGCCCCAATCCCAACTACAGAATTTGCCAATGACATAAACGTTGTCTGGTGTAGTTACTGGTGGCAAAGAGAACAAGAGATGAATCTTGTTGAGAGAGACTATGTTTGAAAGAATCTCTGTGCCTTCAACAGCTGCACCCGTGCTGGTGACCACGTTTGCTTTCAATCGGAAGTAGGCTTTTACATCCATTGGAAAATCAGCCTCTGTCTTTCCTTTCTCTACGTAGATGTTGGTCAATGTACTAGCTAAAGTGGCTGCGTCAATTTCGACTTTTGCCGATGTGCTGGTTTCGTCCAATTCTACGGCATCAGACATGTCTTGCTTGGTAGCAACTTGAACTGTGTATTGAGTGCTTGCAGGAAAACCATAATTCGGTTGGGAGCAGGTCAATATGATTTTGGATGAATTTGCCAAGTCTATAGGAGTATTCTCCAAAGCTGGTGTGTTCAGTTTGAACTCTGTGGCTGACGTGAGAGTCGGATTAGAGTCGTTGTCGTCGCTACATGCTGTCATGAGAGCCAAGCTCATGACAACGAGTAGTGCTGATTTGATTATATTTTTCATAATGAATTCCTTTTTAATGTATGAAAATTAATATCCAGGATTCTGATGCAAGTTCTTGTTGGAAGTCAACTCGTTGGTAGGGATGGCAAAGATGTTGAGGTCTTTAGAGAAGTTACGGCCTTCCTTAGTGCCACCCTTCCATTGCCAATTATAGTTGACGTTACCACCAAATCTGTTGAAGCGAATCAAATCCATACGGCGGCGTCCTTCGAAATAGAACTCTCGGCTCCACTCGTCACAGATGTCGTTGAGTGAATAGCTGCCTTCACGTGTTGAGGCGTTGGCACGCTCACGAATCTTGTTGATGGCTTCCGTTCCTTCTGCGGTTGTCTGGTTGCCATTCAGACGAGCGTCAGCTTCTGCAAAGTTGAGATAGGCCTCTGCGGCACGCATCAAGAAGAAGTCTGCATCGCAGAATGTACCATCATGACCTTTGCTTCCGTCAGTTTTGAAGTTGTTGAACTTAGCTATGGCATATCCGCTCTTGAATGTAGCAACATCTTCATTGTCCAATGTACGGCCAATGCCATTGAAGAGAGCACGGTCATCGCCTGCCGCTTCTGCTGTTTGGTAACTCTCTAAGTGTGGAATGTCTCCTTGTGGGAAGAACTTCTTGATCAAGTCAGGGCGTGCACGGTTACCACCCCATTTCTGGTCGGTACCATTTGTAGCAACTGCATCGTTTGGATCTCCATGCATATCTTCGTCGTATGTACTAGCCATCAAGAATAGAGATGTACCCCAACTTGTGGTTTTCAAGCCATCTTGTAGAAGAGGGAATATACCTTCGTATGCAGCGTCTGTCTCGCCATTGTCGCCCATGAAAAGCATCTGGTATGCACTCCAACCATTCTTGCCTTCCATGTTCAACTTATAAGATGAGTCCATCACTTTCTTGGCATATTCCTTTGCCTTTGCCCATTGCGCAGTACCTGTATAAACTTCAGCATTGAGGTAGAGGCGGGAAAGAAGCAGCCAGCATGCAGCTTTGTCAACACGACCATAACCGCTATCTGTTGATTTCTTTGCTTTAGCTTCAGAAAGGTTTGGCTCTATTTCTAGGAGTTCTTTTTCCAACCATTCATAAGCCTGTGCTCTAGAATACTGTACTGGTTTGGTCATTGGCTCGAGGGTGAACGGAATGTTGCCCCAGCAGTCCATTAAAGTGAAGTATTCAAAAGCACGCAAGAATCTAATCTCTGCTGCCATTGTGGCATCTTGGTTGCCTGCTTCAGCCAAGTATTGATTGCAATAAGCGATGCCAGTTGTGATACGGGCATAGAAACCATTCAACATAGGATGTGAAGCATTGTAACTGTTGTAGCAGAAACTGGCGATACCTTCATCACCCCATCCACAAATAGCTTCATCAGTTGTCAATTCGTTTGCATTGAACAACTGGCGTACAAAACCTGTAGTACCGCCATCAAGTCCATCGATGTCGCAGTCGCCATTTCCACCACTATTTCCTGCTAAGGCAAAGTTGGCATAGCATTTATTGAATAGACCATTGATGTCTAAATTTGTTTGTAGGTTTGGATTGATTGGAGTTACATCCAAATCCCCCACACATGATGTTGCTCCTAAAGAAAGTAGCATGGTTGCTACAGGAACAATTCTTTTGATATATTTATTCATAATGTGAATCCTTTCTTATTAGAAATTCAAGCTAAGACCAACTACTACAGAGAATGGACGTGGATAGAGGTTGTTGTCGTTACCATCGAATACCTCTGGGTCCAATCCATCGTACTTGGTGATTGTAAACACGTTAGATGCAGTGGCGTATGCACGTCCAGAAAGTCCATGCCATCCGCTTGACTTAAACAAGTTGTTGAAGCTGTAACCTAATGTAATGTTGTCGCACTTCAAGAATGAAGCGTTCTTGACATAGTAGTCGGACAACTTTGATGTAATCTCGTATGTTTGCCAATTCCTATCTACCGCACTCTTTAATCTGTTAGAGAGGTATTTCAAGGAGTTGGAGAACAACTCGCCAGTATTCATGTTGCTCATGCCTTGTTCAACATTGTTGTAAACATAGTTGCCGATACTTGCGCGCAATGAGAAACCTAAGTCCCAGTTCTTGTACTCTAAGCGAGAAGAGAATCCCATGGTTACAGGGGCTGCAGGACTCTTATAGAGATACTTGTCTTTTTCTGTTATCTTTCCGTCACCATCACGGTCAACAACGCAGTTCTCGATAGGATTACCCTTTTCGTCGTAAACCTGTTGGTAAACGTAATAGGAATTCATGGCATATCCCACTTGGTTTGCTTGCAAGTATGCACCAGAACCATTTCCTACCTTGATTTTGGTATTGGCTACAGGTGCGCCATTTTCAGAAACACCATTCAAGTCTGTAATCTTGTTCTTGTTGTAGGTGAAGTTGTATGTCATAGTCCAATACCAGTCTTTGGTCTGGATAGCTCTCCAAGTGATTGATGTTTCTACACCAGAGTTCTGTAATGAGCCGATGTTCTGCCAAGCTTGGTTCTTGTAACCTGCCATAGAGGCCAGAGGTGCATAGTTGAGCAAGTCGGTAGTCTTACGGAAGTACCAATCTACGCTACCTGTCAATTTCTGATCAAAGATACCCCAGTCCAAACCAACATTATAAGTGGTTGTAGTTTCCCATTTTAAGTCTGGTCGATAGTTGTTAGGTCTGTATAGTTGACCTTCGCCAAGGATAGGGTAGAAACCATTGGTGCCTGTACTGATAGAGTAGGTCGGAATCCACTCATAGTCGCCGATATCACCAGCCTGCTGACCAGTCAAGCCATAACCCAAACGGAGTTTCAAGTCTGACAACCAAGTTATCTTCTTCCACTCGTTCTCCTCGTTGATTTTCCATGCGAAAGCAAATGATGGGAACCAAGCCCAATGCTTCTTGAAACGAGAAGTACCATCGTCACGGACGGTTGCTGTCAAGAAATAACGATCCATCAAAGTGTAGTTGGCACGTCCAAAGAATGATACGAGATAACTTTCGCTCTTCTCGCTGTATGGTGTATGTGGACGTTCTGTGCCTGCAAGGGTTGCATCATCGTTGGTAGATGGATAGTAGCCTACGTAGTCGTTTTTCTTGCTGCGCCAGAAGTGCTGCCACTCGTAACCTGCCATGATGTCGAAATGATGGTCTTTGTCGAAGTCCTTGTAATATTGGGCGTATGCACTCAATGTGAGGTTACGCTTTAAAATCTCTTCGCCACCATAGCTTCCATAATATAAAGCTTTGGTACAACTTGGTGCGAAAGCTTGTGATTGGCGACCCTTCGAAATGTCAGCGCCCAATGTCGCATGTAATCTCAAATCTTCAAAACCATGCACTTTGTAATCGATGTCTGCACTACCGATGAATGAGCGGCTATGAGCAGTTGTGTTTGCCTGGTCTAACAAAGAGATAGGATTAGGCATCTCTGTTGTACTATTATAAGTGTAAGGCCATGTTGAGTCGCCATACGAAGCACCTGTAGTCCATTGGAAATAACCTCCATAATTTTGAAGAGTTTGTCCCAACTTGTCGCCCAACTGTGCCTTGTGGTAAGGAGAAGTGAAACTATATGGATCCTGTGTTGGGTCCATTCTTACAGCTGATGAAACAACTGAACCATCTGTATATACGCTCTTGGCGTACATACCTTTGGCGTTCAAATTGAATGTCAAATGATCTTTGAAGAAAGAAGGATTCAAGTTGATGGATGCAGTGGCACGCTGGAAGTCAGAATTCTTGATAATACCTTCTTGGTCAGTGTAACCTACGGATACACGATATGGAAGATTCTTGGCTGCGCCAGACACGGTTACGTTATGGTCGTGGCTGATGGCTGTGCGATAAATCAAGTCTTGCCAGTTGGTGTTCGCTGTTCCAAGAGCACTATATGCTTCGCTGTCAGTACCGTAGAGCTTTTCAATCAATGCACGGTATTCGTTGCCGTCCAAAACATCAACCGTATTTTTCTTTTCACTGATGGTTACACTACCAGAGTATGAAACTGTTGGCTTCTGACCCTTATGGCCTTTCTTGGTTGTGATGATGATGACACCATTGGAACCACGGGAACCATAAATGGCTGTCGCTGAAGCATCCTTCAAAATACTGAAAGACTCAATATCTTGTGGGTTGACTACAGAAAGAAGGTTGGAAAGACCTTTTACTCCGTCATTGTCCATGGCCAAACCATCGATGACAATCAATGGGTCGTTGGAAGCGTTCAAAGAAGAACCACCACGGATACGAATGGCAGCTCCACCACCAGGTGTACCGTCGTTGCTTGTGATGTTTACACCGGCAACTTTACCAGCGAGCATATCTTGGGCATTGACTACCACACCCTTATTTTTGGAATCTGGCTTGATGGCAGTTACGGAACCGGTCAAGTCTGATTTCTTCACTGCGCCATATCCAATGACAACGACCTCGTTCAAAGCCTTGGAATCGTCGGTCATGGTGATTGTCATGTTGTTGGATGCCTTCACGGTCTGTGGAGTCATTCCGAGATAGGTAAATGTTAGGTTAGAACCAGGAGCTGCATCTACGGAGAAGTTACCATCCATGTCGGTAATGCCCACTGCCTTACCGTTCACTGTAATGGTAGCACCCATGACAGGCTCACCAGAAGCATCTTTCACTTGTCCCTTGATAGCATTTGATTGCGCGAAGGAACTTGCTGTCAGAAGAAGACCACCTGCGAGGGTCAACGTTCTGAGAGGCAATTTAAATTTTAACTGCTTCATCATTTTGCTTGATTTTTAAGTTAATGTATTATATGTTTATTGTTATTTCTATTCGTATTCTATTCGTAAGATTTTCGGATAGTTTTAAGTTTACGACTGCAAAATTAAGGTCTTTTCCGATATGTTGTACTATTTTTTAGTTAATTCCGTTATTTCTTTAGTGCAAACGTTTGCACGCATTTTTCTTGATTTACATCAACCAAATTGGTGCAAGATATGGGATAAATTTCTAATTTTGCACTGTAACTAAAAACAAGATGAACGACAAGATACCTATAACGATGAAAGATATAGCTCGCGACTTAGGTGTTAGCATCGCCACGGTGAGCCGAGCTTTGAAGGACAGCCCTCGTATCAGTGCTGTCCAAAAGGAGCGTATCCAGCAATATGCTCGTGAGCACAACTTCTATCCTAACGTCATCGGGGAGGCTTTGCGCCATAGCAAGGTGCAACCGATGAAGGTGATAGGTGTAATCGTGCCAGAGTTCGTACATTATTATTTTATGTCGGTACTCTCTGGCATCGAGGAGGAGGCTCGTGCCCGAGGTTATCGTGTGATGGTGGCGCAGAGCAACGAGCGATATGACAAGGAGGTTGCCATCTGCGACGACTTCTATAAGAATAAGGTATGTGGCATCATTGTCTCGCAAGCCAAGGACACCAAGAGGTACGATCATTTCCAAAAGTTGATGGACAATGGTGTGCCGTTGGTCTTCTATGATAGAATATGTACGGGGGTGAACTGCTCCCGAGTGGTGGTCGATGATTACATGGGGGCTTTTACCGCCGTGACTCATCTCATCGACACGGGGTGTAAGAGAATCGCTTTCTATGGCTCTCCGATGAACTTGGAAATCTCCAAGAATCGCTACAATGGTTATCACGATGCCTTAGTGAAACATGGGCTCAAAGAGTTGCCCCCCCACGTAAAAATCTGTGATAATCGGGCACAGGCTGAGGCGATTACGCCGGAAATATTGGAGAGTGATGACCGACCGGATGCTTTCTTCGCCATCAATGACGATACTGCCATAGGCATTCTCTATACGGCAAAGCGCATGGGATTCCGAGTGCCTGAGGACATCAGTATCTGTGGATTCACCAATGGCGACCGTGCCAAGGCGTGCGACCCGATGCTCACGACGGTGGAGCAGCGAGGAGTAGCTGTAGGCGAGGAAGCTGCGAACATCCTGATAGGACAAGTGGAAGGTTCGATACCACGGGACGAAGTGGAGCGAAGAGTCGTGAGAACGAGACTTGTGGTGAGAGGAACAACGAGATAATAAACAAAATTAAAAACAACAATGATACAAAAACCTGATTTGAGTTTCTGGAAGCTTTGGAACTTGAGCTTCGGATTCTTCGGGGTACAGATTGCCTACGCCCTTCAGAGCGCCAACATCTCCCGAATCTTTGCTACGTTGGGCGCTGACCCACACAACTTGAGTTATTTCTGGATTCTCCCTCCTTTGATGGGAATCCTCGTACAACCTATCGTCGGTACGTTGAGCGACAAGACTTGGTGTCGCTTCGGTCGTCGCATACCTTACTTATTTATAGGGGCTACGGTGGCGGTGCTTGTGATGTGCTTGTTGCCGAATGCAGGTTCGCTCGGATTGACTGTAAGTGGTGCGATGCTTTTCGGACTGATAGCCCTCATGTTCTTGGACACGAGCATCAACATGGCGATGCAGCCTTTCAAAATGTTGGTGGGCGACATGGTCAATGAGAAGCAGAAGGCAAAGGCATACTCCATCCAGAGCTTCCTATGCAATGCGGGTTCTGTGGCTGGCTATATCTTCCCATTCCTCTTTACTTTCTTGGGTATCAAAAATGTAGCCGACAAGGGTGTGATTCCTGACTCGGTCATCTGGTCTTTCTATATCGGTGCAGCCATCCTCATCCTATGTGTCATTTATACTACGATGAAGGTAAAGGAGTGGAATCCAACTGATTATGCGAAGTATAATGGGAGTGAAGAGGGAAGAGTGAAGAGTGAAGAATCTAATAGCCAAGACTCTTCGCAAGATAAGCAAGAGAATTCTTCACTCTTCACTCATCACTCTTCACTTAACTGGATAACTTTGCTTCGCAATGCACCTGCAACCTTCTGGAAAGTAGGCTTGGTACAGTTCTTCTGTTGGGCTGGCTTCCTCTATCTCTGGAATTACTCAACGGGTGCTATCGCCGAGACCGTTTGGAATACCACCGATCCTACTTCCGAAGCTTTCCAAGAGGCAGGCAACTGGGTTGGTATTCTCTTTGCTGTCCAGGCTGTTGGCAGTGTGGTTTGGGCTGTTGTCCTTCCTCAGTTCAAGGACATCAAGGTGGCGTATGCGGTCAGTTTGATTATCGGCGGTGTGGGCTTTGCCTTGATTCCTTTCTTGCACAACCAGTACCTCCAGTTTATCCCATTCCTGATGATAGGGGCAGGATGGGCAGCCATGTTGGCGATGCC
>ERZ808275.534-NODE-534-length-14573-cov-5.031134_pt1 | contig 14573 bp, 25 predicted proteins | sample MGYA00520894_ERZ808275 | MGnify/ENA primary metagenome ERZ808275 (study PRJEB31516, sample SAMN03275598) | gut metagenome | biome: mammalia-associated habitat; material: feces | host: Papio cynocephalus | place: Kenya | collected 2012-08-03 ...
CAAGTCCAGCCGCCTACATGGCGGGCGCTCATGGGCAAAAAAACAGGATTAAACCCGGCGAGAGATACGAGGACGCGCGCCCATCGCTATAAACGGCGGTCAGCCTGCCGGGGTGCTGATGTAAGGCCGTGGGGAGCTGGTGCATCTCCCCGAAGAAAACAGATTGCACCCGCCGCCGGACGTGTCCGGCAGGATCACCGAACGGGGCAGAGTTGAGCGACCGCGCCCCGGAATGTGAACAGGGAGCGCGGAAGTCTTGGGGGCACTGAACACGCCCGCGGGATTTTACTGGGAAGTTTCCGCGCCCCTGAACACGGCCAACAGAAGAACTGCGGGGTTTGCGTGAACACGCGCCCGCAAAATACTTGGGAGGATTTACGAACATGACCGAACTGAAACACGCGAAGCAGAACTATCAGGACTTGCGCCCCATCTTGGAGACGCTTCCTCGCCACGACTTTCATATCAGTGTGGAGAATGAACCGTACACGCGCCTTGCCGCCGAGTTCCTTTACTTCTCGGATTATAAAGGCCGTCCCGTGTATTACATCGCGCATTACTCTGAGCAGAACGGCGACCTTATGGCTGATCCTGAGATCGAGTTTGCGGTCGATGAAGCCGAACAGACTATTGAACCCGTTCTTTTCCGCAATGACTATACTGGGAGCTACGACGAGGTTTACAAGGAAGTGGACGGCCAAATGATGTATTCTCAGCGTCTGCGCGTGAGCCTTGACGAGTTCCTGCATATTTGGCTCAAGAACCTCAAGCAGCAGGGCTTTATAAAACTGATAAAGGAGATGTAATACACGGAAATGAAGATTTATGCCGAATGGCTGTGTGAGGGCGAGCTGCACGAAGGTGAGTTTGACAACTGGCGGGATTTCACCGCCGCAACGTTTAATATAGATGTTCAGTTACTTTATTTCTACACCATATCACCGCCAAAAGCTTGTTAGGGGAACTGCACAGAAACAGGTCACTACGTTCCCAAAACGTCCTCCGGGAGGGCTGTACAACATTAGGTCACTACGTCGGGGGATCTGTACAGAATCACCCCACAAGGTCGAGGAGAGCCACAGAGAATTACCCGACTACGTGGGGAGAACTGCACAAACTTTGCCGCGTAGATTGACAAAGCATTATGAATACAATACAAAAATCTGCGTATTTGACATCAAAACCGAGAGAAACACCGATTTTGCGCTTGACAGCTATGCTACCATCCCAACACCTCAGAAGAACTGCATAGAATCAGAAAGGAATATAGCAAATGTCAGACGAAATTATACCGGCGAGTGCCGAACCCATGCAGATTTTCATCTACAACGAAAAGCAGATACGCACCGTCGCCATTGATGGCGAACCGTGGTTTGTCCTCAAGGATGTTTGCGAAATACTCAGCATCGAAAACCACAAAGATGTAGCCAAGCGTCTGGACGCTGACGAGGTGGGTAGATTCAGCCTACCCCACCCCCAAAGCCCGGAAAAGCAAATTGATATGGTTTGCGTTAACGAATCCGGCCTGTACCACATTATTATTCGTTCCGACAAACCTGTAGCAAAACCGTTCCGCAAATGGATAACCGCCGATGTTCTGCCGACGATGCGCAAGACCGGCGGCTACGTGGCGAACGATGAACTTTTCATCAACACATACATTCCGGGCGCTGACGAAGCCACAAAGCAGCTCTTCCGTGGCTTGCTAGCGAACAGCCGCAGAGACGCGCCGAAAGTCAGCTACTTCAACGCGCTCATTGACCGCGGGAATGACCTTTCATTCCGAGAGACCGCCAAAGAACTGCACATCGGGGAGCGCGAAATGATACGTTCACTAATTGCCGCGGGATATCTTTACAGAGACAAGAAACAGCAGCTCAGACCATACGCCGAGACCAATAACGGCTGCTTCACTCTCAAGGAGTACGTCAACGGCGATAAAACCGGCGCGCAGACGCTTGTGACTGTCAAGGGCAGAAAGAAGATCGCGAACATGTTCGGAAAGAGATTCTGCTCGGAGCCGATGGGCGCGCTCTACGGTTGCATCCCTGTGGAGGACGATTTCTTTTGCAGCGGTGGAGTGAGAAAGGAGAACTAAATGAGGCTTACAACTGATACCCCAAAAAACAATACCCAAACGGCACTAAATCTGTTCTACGTCAAAGACAAGGAAACGTGGGTGCGTGGATACGGAGAGAACGGTGCGGACATAACCCTGTTTGATTTGATACGAAAGCTTGTGCGTAGACATACGAAATACGCCGCATTTCCAGAAACTATGTCTGATAGCGATATTTCGTTTACTATGGCAGAGTGGCTGGTCGATGGAACCGACAGCATAGAGGGCGTTTTAGCGCTTCTCTATCAGGCGGCATGGGTATGCGCGGAACTGCGCGAACACCTCAAACAGTTCGAGGATGTGGCGCATGGACGATGGATTCCGATACCAGAGTACGAAAACAAAAGGTGTTCCGCTTGCAGAACCGTGTTTTCCGAATTTACGCTTGGACATTACTGCCCCAACTGCGGCGCGAGAATGGACGGAGGTTACACCGATGCCTGATATATTGAAATCTCAGTGGAGAAAAGCCCGAAAGCGCCATGTGTGTTCCTTCTGTAACCAGTACATAGAGCCGGGGGAAAGGTACAAATATGATGTCCTCGTATACGAGGGAAGTGTGTATGACTGGTTTTCGCATGAAAAGTGTGACTTCCTGTCCAGTGAGCTTTGGGGATACGTTGATCCGGATGATAGCGGAATGACGGCTGACGATTTTCAGGAGGCATGCCAGGATTTCTGCTTTCACTTTGTCTGTCCTGATTGTGAGCATTGGGACAGAGAAAATCGCGAGTGCACTGCAGATGACTGTTGCTGCATTGATAAAGTCTACGAGACGCTGAAAAAGTACGAACTTTATATGACTAAAGAATGCGGTTTCCTTGGTTGGAAACTCAGACCGAGAAAGGATGCTGAAGCCAATGAGCGAACTTAGACCGTGTCCGTTCTGCGGGGGCGATGGCTCTTTGACTGTCGATGCCGTGGAAAAGACCGTTTGCGGAAGCTGTTGGACTTGTGGCGCAAGAGGTTTGGGTGTCTGGTACAAAGGAGATTGACCTTCAGTCGAAGAAGGGGAAAAAGCAATTAGAGCATGGAACAGGAGGGCAGATGATGGGTCAGCATAAAACAAACCCAGTTGCGATCGCAGCCAAAGAGGGCAGGCTACCGCCGAAAGAGAAAAATCGTATGTCCAAGCGCCAAGCAGAGCGGTTACTCATGCTGGAAATGGAGCGGAGATTGATTCCCGCACCACTTCGAGAACAGTTCCGAATCTACCGGGAAATTTGGGAGAGGGGACTTTGAATGAAACTTTGTGATAGATGCCGAGTGTCTGGCTGCCTGCTGAACTACGGCGGGAAAGCTTGTAAAGATGCAAGAAAACGGGAGTGCCCGGACGTGGTATTCACCCGCGCGGACAAAATCAGAAATATGACTGACGAGGAGTTGGCGGAAAACCTCACATTTTGTCCGGCTGATGAAAGTCGGCGTTGCCGTAGACCGACGTGTGCCGAGTGCCGTCTGGAATGGCTTAAAGAACCGGCGGAGGTGATAAAGTGACCCACGAAGAAGCAAAAAAGTTGGTGGTGGCCAACAGAGAGGGGCGCGTGCTGATTTTGCCGTGCAAAATTGGTAGTAAGGTATATGGCCTCTTCACCAGTTGTGATTTTCCGAAAACCTGTGGCGCTGAGCGGACATGTACCGGCTGTGAGCATCTCGAAGTCTTTATAAAGGAATTTGCGTTTTGCATTTCAATGCTCAGTCAGAATGGGAGGCTTGAACCACCGTATTTTTTGACACGCGAGGAAGCGGAAAAGGCGCGGGAGGCAACGTATGGCAATAAGTAAAAAGACCCGCGAGGCCATATATCACAAATACAACGGGCACTGTGCTTACTGCGGCAGAGCGATTGCCTACAAGGATATGCAGGTCGATCACTTGCGCCCTCGGCGTGCATATAACGCAGAGGATGAGGGAACAGACGATATGTCAAACCTCATGCCGTCGTGCCGAATGTGTAACCACTACAAGCGCGCCAATACCTTAGAGACTTTCAGACGATACATACAGGAGATTCCGAAGAAGCTTCGAGAGAACTACATCTACAAGGTCGGCCTTGCCTACAGAAACGTCATAGAGATGGAAAAGCCGATAGTGTTCTATTTTGAGCAGTTGCAACTCCCCCATACAGGATTTCACTGTGGTACGTGTAAGTACGATTTCGACTTAGACAATGTGGAGCCCTGCATCGACTGCGATAATGGCAGCCGGTGGGAGGAAAAAGGAGGCGGCTATGAGGAATAGACCCGCGCCTGAAACCATCCCGATGCCAGAGGGTGTATCTCTCTGCCCATGCCCTTGGTGTGGCGCGGAGGCGCATATAACCTCCCTGACGTACCCGGCGCAGGGCATCGCAAAGACGCTCTTCGGCGTGACGTGCGTCAGCCTAAAGCATCGGACTCCTATTGCATTTGTTACTCCGCAATCCGCCGCCACGTTCTGGGCTGACTGTGCAGACCGTGCGAAAAAGGCCGATGAGACGACCATTTTCGTGACCTCGCGAAAATGATAAACGCTTTAATCCACTTTGCCGTTTCTTTAATGCGCAATTTCATTTGATTTAATTTAAGGAGAGATGCAGATTTGGTCGGTACAAAGGTCAAGGCTTTGCTTGCCCTCACCGGCACGACGCACAGAGAGCTTGCCGAAGCCTTGAGTATTTCCCCACAAGCCTTGAGCAATAAGTTCCAGAAGGACAGTTTCTCCGTGTCCGATCTTATCGGCGCGGCGGACTTCTTCGGATGTAAGCTCAATTTCGAGTTTCCCAACGGCAGCAAGATAACATTTACGACAGAGGATAGGAGGGAATAATGACGAGAAAGAAATCTCCCCGTAGTATTCCGCGCACACAACAAGACGTCGACCGGGCGCTTACTTCCGGACGCGCAGAGGGCGCAAACTTCATTTCTACCATGATCCTGTTCATCCTCAAGGACAAGCACGGTTTCCCGGATGACGAGATCGAGCGCCTTGCAAAAGAGGTAGATTTCTACTGCGCCCAGCTCAATTCCGGAGACATTTCATTTGCGGACGTCAAGAACGCGCTCAAGCAGGAATACGATGTGACTGTAAAATTCAGATAGGAGGAAAGAAAAAGAATGTACCATAAGAAACTATTCGCTGGCCAGCGTGAGTATGGCGGCGATCACTATAAGATAGTGAAAATCTACACGCAGGAGCGGGATCCCGAAAAGGTTCTTGAATACTGCCGCGCAAATATCAATTCCGGCATTTACCCGGACTACGACACATGGTATAATAACATCGCACCCGGCGGTAAATACTTCGGCGATATGAGGTATTTCTACGACGGCTGGTGCAAACTCGAAAAAGTACCGCATGGCTGGAAGTACACGCTGTGTAAACCGTATAGAGACAAAAGAGAAAGGGGAGCAGACAAGTAATGAAAATCGAAAAGATATCCGAACATCACATCCGTTTCAATAACGGTACGGCCATCAAGATAGCGCCGCAGTCCATGCGCATCGACACAACGTCGCTTTCGCTTGTGCCTAATATCAAGGACATAGATTTCAAAGAGACTATCGCCTTTACTGAGAGCGCCCAGGGACGCGGTTTTAGCTTCGGCAACATCGGCGGCAAGATGATACCCGTCAGTCTTTTCGGCAACGGCATAAGCCGTGAGTGCGCCGTCTACTACGAAAATAAACTGAAACTGGTGGTGGAGATATGCTGAACGATGGGCGCATAATGGGCTACTTGACTGGCAATCCGGTACAGAAGTACGGCACAGTCGACGGTAAGCCCTATGCGCAATTCACTCTTGCCTGTGAGCGTGACTTTCGCCCACATGGGAAATCGACCTATGATTTCCCAACGTTCGTGGCCTACGGGCGCATGAGCGAGGTCGTCACGCAGTATCTCAAAAAAGGACAGACTGTCATTGTGGAGTATCAACTCAAGTCGGTTTCTTACAATTTCGATGGGCGCAAAGTTACCCAGACGCGCCCGACTGTTACGAGAGTGCGCTTTGACCGGCTCCGCGATCCGTCGGTTGAGATTCCGAAGAAAGGCGAAGCGGGCAGCGAGGAATTTTACTACGAAGGATTCGACGAAGGAGGGCTTATCGAGCGTGGAGAACTTAAAAACGCAGACGGTTAAGCGTATGTACCTTGTGAGGACTACCACTGCCCCTACCTCCTCACAGTACGGTTCTGCAACGCACCTTGTTGGTATAGTGGCTGAATCAGTTTCTGCCGCGCTGCGAGGAGCAGCAGAATACTACGGAGATTTTTCATCATATCCCGCTGGCACGTTTGATGTTTCGGTGAGCCTTGCGGATGCCCCGAATGAGGAACTCTATACCAACACACTTGTCGCTCCTGGACTATACGCATTCCTCCGCAAATGCGCCGAGGACGCGGCAGTGATAGCATGTAAAGTTTATGAAGGAGGACACGATAAATGAGCAACTGGTCGCATGTGGCGGCAATAGCAAGAATAGATCATATAGCTCTTTTTGGTATGCCGGAGCTTAACTTTGAAGAAATATTCGGGAAAGAAATCCTTTACGAGAGCGACGAAGAACTCTGGGAGGAAGCAGCTGAACACCCTGAAAGATTCCTACCCATGGGTTCGGAAGATTCATTGAGAATGAGTGTGTGGGTAGACCCTGATCCACATGCCTTAGCCCGGTACACTGTTTCAATCTTTGGCGATCTGCGAAGCCATGATGACTCAGACGGGATTATAGAATGGTTCAAAGCGAAACTCGAAGGGTTGTCTATAAGACAGGCTTTCATTACCGTTTACAATGAGAGGTTCGGCTACGTTTCATGGACTTATAAGGATGATGATGTTTAGTAATGTCCCAATAACTACAAAAGCTCCACGGTTGTCCGTGGAGCTTTTCTTGTTGAATTATCCTGAATAATATGATATTATCCTTACAAGCTAAGGACGGAGGCGAACTTCTGCAAGTTACATACTACGGAGGTATCGCCATGAGTATAACAGATACAATAGCGTTATTCATGCTTGTACTCGCGGCTATTGGTTTGGGTGCAAGCCTAAAGAAATAGCCGCCCCCCTAACCCCAGCAAGAAGCGGCAATTTCAAGCTATAAACTTGTAGAGTTGGCCGTTTCCTGCTGTGACGTCAGCGGGAACCGTCCTTAGTGAGAATATATCATTTTCTACAGCGAAAGTCAACAACTAAAACAAAGGAAACGCGACAAAGGGAACAGAACAAAGGCGGGGCTATTTGCCCGGCTTATTTTTTTACTTAAAGCGCTTGCTGCGTTATGGAGCTGCTGAATGCTTCGCGCTTTTCAAGTATTTCGAGATACAATTCTTCGTAGTCTGATTTCATATCTCCGATTACATCGCGTAAACTTGCACGATGCACTACAGTTTGCTTATGAGTCCGCACGTATGAAGTTTTTGTTAAATTAAGTTTCGGATATAGAGCAGGGTCAATCTCTATGTCATACACAGGGTCAATATTGGCTCTAATTGAGATAGAGGAAACCGGCAAAATGACATAATCGTCGGCATCGGCTTTCGCTAAAACCAATGCCGGTCGTGCCTTGTATGACATTCGGCGCGTTGTCTGATCGTAAAATGGCGTCCATGCCTTATATATTTTCCCTATCATAAGGCATCGGCATCATCAAATTCATCATAGTACATATCCCACAGATGGTCATACGGGCGAACCTTTTTCGCATCTTCCTTAATGTCATTAAGGTCAATAACGCGGGTTCCGTTTTCACTCGGCGCGAGTCCTTTTCGGGCATTGTTCCATGAAATCTCTCTGTGAGATAGCTCGCTTAACTTCCACGAAGCTAATGAACCATACTCCATTATTACATTGCTTGCAATATATTGTATGCTATCGGAAATTGGCTGCGTTGGAACGATGATTTCGCCGTTCATAAAGTTATTTCGCACTTCGCGCGAAACAGGGCCATATTTCCAACCTTCAAATTCACCGTCAAAAGCAGGCTCGCCTAAAATTGCAAATGCCTCCCTTTGCGTGAAATACAGAAGCTTATGGAGCTTCATTTCGTCCAGATACTCACCCGTCAGCTCACGGTAACGCTTAATGATATAGTCGGCAACATTTGTAATTTTATCCATGGTTCCACCTCCTTACATTCTGCCGCTTTTATTATACTTATTATCTCCTCGCATGTCAACCGCCATACTAAGCGGAAGGGAACGACGCAAACGTATCCCCCTGCTATTTTCTTTCACCCTTGAATTGCTCACACTGCTATGATACACTATAAATATCCTAACCGAAAATAAATACAGGAGGCAAATGAAATGAAAAAACTTATCTCGCTTGTCCTCGCACTGGTAATGGCGTTCTCCTTATGCGGGTGCAATATGTCCGACTACAAAAAGGCTCAGACAGCGTATGAGAGTGGCGATTACGAAAACGCCAGCGCAATGTTTGAGACCTTGGGGGATTACAAGGAGTCTCAGGCGTTTTACAACAAGTCCCAAGCGGCTATCTACGACGAGAAAATCAAGGCGTTCGTAAATGATTGGACAGGGAATATCTCTGATGCCGAGGCTCTATACACGGATTACAAGAATCTTTCTGATGAAATAACAGCCGAAATGTCCTATTGTGAGGACTTCGAGCGAGCTTTCCCTGTGTACCTTGTCGATTACGTCTCAACCCTAAAGAATACCGAAGTAGAAGAAATTAAACGCATAATTCGGGACTATGGCGAATGTATGCGTGCAGATCAACTTACAACCTGCTTGATTTGTTGGGGAAGATGGATGGCTGTTGACAAAGCAGAGGATTGCTTAAAGGAAAGGCTCAAGAATCCACACTCGTATCACAGATATTCTGGAAGTGTTTCAACGCCAGACGAGCATAGAGACTATACATATTGTACTATGTATGTTGAACTTGAGTATGGTGCAAAAAACGGATTTGGTGCAGAAGTAGAGAGCACAGAAAAGGTTTACATCTGCTTTTCGTACGATATAGATAATTACACGATTACCTATAATTATGTTGGGCTGGATGCAGGTGCCCGCGATGAAACTGCACCCGACTATTATGCTTCGCGTACGGTTACCGTTTTTACCGAGAAATTATCAAAACTTTTCTCCAGATTAAACAAAAAAGATGATTCAGGCGTATATAATATGCAAATTCCCGTTCCATCTGATTTTAGTAGTTTGAACTGTGGACAGTGGATAGCCTCAACTCGCAGCGATGCACTTGATTGCGATTTTTATGCAATTACAGCGACGTGGGAAAAGGTTGACTCCTATCTTGGGGCGATAGAAATAATAATCCCTATTGAGGAATTTCAAGATACTGACAAACAAACTTGCGCTATAGGACTCATGGCGGCGGTTATACAGGCACTTGACCCTGAGGCATCTGTGGGTACTGCAACGGCAACGGTTAAAGCGCTTTATGATATTGATGCAAACTCTGGCAAACCTTCCACCGAGCCTAAATGTACTTATTTGAACCACATTAAATGGAATTTGGCGGCAAATGAATATGTAGTGAAGTTTTGGGGGACGTTTATGGACTCCTTGCACATGATTTCAAAATCATCCAGAGGACTTCCGAGACCAACAACAATGGAAGAAAAGTACGCTTTGGCTACTGCAATATCCAGCCTTAACGTCACGGATATTTCTGAAACACAGATGATTGCTTTGCTCAAGGACGACGGATTTTCTGATTCTGAAATTGAGTATGCAATGGAGAATTGTGGTGGGAAGTGGAACACCGACTCTAACTGAAAGACAAAACGCCCCGTTTTCACGGGGCGTAAAAAATATCGTGCAATAGTTATTGACATTTTGTCACGCATATATTATATTTAATGCGTGACAAAAAGTGAGGTGAGTATGTGTCACAGAAGATAGGACGGCCAAAAGCGGAAAATCCGAAAGAAATCAGATTCAGCGTCAGACTGGACGTCGAAACAGATTGCAGATTGCAAGAATACTGTAGCAAGCATAATATCACGAAAGGCAAAGCGATCAGAGAGGGTATTCAGCTTTTATTGGCAAATAGTAAATAGAGTGTTGGCGGCCTGAGAAACCACACCAACACCCTATTTGAAAGTTACATGGAACACCATGATAAATCAATTCTATCATGGCGCTCCGTGGAAATCAAGTTGATTTTCAAAAAGGAGTATATTGTGGAAAATAATCTACAGACGTTTGTTTACAATTCAATCAGTATCAGAACCGTGCGTATCAACGGGCAAACATGGTTTGTTCTTAAAGATGTGTGTGGAGCGCTTGGCATTTCTAATCACAAAATGGCGGCGCAACGCCTTGACGAGGATGAGGTAAGCCAGACTGACCTCATCGACTCTCTTGGTAGAAAGCAACTTGTGCATATCGTCAACGAATCCGGACTGTATAATGTAATCCTTCGTTCCGACAAACCGGAAGCGAAGCCTTTCCGCAAGTGGGTCACTTCCGAAGTGCTTCCCTCCGTCCGTACCACCGGCGTGTATATGACAGGCAATGCCGCTGACCGCATACTGCAAGACCCGGATTTCATCATCCAGCTTGCCACGCAGGTCAAGGAGCGCAACGCCCAGCTTGCCGCAGCGAAAGAGAAGATAGCCCTCGACGCTCCCAAGGTCGAGTATTTCGACAGAGCCGTTGAGCGCGGCGATAACCTCTCCTTCCGCGACACTGCAAAGGTTCTCGGCGTGTCACAGTCCACGTTCATCAACTTCCTCGGCATAAACCACTACATATACCGCGACCAGAAAGGTCGTCTCCGTCCCTACTCGCAGTATGAGCAGAACGGTTTGTTCACCGTCAAGGAGTTTGAAAAGGAGACAAGCGGCTATTCCTCAGTGCAGCCCCTTGTCACTTTCAAGGGGCGCAACTACTTCTCAAAGAAAATCTCATCCGCGAAAAACGCGCAGTAATGAAAAGGGAGAATTTACAACAATGACTAATACAGTTGCAAAGCACATGATAGATACTCAGGGGCTGGTTGAAGCCCTGCACAAATACCTCGACCCGATAGCCTCATACGCGGCAACGGAAGAGGAAAAGAAGAATTTCTTGAATTGCGGCATACATACCGCCGCGCAGCTCCTCAATATCCTTGACGAGCGTCTCGACCAGTTGAGTGAAACCGTGCTGGATATGGAGAGCGAGAACGAGAGACTGTCCAAGATGGAAGCTAACATAGCCAACACCATAAGCGTTTTGCAGTATCTTCAGAAAACCGACCCCGCACCCACCGATGATGATGAGGACTGATTAAATAGGGAAGGAGAGCCGCCCCATGTTTGAAAAATACGACGCCGCATGTGCGGCCTACATAGAGAATATGCGCAATAACGAGCTGTCAGCGCAGACAGTCACCGGTTATGCCCGGACGTTCCGACTTTTCCGCGAGAGCATGGCGCGCCACGGTTTTGCGGACGTGACCGCCGCCGCGGTGATGAAGTTCCGCTCGGACATCGCCCATGACGCGATAACCACGGCAAATCTCTACATGGGGCAGCTCCGTCAGCTCTCTGCGTTCGCGTCCAGATACGGCTATACCGAGGCGTTTGTGTTCGACGATGCCATGCCGCCCAAGGGAAAGGTCACCAGAGCCAAGAAGAAGCCGTATGAGCACGTTCTGAGCGTCGAGCAGATACATTCCCTTATCTCCGCTGAACGCCCCGTATACGGCAAGAAAATGGCTACATGGGCGAGGGAACAGGCGGAGGTCACGCTTATGCTCCTCTCCGGTGCGCGTAATTCCGAGCTCCGTTCCCTTACCCCGGCTGACCTTGATTGGGAGAACGGCTGCATAATGCTCCGCGTCACCAAGGGTGATAAGCCCCGCATGGTTCCGTTCTCTGCCGCGGCTCAGACGGCTGTGAAAAACTACCTCGCGTCCGGTATACGTCCGGACTCCGCCGATGATAACGCGCCGCTGTTCGGTTGTGTCAGCCGCAAAACAGGGGAGTGGAAGCCCTTGGAGCGTACCCAGCTCTCCGAGCTTATCAACGGGTACACCAAGTCTGTGATAGGCGAAGAAAGCGCCTGCCGCTCCCATGCGCTGCGTCACGGCTTTGCATCCGCCGCGCTTGAAGCCGGTGTCGCGGTCGACGATATAAGCGGCGTACTCGGCCACGCTGACACCAAGGTAACGGCGATATACGCTCAACGCCTACATCCCGCCACACTCGCGGCCAGCATCGGCAACGTGCTTGAAAACGCCGTAGCAAGCCCTACGGCAGCCGTTTGATCGCGGCGATGAATTGATATGACAAAGCCCTCAGAACGCCGCGTGGACGCTCTGGGGGCTTTCTGTATATGTTTACGCTTTGGCTATCTCGCTCCATGTCGCTTTTCCGCAGATCGCGTCAGCGTCCAAGCCGTGGTCGGCCTGAAAAGCTTTGAGTGCGGCTCCGGTCTGAGCACCGAACTCGCCGTCTACCCACTTGGGGTCATAGCCTTTATACTTCAAGGCGGCTTGCAGCATCGCGACCGCAACATCTTCATCGCCGTTCTTCAGCTCCGGCAGAGAAACGGTTATGTTCCTGTTGAGCGGAGGACTTGCGGGGGAGATGTCCGGTACAGTCTCAGAGCTGCCTTTGTACCGAAGAACTGCGTTCCACGGATAGTTGTAATAGCTCCTGATATAAAACTCTCTGCCGGTCTGATCGCCAGTCTGCCCACCGGTCGTGCCGCCAAATTCGTTGATGGACGCCTGCACAAGCTTACCATTTCCGCAATACATGGCCGTATGATGGACGTGATTGAGAAGCACATCGCCGCGCTGCAATCCTGCGCCGGTGGAGATATTCACCGAAGCCGTCACGTCCTCAAAACCGCAAGCCATGAATACGGAGTACATATTCCCCGTGTACGTTGCGCCCCCTGTTTTCACCGGCACACCCGCGTTCTGCCAAGCCTGTATGACCGCGGACGAGCAATCGTAGTCAGGTCCCCAACGGTTAGCCTGATCGTAGCCGTGGGAATCATCCTGCGCCCATGCTTCCATCTGGGCAATGGCTTTTTCTGTTATAGACATTTTCCTAATCCTCCGTTAAGAGTCCGCTGAATGCTTTATCGTCATCGTCCATTTGGGGGCTGTAAGGCATACTTATGTAAATTGTCATTATCGCGCCTCCTCAATCAATGATTATCGACTTATTTGATACGTTTATAGAACCGTAGATACTCTCGTTTACGAAGACGTAGAATGAACCCTTGAGAGCAGATATATCTACTTTTACCGTTTTGTCGTTGCCGTTGCTGCTATAAGTCAAGACAGTTTCCGCTTTCACGTTGCTGCTGTCAACTTGAGTATTTCCGAAGGTGTTTGCGCAAACTCCGAAGTGGACGGTACGGTAAGCCTGATAGTCACTGTTTGATATATTGAAATTCGCCAATGAAAAGGTCAACGTCGTGTAATTGGTCAAGTCCAGCTTAACGTCTGTTATGAATGTTTTGTACACCGGGGTCATGCCCGAGCCGCCACTACCGTACATAACCAGATTGCCGCCGGTTATTGTAGCGTTTGAAAAGCTTCCGACCTCTTGATATGCGCCATCCTTGAACAGTGCAAGTTCATACGCCAGTGTAACGGCCGCAAATTGTCCATCTGCTGTGATGCTCACGGCCTTGCTTTTGCTCTGGCTGCCGCTGACTGCCTTGACCGTCCACGTTCCAGCGTAGGGAATAGGGAACACTGCTTTACCACTAGTGTCCTTCGCGGTCAGCGTCAGCGTCCCGTTCGTGCATGTGCAGGTAGAGCCCGATGGGTACGTCACGCCTATGACCGCATAGGGTATTCCACCGCCACGGCGTGTTATGAATGATTCACTCATTACTCTTTCCTCACTTTCTTATGCAGCGTATCTGTAGCGGTATCGAGACTGTCGGTTTTGCCTTGGCGTAGAATGTAATTTGGTTCGCCGCCGTCACCGCACGATACACGAGCGCCCATGCGTTCTCCTGCTTTGTCGCGTCAGCAAAGGTCGCCGACGGTACAAGGTCTATGATTGGTTTGTCCGCTGCCAGTATGCCGCTTATCGTCTGTACTTTCGTGTACGGAGCTGCGCTTCCGCTCCATGTCGTGTTGAGCGTCACTGTATAGTCGACAGATACCGCATGGTCTGCGATTTTTGGTGTCGTTACGGACGTGTTGGCGAGGTCTGCTGTAGGAATGCCGCTGCTAGGCTTGTTATACGGTGTGTACCCGAGGGCAGCGATGACATTCGCAGACGTGACGTTAGCGTCACTTCCGGCAGGTCCAGTCGGTCCTTGCGGCCCAGTATCACCTTTCGGCCCTTGAGCCCCTGTGTCGCCAGTAGCTCCCTGAGGGCCACGAATATTTCTTGCTTCCGGGTTTTCCAGTCCGCCATTGTTTGTCCAACTGATGTTACCGTCCGCATCCACACTCGGAGTAAACACAGCGCCAGTGGCACCAGTCTCACCTTGAGGTCCCTGAGCTCCGGTGTCGCCTTTTT